>ENA-UONX01001489-UONX01001489.1-human-gut-metagenome-genome-assembly--contig:-P74old-NODE-1489-length-21680-cov-47.758058_pt1 | contig 21680 bp, 21 predicted proteins | sample MGYA00242466_ERZ724013 | MGnify/ENA metagenome assembly ERZ724013 | reverse complement strand
CCACCAAATAAGGTAGTAGATTTTGATAGAAAGTCTACTACCTTTTTTCTTTGTAAAAAGCCTTGAAAATCAAGACTTTCGAGGCATAGAGGTTTGCTTTATCCTGCTGTAGGAGCGTTTCCGCAGCGGGATTTTTTCATTCTCTTAGCGTTTTATTGTATTGCCTTTATGGTAGGGTTTGCTTTGTGGGGGTGGGGTTTACTTTGTGCTCACGATGTAAACCGTTGGGAGTTCCTCTGTGAAATAAAACTCTTCGGTCTTGTACGGTGGGCAGCAAAAAAGCGGACACGAATCACAAACAAGCTGTTGATTCGCTGGAACGCATCATGTGGAGACAGTAGTATTGATGACGAGAACGATAATGTACAATAAGTTGCGCAAATTGAAAAGAGCATACGGCAGTTTCCTCGGCTATGAGAAAGGACCGGACAAAGACCATCCGCTTGTCATCGTGGAAGACCAGGCAAAAATAGTCCGCAGAATTTACGCCATGTTCATCGAGGGCAAGACCCCGTTCACGATTGCCAAGACGCTCACCGAGGAATGTATCCCAACCCCGGCAGGCAAGCAGAAATGGGGTGTAGCGGTTATCGAGAGCATCCTCACCAACGAGAAGTATAAGGGGTCGGCGCTGCTTCAAAAGTCTTTCACAGTCGATTTTTTGGAGAAAAAGATAAAGCCAAACGAAGGTGAAGTGCCGCAGTACTACATCGAGCATTCCCATTGAACTCTCTTTGAGAACTCATCAATGCTTCACAGGTTTCCTTAATCTTAAAAAAATTAGGCGATTTATAATATTCAAGTATCTGCTGATTCACGCTTACGATTTTCTCAACTTCATTTTTAATGCGCGCAATAAATTCCCCTATCAGTGACCATTCTTCGCTATCAATGACCTTAATCTTTTTGATACTGTTAACTGTTCTATCAAATAACTGACCAATTAAACGGTCTAATTGTTTCTGACCACCATCAGTAACCAAGGAATCCCTGTTTTTATTTGCGTAATCAATGATGTTGTTTACACGATTATAATATTCGTGTTGCTTTTGTTCTAATGCTTCTTTCTGCTGCTCTTTAATGTATTTATTATATTCGCCTTTGCTCATAAGCAAAGAGGGATCATTTTTAAATCTGTCTATATCATATTGCCGCACAGTAATATCTTTGAAGGCAGATTTTCTTCCAGCAGGAGATACATAACGAACTCTGATTATATAAGTTCCTTCATCATTTGATCCTGCTTTCTCTTTGATGACATTTTCTGCTTCCGTTAGTTTTTCGCTGTTTTCTCTAAAAAAAGATATGGCATCATATTTTTCCAATGTCTGGCGACTTTTAACGGTTACATACACATCCGCTTTCTGCGTGCCTCCAGCTAATTTGACGAGTGCAATTATTACTATTATGAATAATACTATTAATACAAACATTTCTTTTTACTCCCATCCTTTTCCTATGATTGGCTCTTTATGTGTGCCGTTATCATATTTCTCCAAAAATAAATATACTATAAGTATGTAGGAAAGTCCATCCGTTTTTACCGTACTCCGTGGTCAACGGAGCGCTGGGGCTGCTTGCAGCCTTTCTCCGACTGCTTCAGCCGTTTGGCGGCATTTAACGTTGCTTCAATCTGTTCTGCGCCGAGGATTTGTTTGAGCTGCGCATAGTCGGCAGAGGTGCGCCGAAGGGATTTATTTTCCAGCTTGACCTCCTGCAAGCGTTCAGACAGGCGGCTGTTGGCTTTCTGAACCTGCCCATAATCCAGATTGGTTTGAAGATGCGGATGAAGCGTGGGATGAATGGGAGAATGACTGATCGCATTCGAGCCACTGGAAAAGCTAAAATTACGAGTTTGACATCTAGTGTTCCGAAGCATTTGGTATAGCATAAGACGATATGTGCTGCCCTTACTGACCTCATGGAAACAGAAAAAATCGCCCGGATCCATTGCAGCGCAATGGATCCGGGCGATTTGTTTCCATGATTCATCCCTCTCGGATACCTACGGTCATCGCTCCCGCTTTCGTCATTATGTACTAACTCCACCCGTTCCGTTTGGCTAAATCGTCCATTGCGAAGCAGAATTTCTCCCACTGTGCCAATGTTATCTGTGACGGGTCGCCCTCGCGGATTCGCAGGGTGCGGCGGATTTCCTTGGGGATCACGACGCGGCCGAGGTCGTCGATGCGCCGGACAATGCCTGTTGCTTTCATAAATTGCTCCTCCAATGCCTTTCGTTTTGTGCTGGTTTCAAAGCTATTGTTTGCATACGCAGGAGAAATATGCAGGTAAGAAACACGACCGGTCACGCGAACCGGTCGTGTTTCGTTTATCGAAATTTTGTCGAAATATGGCGGGCGGCGTGGGCTATTTCGCGCCCTTCATCGTCAGGCTGATGCGGCCGCGCTTCTGGTCGACATCCAGAACGGCGACCTTGACGACATCGCCGACTGAGACGACCTCGGACGGGTGCTTGATGAATTTATTGCTGACCTGCGAGATATGCACAAGCCCGTCCTGATGGACGCCGATGTCGACGAACACGCCGAAATCGATGACGTTGCGCACCGTTCCGCTGAGCACCATGCCGGGCTTCAGATCCTTCAGCTCCAGCACATCCGTGCGCAAAATCGGCGCGGGCAGCTCGTCGCGCGGGTCGCGGCCGGGCTTGACAAGCTCTTTTACGATATCCTGCAGCGTCGGCACGCCGACGCCGCATTCTGCCGCAGCCTTTTCCGCACCGTAGGCGCGGAGCTTGTCGGGAAGATTGGCCATTTCCGGCTTTCCGGCATTTTTGAGATCGATGTCCAGCAGCTCCGCCAGCTTCTTCGCCGCGTCGTAGCTCTCCGGATGCACGCCCGTGCGGTCGAGCACCTGCTTGCTTTCCGGCACACGCAAAAAGCCTGCGCACTGCTCAAACGCCTTCGGCCCCAGCTTCGGCACTTTTTTGATCTGTGCACGCGAGGTGAACGCGCCGTTCTCCTCGCGGTAGGCGACAATATTTTTCGCCGTCGTCGCATTGAGGCCCGCGATCTGCTTTAAAAGCGGCGCGGAGGCTGTGTTCAGATCGACGCCGACGGCGTTGACGCAGGCCTCGACCACGCCGCCCAGCGCGGCGTCCAGCTCCTTTTCCGGCATATCGTGCTGGTACTGCCCGACGCCGATGGCCTTCGGGTCGATCTTTACCAGCTCTGCCAGCGGGTCCTGCAATCTGCGTGCGATGGATACTGCCGAACGCAGGTTCACGTCATACTGCGGGAATTCCTCCGCCGCCAGCTTCGACGCGGAATAGACGGACGCGCCCGCCTCGTTGACGATCATATAGGAAACGCCGCCGCCAAGCTTATGGATCATCTCGACGGCCATGGCCTCCGTTTCGCGCGAGGCCGTGCCGTTGCCGATGGCAAGATGGCGCACGTTGTCCTTCTTGATGAGCTGAGAAAGCTTCGCGATCGCGTCCTGCTTCTGTTTTTCGCCGAACGTCGGATAGACGACCGTGGTGTCGAGCACCTTGCCCGTCTCGTCCACGACGGCGACCTTGCAGCCGTGGCTGTAGCCGGGGTCGAGGCCCATCGTGACCGCTCCCTTTACCGGCGGCTGCATGAGAAGCGGCCGCAAGTTCAGCGCAAAATTGTGAATTGCCTGTTCATTGGCCATATCCGTCAGCGCCGTGCGCAGTTCGCGTTCCATGCTGGGCTCCAGCAGCCGGTCATAGCTGTCGTCGCAGACGGACTTGATAAATTCCATCGCCGGGCTGCCGGGCTTTACGACGCCGCGCCGGATGCATTGCAGCGCCTCGTCGCGGTCAACGGACAGGCTGACCTTCAAGGCCCCCTCGCGTTCGCCGCGGTTGAGTGCCAGAACCTGATGGCTTTGTAAACGGGAAATGGGCTGGGAAAACTCGAAATACTGCCGGTAGACGGCGGTTTTGTCGTCCTCCTCGTCCTTTGCCGCTGCCGAACGCGCCGTGCCGCGCCGGTTCATAAGCGTGCGCAGGCTCTTGCGCACCTCCGCGTCGTCCGAAATGCGCTCGGCAAGAATATCCGACGCGCCCGCAAGCGCGTCCTCGACCGTCTCCACGCCCTTTTCAGAGTCAATGTATGCCTGCGCCAGCACCTCCGGCGCGTCCATTTTCAGCGTCTGCGCGAAAATTGCGTCCGCCAGCGGCTCGAGGCCCTTTTCCTTCGCGATGGTCGCGCGGGTGCGGCGCTTGGGCTTGTAGGGCCGGTAGAGGTCCTCGACCTCAGCCAGCGTCGCTGCCTCGTCGATGGCCTTCGCCAGCTCGTCCGTCAGCTTTTCCTGCGCGGCGATGGAGGACTTGACCTCCTCGCGCCGCTGGGCAAGATTGCGCAGATATTGGAGCCGTGTTTCGAGCGTCCGAAGTGCTGTGTCGTCCATTGCGCCGTGCTGCTCCTTGCGGTAGCGGGCGATGAACGGAATGGTGTTGCCTTCATCCAGAAGAGCAATGACGTTTTCAATATATTCCTGCTTGCAGTTTAATTCCTGCGCCAGAATTTCCGATATAGACTGCATAGGTTACTCCTTACTAAAAAATCTTTTTGTATTGTATCACAAATCATGCTACAATCAAACAAAAAACTGTGGGAGGCTCCCGATATGCCGATTCGCGCACTGCTCATGGACATTGACGATACGCTGTTTGACTTTCAGACCAGCTCCCGGAACGCGCTTTCCATCGCGTTCCGCGCCTTCGGCCTGCCGTTCACGCCGGAGATGTGGGAGCGCTACCGCGCGCTCGACGCGGAGCTCTGGCAGCGCTTTGAGCGGGGCGAGATCACAAAAGAGGCACTCTATGTCGAACGCTTCCGCGTCTTTTTCGCGGAATACGGTCTGGAGGCCGACCCGGCGGCGTTTAACGCCGCATACTTCCGCGAATTGGGCGATCAGTGCAATTTCATGCCGCACTGCGAACAGGCGCTGCGGCAGCTGCACGCGCAGTACAAAATTTTTATCGTGACAAACGGCAACACGGAGATTCAGACGCGCCGCATCGCCGCCAGCGGCATGGCGCAGTATTTTGACCGCGTGTTTATCTCCGAGCAGATGGGCTGCAAGAAGCCTGACAAGCTGTTTTATGACAAGGTTTTCGCCGAGATCGGCGAGGATTACCGCGCGCAGTCCATCATGATCGGCGACAGCCTCTCAAGCGATATGCAGGGCGGCCGCAATGCCGGGATCCCGACCTGCCTCTATGGGCGGACGGAGCCGATCTCGCCGCTGTGCGACTATGCTGTGGCGGACCTGCTGGAGCTTCCGGCACTGCTTGCGCCGCTGTGACGAACCGGTGCGCGCAATCCGTATAAAATATTCCCATTTCCCAGATTTCCGCTTGCAAAACGCGGCGGAAGCCGGTAAAATAAATAGATATGAAAATTGTGAAATATTTGCGCTGAGCGCGTGCGGCGGAGGGCTTTTCTTATGCCGGCAGATATTCTGACCCGTATTCAAAACGAAATTCACGCCTTTTCCAAAGGCCAGAAAAAGATCGCGTCCTATATCCTGACCAACTATGACAAGGCGGCGTTTATGACGGCCAGCCGTCTCGGCAAGACCGTCGAGGTTTCGGAGTCGACTGTTGTGCGCTTCGCCGTGGAGCTGGGCTACGCGGGCTATCCGGAGATGCAGAAGACGCTGCAGGAGCTTGTCCGGAACAAGCTCACCAGCGTCCAGCGCATCGAGGTCGCCAGCGACCAGTTCGGCAATCAGGACGTCGTGTCCAGCGTTTTGCAGCGCGACGCCAACGCCATCCGCATGACGGCGGAGGCGCTGGACCGCGCGCAGATGATCCGTGCGGTCGGCGCGATTCTGCGTGCGCGGTGTATTTATATTGTAGGCGTGCGCTCGTCCGCGGCGCTGGCAAACTATCTGAATTTCTATTTCCGCAATATTTTTGAAAACGTGCGCCTTGTTTCCTCCACGGCCACCAGCGAAATGTTCGAGCAGCTTCTGCGCGTGGGACACGAAGACGTCGTCATCGGCATCAGCCTGCCGCGCTATTCCAGCCGGACAGTGAAGCTGCTGCAGTACGCACACGACTCCGGCGCGACCGTCGTGACCATCACGGACAAGCCGGAGGCCCCGGCGGGGAAGGTCGCCGACTATGTTCTGTGCGCCAAGAGCAACATGGTCTCGTTTGTCGACTCGCTCGTCGCGCCGATGAGCGTGGTCAACGCGCTGATCGTCTCCGTCGGCTTGCAGCAGGAGGACAGCGTGGCAAAAACCTATGAGGATCTGGAGCGGATTTGGGATGAATATGACGCCTTTGAGCGGGTCGAATAAAATTGTCGTTGTCGGCGGCGGCGCGGCGGGCATGATGGCCGCCGGTATGGCCGCGCAGGCGGGCGCGCAGGTGACGCTGCTGGAGCAGAACGGCCGGCTCGGCAAAAAGCTTCTCATCACCGGCAAGGGCCGCTGCAACGTCACGAACGACTGCCCGTGGCAGGACGTGCTGCAGAACGTCCCCACGAACCCGCGCTTTCTCTACAGCGCCCTCGCGGGCTTTTCGCCCGCAGACGCAAAGAAATTCTTTGAAGACTACGGCTGTGCGCTCAAGACCGAGCGCGGCAACCGCGTTTTTCCTGTCTCTGACCGGTCGCAGTCCGTTCTGGATGCGCTCGAACGGTTCCTGCGTGCATACCATGTGCGTATCCTGCCGCGCAAAGCGGTGGAGATCGCCGTTTCCGATGGCCGCGTGACCGGCGTAAAAACGGCGGAGGGTCCCGTGCCCGCAGACTGTGTCGTTCTCGCGACCGGCGGCCTGTCCTACCCCGCGACCGGCTCGACCGGCAGCGGCTACGCCATGGCGCAGGCGATCGGGCATACGATCATAGAGCCGACCGGTTCGCTCGTCCCGCTGGTCGAGAAGGGGCACGACTGCGCGAAAATGCAGGGGCTGGCCCTGAAAAACATTGCGGTCAAACTTGTAAACACGAAGGGAAAGACCGTCTATGAGGACTTTGGGGAATTGCTGTTTACCCATTTCGGCCTCTCCGGCCCCGTCATTCTCTCTGCCAGCGCCCACATGGCGCGTGGCGAAGCTGGTTATACGGTCAGGATCGACCTCAAGCCCGCATTGGACGAAAAAACGCTGGACGCGCGCATTCTGCGCGATTTTTCCGCCGCGCAGAACCGCGATTTTGAAAACAGCCTTTCGGCGCTTCTGCCGAGATCCATGATCCCGGTCGTCATTGCCCGCAGCGGCATTGATCCCATGCAGAAGGTCAACTCCATCACGAAGCAGCAGCGAAGAGCACTGCTTGAGACGATCAAATGCTTTTCCGTGCCCATTGCCTGCAAAGCGCCCGTCGAGGACGCCATTGTGACCTCCGGCGGCGTGAAGGTCTCCGAGGTCAACGCGAAGACGATGGAATCGAAGCTGGTGCAGGGACTGTATTTTGCGGGCGAGCTTCTGGACGTCGACGCCTATACGGGCGGCTTCAATCTCCAGATCGCCTGGGCGACGGGCCGTCTCGCGGGGCTGTCTGCCGCCGCGAAGGAATTCCAGAAACCGGAGGACGCGACATGAGCAACTTTGTTTCCATCGCCATCGACGGCCCGGCAGGAGCCGGGAAAAGCACCATGGCCAGAGCCTGCGCACAGGCGCTGGGCTATCTGTATGTCGACACCGGCGCGATCTACCGCACCGTCGGCTATTATATGCGCCTCATGGGCGTCGGCCCGAAGGATAAGGACGGCATTGCCCGCCTCATCGACGAGGTCAACATCGATATCCGCTATGAGGACGGCGTGCAGCATATGATCCTCAACGGCGCGGACGTGACAGGGGAGATCCGCACGCCCGAAATGTCCATGTACGCCTCCGGCGTGTCCGCGCAGCCGTGCGTGCGCGCGTTTCTGCTCGATATGCAGCGGCAGCTTGCCCGGACGCACAGCGTCGTCATGGATGGCCGCGATATCGGGACGGTCGTGCTGCCGAAGGCCGACGTGAAAATTTTCCTGACCGCCAGCGCCGAGGTGCGCGCGAAGCGCCGCTTTGACGAGCTGCAGCAGAAGGGCGACAAAACGCCCTACGCGCAGATCCTCGCTGAGACGAAGCAGCGCGACAAACAGGATTCCGAGCGCGCCATCGCGCCGTTAAAGCAGGCGGCGGACGCCGTGCTGCTCGATACCTCCGGCGATACGGTCGAGCAGTCGGTCAATGCCATTTTGGATATCGTCAGGAGGAAGCTCGGGTGAACTTCTGGTACCATCTGTGCTGGTGGCTGTGCCGCATCGGGCTGTTTTTCTGGCACCCGGTCTTTCATGTGACGGGCCGGGAGCAGATCCCGGCGGGCAGCTGCATTTTCTGCGCCAACCACTCCGGCATGGCAGACCCCATCTGGATTCTGCTTGCCCTGCCTGAAAAGAAAATGATCCGCATCATGGCCAAGCAGGAGCTGCGGCGCGTGCCGTTTATCGGCTGGGTCATGGAAAAATTCCGCGTGATCTTCGTCAACCGCGGTGCGCATGACATAGCGGCGTTCAGTCAGTGCGTCGACGCGCTGGCGCGTGAACAGGAGAAACTGCTCGTCTTTGTCGAGGGGACGCGCTGCAACCGGGAAAAGCACGTGCGCGCGAAAACGGGAGCCGTGCGCATGGCGGCGCAGGCCGGGGTCCCGGTCGTGCCGGTATTCGTCACGCGCAACAAAACGCCGTTCTGTCCGGTCAGCGTCGTGTTCGGCACGCCATACCGCGTCGGCGCGCTCGACCCGAACGACCACGACGCCTGCCAGCAGGCGTCCGACCGGCTCCTGAAAACGATCTATGAACTGGGCGGTGACAGCTATGCAGATCAGATTGGCTGAAACGGCGGGCTTCTGCTTCGGTGTGGAGCGCGCCGTCGCCCTTGCCGAGCAGACGGCGCGCAGCAGCAAAAACGCGGTCACGCTTGGCCCCATTATCCACAACCGCCACGTCGTCGCGCGGTTTGAGCTGCTTGGTCTGCGCGAAATTTCAGCGGCAGACGAGGCGCAGCCCGGCCAGACCGTCGTCATCCGCGCGCACGGCATCCCCGTCGGGGAGCAGCGGACGCTGTCGGCCCGCGGCGCGGTGACGGTCGACGCGACCTGCCCGTTCGTAAAGAAGATCCACGTGATCGCGCAGAAGGCGGAGCGGGACGGGCGGAGCCTTCTGATCATCGGCACGCCCACCCACCCGGAGATCATTGCGATCGCAAGTTATTCCTCTGACGCGCACGTCTTCCAGAGCGCCGAAGCGCTCGAAACCTGGCTCACGGAGCGCCCGGAGCGGCGCGATTTGCCGTTTTGTCTGGTTTCACAGACGACAGGGACGCAAAAATTGTGGGAATCATGCCGGGAAATTGCAAAAAAAGTGTGTACAAATTGCGAAATATTTGATACAATATGCAGAGCTACGGAAATGCGGCAGGAAGAAGCAGCTTTTCTTTCAAAGAGTTGTGATGCGATGGTCGTTGTCGGGGACGCAAGAAGCTCCAATACGGGGCGGCTTGCCATGATCTGCAAGGAGAATTGCCCGAAGGTGGTGCTCGTCGATCATGCCGATGAATTAGATATGACCTTTTTTCATGGCGCAGCTACTGTGGGTATAACGGCGGGCGCATCGACGCCGCCGTGGATAATTAAGGAGGTAAACAACAAAATGAGCGAAGAACTGAAAGTTGAAACTGCACAGGAGGAGAATTTTGCCGAGCTTCTCGAGCAGTCCCTCAAAACTTTGAATAATGGAGATAAGGTAACTGGCACCGTCATGGCCATCGGTTCCACCGAGATCGAAGTCGACCTTGGCACGAAGCACACCGCCTACATCCCGCTGGAAGACTTCTCCGGCGATCCGTCCGTCAAGCCCGAGGATGTCGTCCATGTCGGCGACCAGATCGAAGCGATCGTCGTCCATGTCAACGACGGCGAAGGCGTCGTCCGCCTGTCCCGCAAGCGTCTCGAGGCCGGCAAGGCCTGGGAAGAGATCGAAGCGGCCGTTGAGGACAAGACCGTCGTCGAGAGCAATGTCACCGAGGAAAACAAGGGCGGCATCGTTGTCAACGTCAAGGGCATCCGCGTGTTCGTTCCCGCTTCCCAGTCCGGTGTTCCCAAGGGCGGCGATCTGAACGAGATGGTCGGCAAGACCGTCCAGCTGCGCATCACCGAGGTCAACCGTGCCCGCCGCCGCGTCGTCGGCTCCATCCGCTCCGTCGCCGCTGAGCAGCGCAAGGCCGCGCAGGAGAAGATCTGGAGCGAGATCGAGGTCGGCAAGCAGTACCACGGCACTGTCAAGTCCCTCACCAGCTACGGCGCGTTTGTCGATATCGGCGGCGTCGACGGCATGGTCCATGTCTCCGAGCTGAGCTGGAACCGCATCAAGAATCCGTCCGAGGTCGTCAAGGTCGGCGACGAGATCGATGTTTTCGTCATCGCGCTCGATCCCGAAAAGCGCAAGATCTCCCTCGGCTACAAGACCGAAGCGAACAACCCCTGGACGCTGTTCACCAACCAGTTCCAGGTCGGCGACGTCGTCAAGGTCAAGATCGTCAAGCTCATGACCTTCGGCGCATTCGCTGAGATCATTCCGGGCGTTGACGGCCTCATCCACATTTCCCAGATCGCGGATCGCCGCATCGGCAAGCCGGAGGACGTTCTGTCCGAGGGTCAGGAAGTCGACGCGAAGATCATCGACATCGATCAGGAGCACAAGCGCATTTCCCTGTCCATCCGCGCCCTGCTGGCTCCCGCCGCAGAGGACGAAGAGGACGCCGAGTAATTCTCACCGATTCAAGCAGGCTGCCGTTTCCGGCAGTCTGCTTTTTGTCGTATAAAACTTCATGCGTGAGCACTGCACCACGAAAATGCGCAAATGCCGGTGCATGAAGTTTTTGTGCATCACTTCCGGTTGCCCCGCAGGGGCGAGGAAATGGCACATTTCTTATTTTTGCTAGGGTGTATCTGAAAACTTCCAATGTGACCGGCAGCGAGAAATTTTTGCGCTGAGCAAGACATTTTTTCGCAGGAATACTGACGTATTTCAAGGAAAAATGGAGCAGCGCAGCGTGAAAAGGTCCGCTGTCCGGATGCGTTGGGAGTTTTCAGATACACCCGATGCTTTTGCATAGCAAAAACCGGCAGAAAGCACTTGCGGCTTTCTGCCGGTTGACGTGAACCCTGCCTTGCACACACAGCTCACAGCTCATACATACGGATGATCGTTTCCGCAATCTCGCGTTTTTTGACGCAGCGATCCATTGCGGCCTTTTCGATCCAGCGGTGCGCGTCCTGCTCCGTCATGCCGAGCTGACGCATGAGCAGGCCCTTTGCCTTCTGGATGCGCTTGAGATCCTGCAGCTGTGAGCGCAGCTGGTCGGTCTGGGCCTGTATGGTCTGCATACTTTTTTTCAGCAGCAGCAGATTGCGCAGCGTCTGGGTCAGAACCGCCTGCTCCATCGGCCACGTCATGACGCACACGCCATGCTTCTGCAGCGTGCGCCAGGCCGCGCCGTATGCCTCCTGCCGCACCAGCAGCAGGAAGACGGCCTCCGCCGTTTCCGCCAGCTCGGCGCAGCGGTGCAGTGCCTGCGCATCCGGCGCGTCGGACTGCAGGACGATCAGCGTCGGGCGCAGACGTTCCAATGCGGCGCCTGCCTCGTCCAGCCCGGATATCGTCTGAAGCTGCACGTCCGGCTGCGCGGCTGTGAACGCTGACAGGGCCGCCGGCTCCGCCGCTGTGCCGCGCACCAGGAGGATCGTATTCTTTGCCTGCTCCACGTTCTCAGCCCCCTTCTGCTGCATATGATATTCTATTTTATGCAGCCGTCCTGTTTCTGTCAATCCATTTCTCTGGCTGAACGCTGCAATAAGAAAAACAGATACCGGTTTTTTCCGCATGGGGCTTGACATTTGCCCGCTGCGCGCGTATAATTCGCTCAAACAAACGGCTCGGAGGATTTCTTCCGGCTCACATGGAAACGGTAAACGGCAAAGGCGTCGTACAGCTTCGGTTCTGTGCGTGCCTTTGCCGCTTTTTTGAGAAAAGTGAGGGATTTTTTATGCAGACGGTATCGGATTTCTTTGGCTGTCATGTGTTCGGCGAATCGGTCATGAAGCAGAAGCTGCCGAAGGAGGTCTTCAAGGACGTCTACGCGGCTATCCACGAGGGCAAGCGGCTCGATCTGGCTGCGGCCAACGTTGTGGCCAATTCCATGAAGGACTGGGCCATCGAGCTTGGCGCGACGCACTTTACCCACTGGTTCCAGCCCATGACCGGCATCACGGCGGAGAAGCACGACTCGTTCATCTCGCCCACCGCAGGCGGCGGCGTTATCATGGAGTTTTCCGGCAAGGAGCTGATTCAGGGCGAGCCGGACGCGTCCAGCTTCCCCTCCGGCGGTCTGCGCGCCACGTTTGAGGCCAGAGGCTACACCGCATGGGATCCGACGTCCTTCGCGTTCATCAAGGATCATGTGCTCTATATCCCGACCGCGTTCTGTTCCTACGGCGGCGAGGCGCTCGACAAGAAAACCCCGCTGCTGCGCTCCATGCAGGCCATCAACAAGCAGGGCCTGCGCATTCTGAAGCTCTTCGGCCACACCTCCGTCAGGGCTGTGCGCACGACGGTCGGCCCGGAGCAGGAATATTTCCTCATCGACGAGGCGCTTTACAATAAGCGCAAGGACCTGCTCTACACGGGCCGCACGCTCTTCGGCGCGAAGCCGCCGAAGGGGCAGGAGCTGGACGACCATTATTTCGGCACCATCAAGCCGCGCGTGGCCGCGTTCATGCAGGATCTGGACAAGGAACTCTGGGAGCTCGGCGTTCTGGCCAAGACCGAGCACAATGAGGTCGCCCCCGCGCAGCATGAGCTTGCGCCGGTTTTCACAACCACCAATATTTCCGCCGACCACAACCAGCTGACCATGGAGCTGCTGCAGAAGATCGCCCGCAAGCACGGCATGGTCTGTCTGCTGCACGAAAAGCCCTTTGCGGGCGTCAACGGCTCCGGCAAGCACAACAACTGGTCGATCTCGACCGACACAGGCGTCAACCTGCTCGAACCCGGCGAAACGCCGAGTGAGAACGCGCAGTTCCTGCTGTTCCTGTGCGCCGTTATTCAGGCCGTTGACGATTATCAGGACCTGCTGCGCATTTCCGTGGCCTCTGCGGGCAACGACCACCGGCTAGGCGCGAACGAAGCGCCGCCCGCCGTCGTGTCCATGTTCCTCGGCACGGAGCTGACGGAGATTCTGGACGCGATCGAATCCGACACGGCCTATGACGCGAAGGAGAAGGAGCTTCTGAAGATCGGCGTCCACGTCCTGCCGAAATTCCCGAAGGACACGACCGACCGCAACCGCACCTCGCCATTTGCCTTTACCGGCAACAAGTTTGAGTTCCGTATGCTCGGCTCCGCCGCGTCCATTTCCGACGCGAACGTCGTTCTGAACACCGCTGTTGCAGAGTCTCTGCGGCAGTACGCCGACAAGCTTGAGGGCGCGGAGGACTTCGAAACTGCCCTGCACGATCTCATCCGCGACACCATCCGCGCGCACAAGCGCATCATCTTCAACGGCAACGGCTACGATGCAAGTTGGCTGGAGGAGGCCGAGAAGCGCGGCCTGCTGAATCTCAAGACCACGCCCGCCTGCGCGCCGTATCTGATGAAGGAAAAGAATGTGCGCCTGTTTGCAGACCATAAGGTCTACAGCGAGACGGAGCTGCACGCGAGATATGAAATTCTGCTGGAAAACTACAGCAAGGTGCTGCGCATTGAGGCGCTGACCATGCTCGACATGGTGCAGACCGACATCCTGCCCGCCGTTTCGGACTACACGGCAAAGCTCGTCCGGACGGCAGCGGAGAAAAAGAGCCTGCTCGGCGACGCGGCAGGCGGCTATGAATATAAGACGGCCGCACGTCTGTCGGCACTGACCGAGACGGCCAGCGAGGACGCCGCGAAGCTCTCCGACGCGCTCCTGCAGGCAGGCGAGCTGCCCAGCGCACAGGAGGCTGCCGATTTCTATCAGGCAGAGGTCTTCAAGGACATGGCTGAGCTGCGCCTGGCTGTGGACGAGATGGAGACGCTTACCTCCCGCGCCTGCTGGCCGTACCCGACCTACGGTGAGCTGCTGTTCAGCGTCCGCTGAACGCCTCCGTGCGATCCGCGCACATCTAAAACCTATGCCCGTTTCATGATTCCTCTTTTCATTTGTGTTGACGGCGGCCCGCAGGATTTGCTGCGGGGCGCCGCCTGTTCCGGAAAAGCTCCTATTTCCCGGGAAGCACCGGCGCGGCAGTCTTCAGCTGATGATGCGCCCCAGCGGCTGCGCCTTTATATGCACGAAGGCCGGAACCCGATGGTTCCGGCCTTTTGATGCGCCTGTATCGTCTTCAATGAACTCAGGATTCCGTTTCCGGCTCTACATAGTTGGGGTTGTAGTTGATCAGAATGCCGATGTCCTGCAGCTGCTTGACCTCGTCGGCGTTCACAGGATTGTCCCAGAGGTTCATCCGCACGAGCATGATGCACGATTCCAGCTTCGAGATCGATTTGATCCGGTTATAATCAGCGTCGATGAAGTTGACGGCGAGGTTCCCCTCCAATCCGGCCAGACTTTCGATCTGGTTGTGGCTGATGTCGACGTGCCAGAGCGGCGTATCCGCGTCGAACTGCGGAAGCTCCGTGATCTGGTTGCTGCTCACATTGAGGTCGACCAGCTGCTTGAAGCCGGACACGACGGAGATATCGGAAATGCTGTTGCCGCTGAGGTCGAGTGTTTCGAGCGCCGTGCAGCCGGCCAGCGCGGAAATGTCCGTGATCTGGTTGCCGGGCAGAACGAGCGTTTTGAGCTTCGTATGATCGGCAAGGCCCGCAATACGCGTGATCGCGCACTGCCCGGCGTAGAGCGTTTCCAGCTCCGTGCAGTTTTTGAGATTGTTGAGTGAGGTGACGGGATTGTTGGTCAGATTCAGCTCCCTGAGCGCCAGCAGCCCGGAAAGCGCCGTCAGATCGGAGACGGTGTTGTTGGACAGATCGAGCGTTTCCAGCTTTTGCAGGCTGATGAGCGCGTCGATCTCCGCCACGGCGCAGCCGGACAGATTCAGGCTCGTCAGTTCTGACAGCGTTACAATGGTGTTCATGGCGGCAGTCGAGAGCGTGCAGCCGGACAGATCGAGCGTCCGCAGCGTCGGCAGCTGGGACAGCACGGACAGATCCAATCCCGTTCCGTGGTGCAGTGACAAGGAGTGCAGGCCGGTGAAATAGGGGAGATCCTCCAGCGAGGCGACCGTATCGGGAAGGTCCAGCGCCTCGACGGCCCATAGCTCGTCGGACATAATGGCGCTGCCGGCCGTCTTGCCGAGCAGTTCACGCACATAGGCGTCCATCCCGGCGTCGGCAAGCTTCACTTCCTCGACGACGTTGCCGACGGTATAGCCCGCGTAGACTGCATCGCTTACAAGGCCGTTTTCCGCTACGCTCAGCGCGACGATCTTGCTTTCACCGGCTTCCAGAGAAATGGGGCCGGTATATACATCCTGCGCCGAGGCGGGGAAATCGCTGTTGCACACGGCGTAGACCGTGCCCGACGAGCCGGTGACGGTCACGTCGATGTATTCCGAGTAATTGCCGCTTTCCGGCTCGATGACGGGCGCGGCGGGGCGCAGCGCGTCGATCTGTGTGCGGACGGCGTCGTTTGTAATGCGGCTGAGCATTGTCTCCGCGTCGAGCAGCTTGTCCTGCTCCACATACGTCCCGGATAGCGCGACATAGAGGGAAACAGAATCCGGGATCTGTGTAATGGCGCTGACAAGGGTGTATTCGGCCTTTGTGTAGTTGCCGCTCTTTTTATAGGCGTCGGCCAGCCGGATGGCAAGCTCCGCGTCCTTCGGCGCGAAGCGCATGGCCGCTTTGTAGAACGCGACTGCGCGGGAATAGCGCCCGGCCTCATAGAAATGCTCACCCCAGTAGACGAAGATGCTTTCGGTCACATCGCGGCGTGCGATCAGGAAAAACCAGCACGCGCCGATGACGATGGCAAGGATCAGGATGATCGGGAGAATGATTTTCAAAGTGTGCTTCATATATAAGCTCCAATCCGTATGCAGCAGAAATTTCGAATGTTTTTATACATTATACGTCCCATCGGAATTCGTGTCAAGATTTGCGATTATGTCAATCAGAATACCGCCCATTCACGCGGCATAGACTTGTCCGAAAGGACGGTGCTTGAAATGTCGGTGATCACAAAGGCGGGGCTGCTGGCGCTGGCAGCGGTACTGCTGCTGCCGTCGGCGCAGACAACGCAGGCTGCGCAGCCGGAGCCATTGATCGTAATCGTGCAGAAGCGGCAGGACGCGCAGGAGCGGACGCTCCGCGTCCTGCGGGACGGAAGCGTGGAGGAGGCTGCACTGGATACCTATCTGGCGCAGGTCGTGCTGTCGGAAATGCCCGCCTCGTTCGCGCCGGAGGCACTCAAGGCGCAGGCGGTGGCAGCGCGCACGTTCGCCTGCCGGCAGACGGCGGGCGGCAAGCACGAAAACGCGGACGTGTGCGCGCAGAGCGCCTGCTGCCAGGCGTGCCTGACGGTCGAGGACCTGCGCGCGCGGTATGGAGACGGCTTTGAGGCTGCGTGGGACAAGGCGCTTGCCGCCGTGCGGGAAACGCAGAACGAGGTGCTGACATACGAGGGCGCGCTGATCGACGCGGTCTTTTTTTCCTGCTCCGGCGGCTCGACGGAGGACGCGGCTGCTGTCTGGGGAACGGACGTGCCGTATCTGCGGGCGGTCGAAAGCCCCGGCGAGCAGGACGCGGCCAAATATGAAAGCCGGATCTGCGTGACGGCGGAGACATTTGCCGAGACGCTCCGCGCGCTCGACGCGTCGGCGCAGCTTTCCGGCGACCCCAGCGGCTGGGTGCAGTCCGTCACGCGCACGCCGGGCGGCGGCGTCGACACGCTTACAGCGGGAGGCCGGTCATTCTCCGGCGTTCAGCTGCGAAAGGCCTTCGGGCTGAACTCCACGCGCTTTACGCTTCTGTACGAGGATGGCGCATTCAGCTTCGACGTGCTCGGCTACGGCCACCGTGTCGGCATGAGCCAATACGGCGCAGACGCCATCGCCCGCCTCGGCTTCGACTATCGGACGATCCTGCGCTTTTATTACCGGGGCGCGGAAATTACGGCGCTTGATGTTTGACAGAACGCCGGGAGTGGGCTGATGTGGGCATCGGCCCCTACAATCAAGCAGGCAAGTGCATACGAATTCGCCGAGGATTTTCGATGATTCGGTGCATCCTGCCGGACAAGTTTGAATTTTAACGAATTTTGCATAAGACTGGCAGCCTTGAACTGACAACATTGCCGGTTGGGAAAGTTTATGCTACCCCTTACCCGGATACGGAAAATGCAGTAAAATAAAAGAGCTATTACGACCTGATCAATTCCGTCCGCATCGAAAAGGCCAAGGAGCTGCTGGCAGACCCCAGCCTCAAGATCGGCGATATCGTCGACCTCGTCGGCTATTCCGACAGCGGTCATTTTTCCCGCACCTTCAAAAAGCTCACCGGCCTCAGCGCCAACGAATACCGCAGCCGGCTGAACTGACCGCAGCGGCCTGCAACTACCTATCCAACAGGCGTCCCGTACAGCATCGGCTGAACCTGTTCGCCGCACAGCGCGGATTCGACGGTCTGCGGCAGCCTTGTGAAATCCGCGACGAGGGAGCGCGGCTTCTTGAACGCGCTGTCCTGTCCGAAGGGGACAAAATAATATCCGCGTCGGTTCAAAAGCGTGCCGAGATTTGCCGCGTTTCCGGCCAGAGCGTCGTTGGTCGACACGGCGACGATCACGGGACGCTCGTTGCGCAAATGTGCCTTTGCCGCCAGCGTGACCGGACCGTCGGCGATGCCTGCGGCCAGCTTTGCAAGCGTGTTGCCGGTGCACGGCATGATGACGAGCGCGTCCAGAAGCTTTTTCGGGCCGAACGGCTCTGCTTCTTTTATTGTATGGACGATCTCGCGTCCGCACAGCGTTTCCAGCCGCTCCCGGAACTGCGCCGCAGGCCCGAAGCGGCTGTCGGTTTCAAAGCTGGCCTGCGACATGATGGGTACCAGCTCATAAAGCTCCTGGTCCAGCGTCTCAAACGCGTCCAGAACGCGGGAAAACGTGCAGAATGAGCCGCACATGGCAAGCCCGAGCGTGCGTTTTTTCATGTTGCTTCCTCCAAATTCAGGTTACGGAATATGGCGCTTCGGATGATGGCTGCGGCAGCCTCCGGCGCGTATTTGCCCGGAAGACCACGCGCGGCGCAATACCCCGGAAGCGCCTGCGCCTCGGCGCAGAACCCGCCGGGCAGGCTGGCAAGCTCCAGCAGCACGCAGTCCCAGCGGATGCATGGCAGCTGCGCCGGGCCGATGATCGGTGCGGGAACGGTGTTGACGATCCCGTCGTACTGCGCGGGCGCGTCTGCCCAGCTTCCGGCCGTGACGCGGCGATAGCCGAGAATGTGCGCAAGCTCCAGAGCCTGCGCCTTCCGCGCCGAGACGGTCACGTCCGCGCCAAGCGCTTTCAGCTTGCGCGCCAGCAGCTTTCCGATGCGCCCAAAGCCGCAGAGCAGGATCCGGCTTCCGGCGAGCGGGCCGGGAAGCCGTTCCAGCAGCAGCGCAAGCGCTGCTTCGGCGGTCAGCTCCGCGTTTTGCAGCAGCAGCGCCTCGTCCTTTGCATAGTCATAAAATGAGATCCCGCGCGCCTGCAGGAGCGCCTCCGCCGGGTCAAGCATCCCGCCGCAGATGAGCGCGCCCGGCTCTGCCGCGTCCAGAATGTCCGCCAGCGGCACACCGCCTCCGGCAGGCATGGGCAAAATCAGAACGTTCGCACCCCGTAAGCAGCCGGATAAGTCCGGCGCGCTGTCCTCCGCATCCGGCACGCGGTACGCGGAAGTCGGGAAGCCCAGCCCGCGCAGCTGCCGCAGCAGACACCGCTGCCGCAGATCGCCGCCAATGACGGCAAATGATCGCTTCAAATGCATCCCTTCTTTCCTGATATCCTATGCAGCACGCAGAAAAAAGGCCCCTGCCTTCGCGGCAGGGGCAAGCGTATGGACACGGCTTTTTCTATCTATAATAAGGATGTCTGGTCAGCCGATGAACCACTGGGTCCAGTACCCGCCGTCTTCGACGTAGCCGACACCGAGCGTTGTATAGTTCGCGGACAGGATGTTCGCGCGGTGGCCCTCGGAGTTCATCCAGGCGGCCACAACGGTTTCCGGCGTCGAATAGCCCATGGCGATGTTTTCACCCGCCGAGCGGTACGACACGCCGAACGAGCGCATCATGTCAAACGGGGAGCCATAGGTCGGGCTGGTGTGGGAGAAGTAGCCCTGATCGTGCATATCCTGCGATTTGACGCGGGCATAGCCGCAGAGCGTCTCGTCCAGCGTCAGGGCCGCGAGACCGTATTTTGCGCGCTCTGCATTGACGAGCGCAGCGACCTGCTGCTCATAGCTGGATACGGATGCACTGCCGGACGGCTCAGAGGGCTGTTCCGGTTCAGACGGCTCCTCCGGCTCGGAGGGCTGCTCCGGCTCGGACGGCTGTTCCGGCTCCGACGGAGCGTCGGGCGTCTGATTGCCGCAGCCGATGCCGAAGCGGTCACAGAAGAACTGTTTCCAGCAGTCGGGCGGCCACGACCGGACCGCGCAGCGGTAACCCGCCGCGCCTGCGGGGAGCGCTGCTGAAAAAACAAGGAGCAGCGCAAGGAGTAATGCGGGGATTTTTCTTTTCATGGTAATACCTCCTTCTTCTTCGTTTTACGCCCATTTTCGCAGGAAAACAAGCGGTAAATCCTTCCTCGCGGTTGGAAAAGCGCGCGAAGGGCTTGTGTTTTCAGGACTTTTTTGCTATACTGGATGCATCGCAGAAATGTTTACCAACGAGGTGACAAGCATGGAACAGCACGGTTTTATTCAGGATATGCTCGACGTCAAGGTCCTCATTTTGTTCGTCATGGCCAAGCTCTCCTATCCGGTGACGCTGCAGACGATCTACGAGCTGTGCTATCAGGACGATAAGCTCAGCTACTTCGACGTCAGCGTTGCCGTCCCCCAGATGGTACAGAGCGGCCATCTGCAGCAGCTGCCGGACGATACCTACGTCATCACCGACAAGGGCCGTGAGCACGAGGAGATCACCTGCGACGCCATTGCCTACCCGGTCATGCAGCGCGCGCTGATGGCGGTGCAGCGCTATAATACCCGCATCCAGCGCAAGGGACTGATCGAGACGAAGATCGAGCAGGAGGAAACGGGCGACTATCTCGCGCAGCTGTGCCTGCGCGACGATGCGGGCGTTCTCATGAAGCTGGAGCTTGCCGCGCCGACGCTTTCGCAGGCCCGCACGCTTGTGCGCGCGTATGAAAAACAGGCGGACGCGGTCTATCAGCAGCTTCTGTGCCAGCTGCTCGATGAAAAGGAGAGCGGCCATGCGGAGCTTTAAGGCTGCGCCGGAGGTGCTCAGCGCGTGGATGGACGAGCGGAAGCTGACGGCGGCGGAGCTGTCCCGGCAGACCGGCATCGACGCCGGGATCCTCCGCAAGATCATGACCGGCCGTGAAACGGCCGTCAGCACCCGGAACCTCATGACGCTTGCACGCTACTTCGGCCTGAGTATGCAGGAGCTGATCGATGCATTTTCCGGACAATAACGACAGGAGCGGCCACATCTGCGGCCGCTCCTGTCTGTTCACACAATGTTTACTGCGTCCGACCCGCGTCAAACTTGCAATTTGACGGAATCTGTGGTATACTATGGTCACAGGGAGAGATCCCTGGGAAGTATGGCATCACGAAAGGAGCGGTAACTATGAGATTTCAGTACACCGAAAAGAAGGTAACCCTGCCTGAGAACGTTCACAAGTACGCAGAAAAGAAAGTCATGAAACTGGAACGTTTCTTCGGCACCGACGCCGACGCTCTTGTCACCTTCAGCGTTGAGAAGAACCGCAACAACGTCGAAATTACGGTTCACGCAGCGAACACCTACTTCCGCGCCAGTGAGAGCACGTCCGATATGTTCGCGTCGATTGACGCGGCCGTGGCGACCATCGAACGCCAGATCCGCAAGAATAAGACCCGTCTGGCCCGGCGCCTGCGTCAGGACGCGTTTGTCCGCACTCCGGACGAAACCTCGTTTGCACCCGAGGAACCCGAAGAGGGCACCTTCGAGCTTGTGAGAACCAAGAAGTTCAACATGAAGCCGATGACCCGCGAGGAGGCCATCCTCCAGATGAACCTGCTGGAGCATACGTTCTTCGCGTTCCGCGACGAGGACAACGACGGCGCGTTTGCAGTCGTGTACAAGAGAACCGACGGCGGCTACGGCCTGATTGAGGACGTGGCTTAAAGCACCGTGAAATACAGATGGACGCCCTCCGGGGCGTCCATTTTGCGTACTCCGGGCATAAGAAAAACAGAAGACGGCCTTCTATGGTGCTTATGGCTAAAACGACCAAAAACGCAGGGCACGTTTTTGTGCAGGATTTAATATAAGTTTTTGTTGACTTTTGCATCAGTTTTTGGTATCATAGCAAAGCGTTCTGAAGGGGCGCAGCAAATCGGACGGAAGTCAAGAAAAAAGATTAAAAAGATCGAAAAAAGTTCTTGACAAACGGATGAAGATGTGCTAAACTAAATGAGTTCGCT
>ENA-UONX01001487-UONX01001487.1-human-gut-metagenome-genome-assembly--contig:-P74old-NODE-1487-length-21689-cov-64.334936_pt1 | contig 21689 bp, 21 predicted proteins | sample MGYA00242466_ERZ724013 | MGnify/ENA metagenome assembly ERZ724013 | reverse complement strand
CCTATACGCCCCAGCGGATGCAGGAAACCATTATTAAGCTGCTGGAGGCGTGGGTGAAAAAGCGGCAGCGCGATCAAGAACGATAAGGATGCTGGACATACGTTGTCCGGCTATTTTTATACCCATTTTTCAGTACGGAGGTCTTTTATGAACAAGGAAGAACAGCTCAAACGGCTTATTTGCAAGCTCTACCGGCAGGATGAGCCGGAAGATTACACAGACGAGTGTATGGAAGATATGCTTGACAATATTGATTTTGAGGTGCTGCTGCAAGCGGTCGCGCACAGCGCAAAGACCGTGTATACCTATGAAGCCTGCGGCGTGCAGGATTGCAGCTTCAACTATCGCAGCGCGCCGCTGTTCCCGCAGAAAGCGGTGCTGCTGTATGAGGACATCGTAAAATTTGTCACGGAGGCGGTGATCTGCGCGCGGACAATGGAGGTCTGGCTGCTGGAAAATCTGACGCTTGCCATCGTTTCCAACTACTCCGTGCTGTCCGGCGGAGAGTTTACAACGGAGTACCGAACCGTAAAGGCGTGGGAGTTCCAAAAAGGACTTCTCTGCATCGAGCCGGACACGCTCACCGAGAAGCTCATGGAGCTGTGCGCGCCGTTTTATTCGCACTACGACCAGACCTACTATGAGCTGTGACCGTTTTTCCCTAAGACACCAAAGATACCAAAAAAGGAGCTGATACTGTGGCTGTTTTCCGCGTGGAACGCACACGGGATTATACCGTGATGAGCAACCACCATCTGAAAAACAAGGGTTTGTCCTTAAAGGCAAAAGGTCTGCTGTCGCAGATGCTCTCGCTGCCGGAGAACTGGGATTATACGCTTGCCGGACTTTCCGCCATCAACCGCGAGAGCAAAGACGCGATCCGCTCCGCTGTCAATGAACTTGAAAAGGCAGGATATATCCGCCGCCGTCAGACGGTGGACAGCCGGGGCAAGTTCAGCGGCAACGAGTACATCATCTATGAGCAGCCGCAGCCGTCATCGGCTTCTCCGTCGTCGGGTTTTCCGACAACGGGAAATCCGTCAACGGAAAAACCGTCGCCGGAAAATCCAACGCAATTAAAGATAGATCAAGTAAATATCCAAGAAGAAAATACGCAAGGATCAAATACTCATTCCATTCTTTCCGGCACGCCGGATGGGAATCGAAAGGAAATGAACCGAAATGAGATCGAGCAGTACAGAGCCTTGATCGAAGCAAATATCGACTACGATATTCTCTTGGAGGAAATGCCGTATGAACAGGAACGCTTGGAGGAAATTGTTGGTCTGATGACCGATACCGTCTGTTCCTCCCGCAGCCATATCCGTGTGGCTGGCAGCGACTTTCCGGCAGAGGTCGTGAAGTCCCGGCTTCTGAAGCTCAACGCGGAGCACATCCGCTTTGTCTTTGACTGCCTCAAAAAGAACACCACCGAGATCCGCAATATCCGGCAATACCTGCTGACCGCGCTTTACAATGCGCCGGTCAGTATCAACAGCCACTATGCCGCACAAGTAAATCACGATCTGTACGGATAAGCCTGCAAAGCTCAGTTTCTTTGCAGGCTTTTTCTATACCCCAAGAAAGGAGAACGTATGACGCTGCGCTATCTTCTGCGCCGTCTGGTTGTTCCGCCGTAGCGGACGCCGGACCCACAAAGACAACAATTACGCCGCAGACGCGGCAGAACGGAGAATTTTATGAACAAAGCAAATAAATCTCAGAAAACAGATACCAAGACTGCCAAAATCGCGGGCATCCTCGTCCTGCTGGCGGTCGTGATCCTCGTCATTCTGCTGCTCCTGCGCGGCTGCGGCAGCAAGGGCGCGGAGCTTCCCGCACAGCCGGAAACCGGCACGGGCATTTCCTACGATTCCGCCGCCGTGGTCGGTGGCTGGGATGAGGCCGACATGGATAAGATCGTCGAGGGGCTGAATGAACAGGTAGAGGCTGGGATGATTAACATTTCCATGAACACCTCTCCTGTGTTCTCGGATGGCACTTCCGAGGGCAATCTGATGATCGTCAACGAGGGCGTCAACCGCTATCCGCAGATTGTGGAGATCACGCGCAACGACACCGGCGAAACGATCTACAAATCCGGTGCAATTCCCGTCGGCAGCAAAATCGAAAAAGCCAAGCTCAGTGCCGACCTCGACGCCGGTACTTACGAATGTACCGCGCTTTTCTATAACGTCGATCCCGACACCGGCGACTACCTTGGCTGCGCCGGTGCGATCATCACCATTACCGTTCTGGACTAAATTTCAAAGGAGTTTTCAACATGAAAAAATTTCTCGCACTCGTTCTTTCTCTCTGCATGGTATTTTCCCTCGCGGCGGTCGCATCCGCTGCGGAGATTGACGCGGACGGCGGCTCCGGCAGCACGCCGGTCTATCTGAGTTCGACGGCGGACGGCAGCATCGGCGGCGATCCCGCGCCCACTGCCATGTCTGTCACCATCCCCACCGGCCTGCCGATGGCAATGTCGCAGAGCGGCGATGTGACCACGGCGGACAACTGCCAGATCGTCAACCATTCCTACGGCGCGGTTCGTGTCCGCAGCGTGAGTATTTCCGCCGTGGACGGCTGGAAGCTGACCGCCTTTGGCGATAAGAGCAGCCTTGCACACGAAAAGGTGGATTCCGACAAGCTCGGCTTCGCACTCTCCATTGGCGGCGGCGCACAGGTACAGACCGACGCTTCCGATGTCGCTTCTCAGGCACTCTTGACCGCGCCCATGACCGGCTGCTATCTGTCCGGCGTCGGTGACGCAAGCGGCAATACGGTAGATGTTGCCTATGCAGCGATTGTCACGCCGCTGTCGCAGGCAGTCACAAACGCAACCGTTGCAAACGTTGTGTTTGTAGTCGAGTGGGATACCTGATCTATTGGATTTTTGAAAGGAGCTTTTGAATGATGGCTATGAAACGGAATTGCAGCAAACTCATTTCTCTCTGCCTCGCGCTTTGCATGATGCTGTCGCTGGCGGTCTGCGCCAGCGCAGCGGAGATCGACACCTCCGGCGGTTCCGGCACAACGCCGGTGAGCCTGACCACCACGAACGGCGGCATTGGCGGCGGTGACGACGGCGATATTACGCCGACCAAACTGAATGTTACCGTTCCCACCACGCTGCCCCTCGCCATGTCCGACGAGGGTACGGTTGTCACCGCGACGGACTGCAAGATCACAAACTTCTCCTATGGCGCGGTGCGCGTGAAATCCGTCACGATCTCGGCGGCGGCAAACTGGCATCTGACGAAATTCGGTGACAAATCTCTGCTGGCGGCCGAAAAGGTAGACTCCAACAAGCTCGGTTTCGCACTCGCCATTGGCGGCGGCAAGCAGGTTCAGACCGCGACCAACGAGCAGACGCAGGCGCTCATCACCGCGCCGGTGGACGGTTGCTACATGACTGGTGTTGGCGATCTGACCGGCAACACGGCAAAGATCGACTATGCCGCCATCGTCACACCGCTTTCCAACACGATGAAGAATGCGACGGTTGCAAACGTCGTGTTTGTGATCGAGTGGGATACCGTGGCGTAATTTCCGCAAGTACACGCGGCGGACGGCAAATGTCGCCCGCCGCAGAAAGGAGCTTTTATGAAACGAAACAGAATCCCGGCGTTGCTGCTGGCAATGCTTCTGACGCTCTCGCTCAGCGTGAGCGCCTTTGCCGCAGGTTCGACCACGGCAACTGTGCCGGTCACGCTGACCGTGGACAATCAGTATCGAGCGGTCAATGTCACCGTGCCGTCCTCGCTGCCGGTCTACGTTACTAACGGTGCGGTCATCACGGCGGACAATGCCAAGATCACAAACAATTCCAAGACCGGCGCGGTGCAGGTAACGGCAATCTCTGTGACGGACGGGGCGTACAAGGTTGGCAGCTATGACAGCTTCTCCGGCAGCAAGACGATTGCACTTAAAATCAACTCCTGCGTCACAAAGGGCGCGGGTAAGATGAGCATTACCAAGGATGCGTTCCCCAAGATCGGCGCGGCACAGAATCTTCCGCTGACATACTTTGCCAAGGTATCCGGCGACGCACCGAACAGCAAGGACGTGCAGGCGGCAAATGTGGTCTTTACCATCTCCATCGTCGGATAAGGAGGCTGCCATGACGCATTTCAAGGCAAGAAACCTGACAGCTCTGCTGCTGGTGCTGATCCTGCTGGTATCCATGTTCAGCACCACCGCACTGGCGGCAGAGGATGAATACATCACGGATTTTGAAGCAGAATCGGAAATCATCATCGAGGAAGAACCTGCCGTAGAACTCCCGGAAGCAGAAGAATCCAGCGAAGAAGTTCCAGAAATTGAAGAATCCTCGGAAGTTTCAGACGCACCCACCTCCGGCACGATTCCGGGCAGCAATATCCAGTGGGAGCTGACAGATGACGGAATGCTGCTCATCTCCGGCAGCGGCGGCTGCGCCGCCTTTTCCAGTGCGGCAGATCAGCCGTGGGCGGCGGTGCGGGAACAGATCACGTCGGCCTTTTTTGAAGATCCCAGTCTGCTCTCCATCTATGACCTTGCCTATTGGTTTGATGGCTGCGTTTCGCTTGCAACGGCAGAAATCCCCTATACCACGCCGGTCATTGGCACGCGCGCCTTTTATGGCTGCGTATCGCTGACGACCGTTATGACGTACTATGGAGATTCCGTTCTGGCGGAGATCGGCGCGGATGCGTTTTATCTGCCGTATGACAGCGGCAGCACGCTCTATATCGGCTATCTGATCGGCTACCCGGAGTCCACGGTTCCGCTGCACACCTATGACTGGACCGGCTCAAACCGCTCGTCACTGTACTTTATGGACGTGTATAGCACCAACGCGCTAACCTCCGTTGTGGGCGCTTGCCCATCCTGCGGAAAGCAGTCTTTGCAGGGAACTTATGTTGCGCAGTCGCACACTTCCAGAGGTCATGCCGAATATTACGAGTGTTACTTATGTCATTACACAAAATATTTAGGCAGTTATGTGTATAAAAATCATGGCTCTGGCTCTTACGGCTCGTGGACTTGCCCCTCCTGCGGCAGCCATTCGTGGGTGCTGGATTACGAAAGTGACGCGACCTGCACACGCAACGGTTATCGGGAGTATAGCTGTGATTGCGGACAGTCTAAACGTGAAACAGTCTACGCAACCGGTCACAATTACAGTTACGGCTCTTGGGAACAGTATTCGTCCAGTCAGCACCGACGTGAGAATTACTGCCGGTACTGCGGCGCAACAGACTACGACTATGCTTCGCACAGTTACAGCTACGGAAGCTGGAGCAGCGCGGGCAGCAGCCAGCATAGCCGCTCCATGACGTGCCGGTATTGCGGATACAGTGATACGCAGTACGCCAGCCACAGCCTGAGTTACGGAAGCTGGAGCAGCTATTCCGACACACAGCATCGCAGAACCGGAAACTGCACGACTTGCTCATATAGCACGACGGACTACGGCGTGCATACGTTCAGCTACGGCAGTTGGACGGATCATTCCTCCACGCAGCACCGGCGCGCCAAACGCTGCACAAGCTGCGCATACAGCGGCTATGACTATGCCGATCATGTTGACAGCAACGGCGACGGCGTGTGTGATGGCTGCGGACGTGAAATGAGTCGCTTTTCCGTGACTGTTCCGGCAAGTCTGACGGTCACGGTGTCGGAGCATGGCGTCGTCTACACGGCAACCGGCGCGGGAATCGTCAACAATTCCAGCGGCACGGTTCGGGTGTCCGGCGTGACGCTGCGCGCGGAAAATGGCTGGACGATTGTGCCGTATGCAACGAATATGGCTGCGCAAAAGGTTAACTCCAAGCGCATTGGCTTTGCGTTGGGTGGGATGCAGACTGCCGCCACTGGCAAGAGCGAACAGCTCACCGCCTCGTCCATGACAGTAAGCGCCGGTGCAACGCTGCCGCTATCGTATGACGCGGTTGTGTCCGCCAGCTCTGCGGCGATCAACGAACAGGTATTGACCATCGTATTTGTGGTCGGGTGGGCGTAATGCCCACCTGCCATCATCGGGAGGTGATCTGATTGCAGGAGGAAGTAGAAAACAGGGCGGTAACGCTGGTTATCAATGCAACGAAGCTGACCGGGCGCGTGCTGAAATCCGCCATTCTGAAATACATGACTGCACGGAAAGAAAAGAAGCTCTCCAAAGCGCGGGCAGCACCGGTAAAGCCGATGGGAAAGCAGACGGTTAAGCAACTGATTGGGCAAAATCAAGGCGTGTCCAACATTGAAATCACAGACAGTAATATCAAATCCTTTGAACGTGTTGCCCGGAAATATGGTGTAGACTTCGCGGTAAAGAAAGACCGCAGCGTATCGCCGCCCAAGTATCTTGTATTTTTCAAAGGTCGGGATGCGGATGCGCTGACAGCGGCGTTTCGGGAGTACACGGCGAAAGAAGTCAGCCGTGCATCCAAGGAGAAGCCCTCCGTGTTGGAGCATCTGCGCAGCATCAAGGCAAAACTTCTTACGCTTACACAGGACAAATCCAGACAGAAAGATAAGGAGCTGGAGCGATGAAGCCGGTCAGATTGAAAAAATATATCCTCCCAAATCTTCCATACGTCGCAATCGCGTTGTTTGCAACAAAGTTTGGTCAGGCCATGCGCATTGCACCCGGCACGGATTTTTCCGGCAAAGTGCTGCACATGATAGATGGAATGCACGCCGCATTTTTCTCGGCTGCGCCCAGTTTTCATCCGCTCGATCTCTGTGTTGGAATTTCGGTTGCGGCAGCAATTCGGCTTGCCGTCTACATCAAGGGCAAAAACGCCAAGAAGTTTCGCAAAAATACCGAGTACGGTTCTGCCCGTTGGGGAACGCACGAGGATATTGCCCCCTACATCGACGCGGATGCCAGAAACAATGTCATTCTGACGCAGACGGAGAAACTGACGATGAACAACCGTCCGAAAGACCCGAAAACGGCGCGCAATAAAAATGTGCTGGTGATCGGCGGTTCCGGCAGCGGCAAGACGCGCTTCTGGCTGAAACCGAATCTCATGCAGTGCAATTCCGAAAAGTATCCCTGTTCCTTTGTCGTCACAGACCCCAAGGGCAGCGTTGTGGTCGAGTGTGGGAAGATGCTCCGGCGTTTTGGCTACCGCATCAAAATCTTCAATACGATCAACTTCAAAAAGTCGATGCACTACAATCCGTTCGCCTATATTCACAGCGAAAAAGACATTCTGAAGCTGGTGACGTGCCTCATTTCCAACACCAAGGGCGACGGCAAATCCGGCGACGAGTTCTGGCAGAAAGCCGAAACGCTTCTCTACTGCGCGCTCATTGGATACATCCACTATGAAGCGCCGGTAGAAGAACAGAACTTTGCCACACTCATTGAAATGCTGAACTCGATGGAGGTACGCGAGGACGATGAGGAATTTGAAAATGCGGTCGATCTGATGTTCAAGGAATTGGCAAAGGAAAAGCCGGATCACTTCGCCGTGCGTCAATATGCCAAATATCGCTTGGCGGCCGGAAAAACTGCCAAGAGCATCTTGATTTCCTGCGGTGCGCGCCTTGCGCCCTTTGACATTGAAGAATTGCGGGAGATCACCGCCTATGATGAGCTGGAGCTGGACACGCTGGGCGACCAAAAAACGGCGCTGTTTCTCATTATGAGCGACACCGACGCTTCGTTTAATTTTTTAATCTCCATGATTTACAGCCAGCTATTTAATTTGCTCTGCGAGAAAGCCGACGACGTGTACGGCGGACGATTGCCGGTTCATGTGCGCTGCCTCATTGACGAAGCGGCGAACATCGGACAGATCCCGCAGCTTGAAAAGCTGGTTGCGACGATCCGCTCCCGCGAGATTTCTGCCTGCCTCATTTTGCAGGCACAAAGCCAGCTCAAGGCGTTGTATAAGGACAATGCGGACACCATCATTGGCAACATGGACTCGCGGCTATTCCTCGGCGGCTCGGAGCCGACGACACTCAAGGAGCTGTCTACGGCGCTTGGGAAAGAAACGATTGACACGTTCAACACCGGCGAGAGTCGAGGGCGTGAAACGTCACATTCGCTCAATTACCAGAAACTCGGCAAGGAGCTTGCCAGCGTGGATGAGCTGGCAGTTCTGGATGGCGGCAAGTGCATTTTGCAGCTTCGCGGCGTGCGCCCATTCCTGTCCGAGAAATACGACATTACCAAGCACCCGAACTACAAATACCTCTCGGATGCTGACCGGCGCAACACGTTTGATATTGAAAAGTTCCTCTCCACCAAGCTCAAAGTGAAGCCGGAGGAAACGTATGAGGTGTACGAGATTGACGCCGATTCCGAGAAAGTTGCAGGTTCTTAGAAAAAGTCGCTCGAAAAAGTTGATGGTTTGCGTCAAAACTCCCTTGAAAAAGTTTCACCATCTTTGCACTGCTTCTGATTCGGAATTTATCTGCCGAAAATCAAGAAATAATTCCGAAATCGGAATATTTCTTGACGCGCTGCAAATACTATTCTATAATAGGAACATCACATCAAGGAGGCGGCGGAATTGGTAGAACGCAAGGAATATTTGGAGCAACTGATCGGCTGGAAAGAAGAACAGGTCATCAAAGTCGTGACCGGCATCCGCCGCTGCGGGAAATCCACACTGCTGATGCAGTATCAGGCGTGGCTCCGGGAAAACGGTGTGCCGGACGCGCAGATCGTATCCGTGAACTTTGAAGAACTGGAATACGAAGAACTGTTGGATTACAAGAAGCTATATGCATATCTGAAAGAGCGGTTGGTCGCCGGAAAAACGACCTACATCTTCCTCGATGAGATTCAGAAAGTGCCCGACTTTGAAAAGGTCGTAGACAGTCTGTATGTCAAGCCGGATGTAGACATCTACATTACCGGCTCAAACGCATATCTGCTCTCCGGTGATCTGGCAACACTTCTGACCGGGCGCTATGTGGAAATTCAGATGTTGCCTCTCTCGTTTGGGGAGTTCCTTGCCGTCACAGAGCTGGATGCCGAGCGCGGCCTTGCAGAATATCTGAGAAACGGCGCGCTGCCTTACGTTGCAAAAATGGCTCGAACACCCGAAAAGGTAGAGACCTATTTAGAGGGCATCTACAACACGGTCATCGTTAAAGACATTGAGGATCGGCAGGCGCGCAAAGAAAGCGACCCAAGCAAGCGGAAGATCACGGATATTGCGCTGCTGAAAACAATCGCCAAATATCTTGCCAGCGTGGTAGGCAGTCCGGTTTCTATTCGCAGCATCACGGATTATCTGATCTCCAGCGGCAGAAAAATTTCTCCGAACACCGTGGGTGACTATGTAGAGGCACTGACAGAATCGTTCATCTTCTATCCGGCAGAGCGGTTCGATATTGCTGGTAAACAGCTTTTGAAAGTCAATAAAAAGCTCTACATTGTTGATCTCGGACTGCGAAATCATATCTTGCCGCGCAGAAATTATGACCTCGGCTTTTCTCTTGAAAATCTGGTCTACTTTGAACTGCTGCGCCGTGGCTATAAAGTGATGATCGGTAGGATCGGAAATACGGAAGTGGATTTTGTTGCAGAAAAGCAGGGAGCCTATACCTACTATCAAGTGACCGCCGATATGACGGCGCAGGAAACCTTTGAGCGCGAGATGCGTCCGCTGACGCAGATCCGCGACAATTACGAAAAGATCATCTTAACCGCCGACCGCCTGACCGTTGGCAACTACAACGGCATCCGTGTGAAGAATCTCACGGATTGGTTGCTCGGCAAAGATAACTAAGTCTCAGCAAACTCCGGCTGTATTCGCAGCCGGAGTCATATCGTTCAAAAACCGTCAGTACAAACTGGCGGTTTTTTCATATATACAAGACACCAACGACAAAACGGCCACTTCTGAAATTGAATTTGAAAGGAGCGCCGGAGAATGGGAGCGTGGTCTGGACGTATTCTTCTGTTTCCGGCAAAGTTTTTATATGGAGTTTTTTAATTCTGCGGTCGATGTTCTTCAGACCCTTGTCATCGCGCTTGGCGGTGGTCTTGGCGTTTGGGGTGTGGTCAATCTGTTGGAGGGTTACGGCAACGATAATCCGGGTGCAAAAAGCCAAGGCGTCAAACAGTTTATGGCAGGCGGCGGCGTTGCACTGATTGGTCTGATCCTTGTTCCGCTGCTCAAGGGTCTGCTTGCACAGGGTGGCTAATGCTGCCCGCAGAACTCTTTCGTATCCGCCCGCATCATGCGGGCGGATATGAGAAAGGAGGACTACGCCATTGGATTTAATATGGCAAAAATTCACGGACTGGCTAAAAGAACTGCTGGTCGGCGGCATCATGGATAATCTGACCGGTCTGTTCGATCAGGTCAACGCAAAGATTTCCGATGCAGCCGGACACATTGGCAGCACGCCGCAGACATGGAACAGCGGAATTTACAACATGATCCGCAGCCTGTCGGATAGTGTGATCTTACCGATTGCCGGTGTCATTCTGGCGTTTGTAATGACCTTGGAGCTGATCCAGCTCATCACAGAAAAGAACAATCTACATGATCTGGACACATGGATCTTCTTCAAGTGGGTGCTCAAGACAGCCTGTGCGGTACTGATCGTCAGCAACACATGGAATATCGTGATGGGCGTGTTTGAAGCAGCGCAGAGCGTCATTGCCAGCGCCTCCGGCGTAATTGTCGGGAATACCTCAATCAACCTGATGGACCATCTCACAGATTTGGAATCACGGCTGATGGAAATGAATGTGTGGTCGCTGCTCGGACTGTGGCTGCAATCCTTTGTTGTCGGGATTACCATGTGGGCGCTTACCATCTGCATCTTTATCATCGTGTACGGACGCATGATCGAGATTTATCTTGTGACCTCCATCGCGCCCATTCCTATGGCTACAATGGTCAACCGGGAATGGGGGCAGATGGGGCAGAACTATCTGCGCAGCTTGCTTGCACTGGCATTTCAAGGGTTTCTCATCATCGTCTGTATCGCCATTTACGCTGTGCTGGTGCAAAATATGTTGATCGACGACAATATTTCCACCGCAATCTGGATGTGCATGGGTTATACAGTGCTGCTCTGCTTCACACTGTTCAAGACCGGCAGTTTGTCAAAATCTATTTTCAACAGCCATTGAGGAGGTGTTCAAATGGCCTATGTCAGCGTTCCAAAGGACTTAACCAAAGTCAAAACCAAGGTGCTGTTCAATCTGACCAGGCGGCAGCTCATCTGTTTCGGCGGCGGTGTGCTGCTCGGTGTACCGGCGTTTTTTCTGCTGAAATCGTACACCGGTGTCAGCGCGGCGGCGATCTGCATGATTCTTTTAATGCTTCCGGCATTTATGCTGGCCATGTATGAAAAGAACGGTCAGCCGCTTGAAATTATCGTCCGCAATATCATTCGAGTGTATTTCATCCGCCCGAAGCACCGCCCCTACGAAACAAACAACTTCTATTCTGCCCTCGCGCGGCAGGAAAAACTGGACAAGGAGGTACAACGCATTGTCTACGGCAAGGCGGCTCACAGGAGCAGACAAGCGGCAGATTGAAGCAGCAATCGCCAACGCCAAAAGACAAGACAAAAGACACAAATCCGCGCAGGATTCCATTCCGTTTCAGCGGATGTTCCCAGACGGTATCTGCCGTGTGACAGATACTTATTACACAAAAACGATTCAGTTTCAGGACATCAACTATCAGCTCTCACAGAACGAGGACAAAACCGCCATCTTTGACGGCTGGTGTGATTTCCTCAACTACTTTGACGCCTCGGTGCATTTTCAGCTAACGTTTCTCAACATGGCGGCAAACAAGGACACCTACGGCACGCAGATCACCATTCCGCTGCGCGGCGACGAGGATGATGCCATCCGAACCGAGTACACGCAGATGCTCCGTGACCAGCTCGCCAAGGGCAACAACGGACTTATCAAGACAAAGTATCTGACATTCGGCATTGAAGCGGACGGAATGAAAACGGCAAAGCCACGCTTGGAGCGCATTGAAACGGATGTACTCAACAACTTCAAGCGTCTTGGCGTTGCTGCCGAGCCGCTGAACGGCACAGACCGACTGCGGCTGCTGCATGATATGCTCCGCATCGACGATCCCGCGCCGTTCCGTTTCTCGTGGGATTGGCTGGCATCCTCCGGCTTATCGGTCAAGGACTTCATTGCGCCAAGCTCCTTTGAATTTGCCAAAGGAAATTACTTTGGCATCGGGCAAAAGCGCGGCGCGGTTTCGTTTCTGCAAATCCTCGCGCCAGAACTGAATGACCGGATGCTGGCGGATTTTCTGGATATGGAAAGTTCGCTCATCGTCACGATGCACGTTCAGTCGGTCGATCAGATTTCTGCCATCAAGACCATCAAGCGCAAGATCACCGACCTTGACCGCATGAAGATCGAGGAACAGAAAAAGGCTGTCCGCAGCGGCTACGACATGGACATTATTCCAAGCGACCTTGCCACCTACGGCGCGGAAGCAAAAAAGTTGCTGCAAGAGCTGCAATCGCGCAATGAGCGAATGTTCCTGCTGACATTCCTTGTGCTCAACATCGCAGACAGTGTTCCAAAGCTCCGAAACAACGTGTTCCAAGCCTCCAGCATCGCGCAGAAGTATAACTGCCAGCTTGTCCGGCTGGACTTCCGGCAGGAGGAGGGATTGATGAGCAGCCTGCCGTTGGGGTTGAATCAGGTCGAGATTCAGCGCAGCCTCACGACATCTGCCGTCGCTATCTTTGTGCCGTTTACCACGCAGGAGCTTTACCAGAACGGCAGTGAGGCGCTGTACTGCGGCTTGAACGCACTTTCCAACAATCTTATCATGGTGGACCGAAAGTTCCTTAAAAACCCGAACGGCTTGATTCTCGGCACACCCGGCAGCGGCAAATCCTTCGCAGCCAAGCGCGAGATCGCCAACGTCTTTTTCGTTACCAACGACGACATTATCATCTGCGACCCCGAAGCGGAGTACGGTCCGCTGGTCGAGCGGCTGCATGGGCAGGTCATCAAAATCTCCCCCACCAGTCCGCATTATATCAACCCGATGGACTTGAACCTCAATTACTCGGACGATGAAAACCCGCTGAGCTTGAAGTCGGATTTCATCCTCAGCTTGTGCGAGCTGATCGTCGGCGGCAAGGACGGCTTGCAGCCGGTCGAGAAAACCATCATCGACCGCTGCGTGCGTATGGTCTACCGGGATTACCTGAATGACCCCAAGCCAGAAAATATGCCGGTGCTGGAGGACCTTTATCAAGAGCTGCGCCGTCAGGAGGAAAAGGAAGCGCAGTATGTGGCGACGGCACTGGAAATCTACGTCACCGGCTCTCTGAATGTGTTCAATCACCGGACAAACGTGGACATTCAGAACCGCATCGTCGCGTTTGACATCAAGGAGCTTGGCAAGCAGCTCAAGAAGATTGGGATGCTTGTCGTACAGGATCAGGTGTGGAACAGGGTCACGGTCAACCGTGAAGCGCACAAGGCCACGCGGTATTATATTGACGAGTTCCACTTGCTCTTAAAAGAGGAACAAACCGCCGCGTACAGTGTTGAGATTTGGAAGCGTTTTAGAAAATGGGGCGGTGTTCCGACCGGTATCACACAAAATGTCAAGGATCTGCTTGCCTCCCGCGAGGTCGAAAACATCTTTGAAAACAGCGACTACATTTATATGCTCAACCAAGCCAGCGGCGACCGGCAGATTCTCGCCAAGCAGCTCAATATCTCCCCACATCAGCTCTCGTATGTGACCCACTCCGGCGAGGGCGAGGGATTGCTGTTCTATGGGAATATCATTTTGCCTTTCGTAGACCGTTTCCCCAAGGACACCGAGCTGTATCGGGTGATGACCACCAAGCCGAACGAGGTGAGCGGCGCATGATGGAGCTTGATACGATTTTCTGCGGTGACGCACTGGATGTGCTGCGCACGCTGCCGGACAACTTTGTGCATTGCTGCATCACCTCGCCGCCCTATTACGCGCTGCGGGATTATGGCGTGGATGGACAGATCGGGCGCGAGGAGAGACCTGCGCAGTATGTGGCGCGGCTGACGGAGGTATTTTCCGAGGTTCGGCGCGTGCTTCTTCCAAGCGGCACGCTCTGGCTGAACATTGCGGATACCTACTGCGGCACCGGCAGCAAAGGCGACCATCTGGACCCGAAGAATCCAAGCGGCAGGAACGAACAGGGTGTATCGCTTGCGCAGCGAGTGGAAAATGTCAAGGCAAAGGATATGATCGGGATTCCGTGGATGCTGGCGTTTGCATTGCGGGATACTGGCTGGTATCTGCGCTCGGACATCATCTGGCAAAAGGCAAACCCCATGCCGGAGAGCTGCAAAGACCGTCCGAGCCGCTGCTATGAACACGTTTTCCTGCTGACAAAATCACGCAGCTATTACTATGACGCCTTGGCGATTGCAGAGCCAATGGCTCCGTCCTCCATCACGCGCTACAAGCGCGGACGCATTGGCGGTAAATACGCCGAAGAAATTCCCGGACAGAATAAGGTGCAAGGACTCAATCAGACGCGCAGCGGCGGCTATTATGAAGATGGTGCAGTACCAACTGTTCGGAACAAACGCGATGTGTGGCAGATCAATCCGTTTCCCTACAAGGGCGGTCATTTTGCAGCATTTCCGCCCAAGCTGGTGGAAACGTGCCTGCTTGCCGGTTGTCCGCAGGACGGTATCGTTCTGGACCCGTTTCTCGGCTCCGGCACGACCGCCGCTGTTGCAAAGCAGATGGGGCGGCATTACATCGGCATTGAGCTAAACCCGAACTACTGCGCGCTAGCCGAGCAGCGGATCGGAGGTGTGACGGAATGAACGTCTACACCCGGCAGGATTTAAGCGTCATGCAGGCGTGGCCGCTGGAACGCAAAATTCGCGTGACGCAGGCAAAGATTCTGGAGTGGCATCACCACTACGGCGGCAAGGTCGCCGTTTCTTTTTCAGGTGGCAAGGATTCGACCGTGCTTCTTGATCTGGCGCGGCGCGCGTTCCCGGATCTGCCCGCCGTGTTTGTAGATACCGGACTGGAATATCCCGAAATTCGGGAGTTTGTAAAGACCGTTCCGAATGTGACGTGGCTGCGGCCTGAAATGTCGTTTTCAAAGGTTCTGGAAACGTATGGCTATCCTGTCGTTTCCAAAGAGGTCGCACGGCGCGTCCACTATGCGCGGCAAGGCAGTTCATGGGCGCTGCGGCATTTGAACGGTTTCAATTCAGATGGCACGCCATCAAAATTCAACACGAGGTATATGAAATGGCGCGTCCTGCTGGATGCGCCATTTCTCATATCAGATAGGTGTTGCTCCGTGATGAAAGAGCGCCCCTTGCATAAATATGCCAGAGCCAATGGTCTGCATATGATTCTCGGAACAATGGCAAGCGAAAGTGTGCGCCGCCAGAGCGCGTATCTGAAAAACGGCTGCAATGCCTATGATAAGCGTGAACCGACCTCACAGCCGCTCTCATTCTGGACAGAGCAGGACGTTCTGGCGTACCTCAAAATGACGGACATACCATATGCGTCTGTTTACGGCGAGATCGTCGAAAAAAGCGGCAAGCTGGCAACGACCGGCGCGAAACGCACCGGCTGTATGTTCTGTATGTTCGGCGTGCATCTGGAAAAGCAGCCGAACCGCTTTCAGCGCATGGCGCTGACGCACCCAAAGCAATATGAATTTTGTATCCACAAGCTCGGCTGCGGCGCTGTGTTGGATTTTCTCGGCGTGCCATACTGCCCTGGAGGTGACAGCACATGAGCAAACGCGCCCCAAAACTGCAATTCACCGATGAAGAACTTGCCGTCCCGGAGGTTTCCAAGGCGGCGAAGAAAGCAGCAAAACGTATTGAGAAGCTGGAACGGCTTGAGGCAAAAATTCCAATGAAAAATGGCACAGAAGAGCCGCGCCCAGCGTCCAAGCTGCAGCACGCCGTTCGGGATGCGCCCGGTAAGACTGTCCGTTCAGCGGTGCACCGGGAAATCCAGAAAAGCGAGGATGATAACGTCGGCGTGGAGAGCGCACATAAGCTGGAAGAAGCTGCCGAGCAGACCGTCCGCGCGGTGGAAACTGCACACCGCTCCCACCAGCTCAAGCCGTACCGCAGCGCCGACCGCGCAGAAGCTCGCGCCGACAGCGCCAACCTTGACGCGCTGCAAAAGCAGGCACAGCAGCAAAATCCGGAGCTGCAAAGCAATCCATATTCCCGCTGGCAGCAGAAGCGCGCCATCAAAAAGGAATATGCCGCTGCAAAGGCAGGCGGCGGCACGGTGCGTGCGTCCGAAGTCACTGCCAAAGCCGCCAAGCGTGCCGCAGAGGACACGAAAAAAGCGTCTGAGTGGATCGCGGAACACAAGAAAGGCTTTTTGATCGCGCTGGCGATTCTGCTCGTCGCGGTGTTTCTTCTGAACATCGCTTCGTCCTGCTCGGTGCTGGTTGAGGGCGGCGTAACGGCGCTCGGCGTATCGACCTATCCCAGCGAGGACAGCGATATGCTTGCCGCCGAAGCGCAATACTGCGCAATGGAGGCAGAGCTGCAAAGCAAGCTCGACAATTACGAAGCGACGCATGATTACGACGAGTATCACTTTGATCTTGATGAGATCGGGCATGACCCGTATGTGCTGATCTCCGCGCTCACAGCGCTCAAGGGCGGCGCGTGGACGCTTGACGAGGTACAAAGCGAGCTGCAAATGCTTTTTGATAAGCAGTACATCCTCACGGAAACCGTGGAAACCGAAATCCGCTATCGACCGGAAACAAGGCATGACGAGGACGGCGACCCGTACACCGTCCAAGTGCCGTATGAATACACGATCTGCACGGTCACGCTTGAAAATTTTGACCTTTCCCATGTGCCGGTCTATGTGATGAGCGAGGATCAGCTTGCGCTCTATGCTTCGTACATGGCGACGCTCGGAAATCGCCCGGACCTGTTCGGGGATTCGGATTATGTAAACATGTATTACGGCAACGGGAGCGGTGGCAGCTATGATATTCCACCGGAGGCGCTGGAGGATGAAGCCTTTGCCGCTATCATCAAAGAAGCGGAAAAATATCTCGGTTTCCCGTATGTCTGGGGCGGCAGCTCCCCGGCGACCTCGTTTGACTGCTCCGGTTTTGTCAGCTACGTCTACAACAACTGCGGCGTTGGCTGGAGCTTCGGCAGACTCAGCGCCGAGGGCATCCGACAGATCTGCTCGTATGTATCTCCGGCAGACGCAAAACCCGGCGATCTGATCTTCTTTGAGAAAACGTACAACACCACCGGCGCGTCGCACATCGGCATTTATGTGGGAAATCATACCATGCTGCACTGCGGCGACCCCATTCAATACACCAGCATTTCGTCCGATTACTGGCAGAGCCACTTCCTGCAATTCGGGCGGCTGGCACCACCATAAGGAGGAACTATGAACCCAAAAATCAACAAACTGAAAGCAGAACGCGAGAAAAACAGCAAGAAGATTGCCGCCTTGCAGCAGCGAAACCGCGAAATCGACGATTCCATTCATGAGCTTGAAAATCTGGATATTGTCGGCATGGTACGAAGCTGCGGCATGACGCCGGAACAGCTTGCGGCGCTGATCCGGGCCAGCAAGGGCGCGACCTTGCCGCCGCTGCCCGCACAGCTTACAGAAACGGAGGAATCTGAATATGAAGAAGCGTAACAGCAGGCTGCTTGCCTGCGCACTGGCGGTTGTGCTCTGCATGACCGCCTTTTCCATTCCCACCTTTGCAGCCGGATACTACGCCTCGAACGAAAACGGCAACAATACACCGCCTGACGCGATTGAGAGCATTACCGTATCCACTGAAAATGTCAATCTCCCGGCAAACAGCAGCGCGTCCGGCATCCCAGCGTTGACGCCGGACGGCAACCTGACCAGCATTGACGATATTTTGCAGTCTGCCGCCTCCGTCAGCACGGAGGACGGCTTGGAGAACAAGCAGTTCATCACAGTCCAGAGCAAGAGCGGCAACACCTTTTATATTGTGATCGACCGCAGCGGCGATACCGAGAACGTCTATTTTCTGAACCTTGTCGATGAGGCTGACCTGATGGCGCTGATGGGCGACGATGCGGAACAGGCAAATACAACGTGCATCTGCACGGCGCATTGCGAGGTTGGCGCGATCAACACGGATTGTCCTGTCTGCAAGGCCAGTATGCCGGACTGCATGGGAAAGACTCAGACCGTTCAGAAAGACTCGGAGCCGGTTGTTGACACCAAGCCGGAAGCGACCGCAGACACGAAAGCAGACAGCGCGCAGAAAAAGAGCAATGCGCCGCTGATCCTGTTGCTGCTCGTGCTTCTTGGCGGCGGCTTCGCGCTCTACTGGTTCAAGCTCCGCAAACCCAAGCCGGACACCAAAGGCTCTGCCGACCTCGACGATTATGACTTCGGGGAGGATGAGGATGATACGGACGAGGAAATGGAGACAGAGGAAGCGGAAGAATAACACGCTCTGAATCGAACCCTACAATACAGCACGCCCGCGATTGCTCTAACACATTGACAATTACTCTAAAACGGGGTATGATTTGGAGTAATCGGGGATACTATTAGACAAATGCGCTTTGGACGGAGGGCAGCTATGCGGAGTTTTGATTATCAGAAGTTGGCACAACAGAAGTGGGATTCCGAAATCCTCTCTTATGTCGCCAAAATCCATGAATACAAAGGCCGTCAGGACTTGTATATCCGAAAGAAGCCTGTGGAGTTGGAACGCTTGGTAGAGATTGCCCGTGTCCAAAGCACGGAGGCATCTAACAAAATAGAGGGCATTGTTACAACAAGCAGCCGTATCAAGCAGCTTATGTCAGACAAAACGACGCCTCGCACGCGCGATGAAAAGGAGATCATGGGGTATCGTGATGTGCTGAATACGATTCACGAAAGCTATGATTTTATTCCGCTGCGCCCAAGCTACATTTTGCAGCTTCACCGTGATCTGCTCAAGCGCACCGGTCTTTCTTATGGCGGCAGCTTTAAGAATGTGCAAAATTTTATCAGCGAAACTCGGTCAGACGGAACACAGTTCACACGGTTCACACCAGTTGCCCCATATGAAACACCGGCAGCGGTGGAGGCGATTTGCAACAGCTACGCAAATACGCGCGCATTGGAAGTTATTGATCCGCTGATTTTGATTCCGGCGTTTATCTGCGATTTCCTTTGTATTCATCCGTTCAATGATGGAAATGGTCGCATGAGCCGGTTGCTGACCTTACTACTTCTTTATCAAAATGGTTTTGCGGTAGGAAAGTATATCAGCGTTGAAAAGGAAATTGAAAAGACAAAAGATGTATACTACGATGTTTTGGGAAACGCCGATATTGGGTGGTATGAAGAAAAAAACGATTACACGCCTTTTATCCGCTATATGCTGCAAGTGATTCTTTCCTGCTATGTAGAGTTTGAAGATCGTGTGGATATGATGCAAAGCAGCGGTACGAAAAGCTCTGCATATGATATTGTGAAAGCCTATGCAGATTCCAAGCTCGGAAAATTCACCAGCGCAGATGTGATTGCAGGTTGCCCGAGTATCAGCAGCGCCTCCGTTTTTGCTATGCTGAAAAAGCTGACGGACGAGGGATATTTGATCCGGTTGAAATCCGGTCGGAGCGTGACATATGCTCGTTCCGACGCCGATACAACGCGGCAGATTTCCAGCAGCATTTGATGGAGAATGGTATGAGTCCAGAGGGGAAATTCGCTATTTTCTGTGCAGAGCAGTATAAAATGCGCAAGAATCTAACTGGTCGGCAGCTTACAACCCTCTTTGAGCAATATGGCGTGTGGGAGTATCTGTTTTCCTGTTATACAGCGCTGCATACAACCGGAACAAATTACATCATTGCAGATATTGAGCAGTATATCCAGACACAGCAACCTGACCAGAACGCAATAACTTAAATTATAATATTTGATTGCAAAAGCAGCTTCTTCGGAGGCTGCTTTTTGCTGCCTAAAAGGAGGAAGTATGACATGGTTCACAGACAGTCCGTTTGAGCGCATGATGCGGGAGGTTCCGAGGACGCAGCCGCCGGAGCCTGTGCCGCAGAAAGCCGCACCCAAAGGACATCCCTGTTATGGCTGTGGGCAGTACGGCGCGATCTGCGTCCGTCCCTGTTACCGCGACCGTGAAAAGTACAACAAAGATGAAAAAGGAGAATGAAATGTATCAACTGATTATTGCAGAAAAGCCATCCGTAGCACAGTCCATTGCCGCTGTTCTCGGCGCAAAGCGCCGGGAGAACGGCTATCTGGAGGGCGGCGGCTACCTCGTATCGTGGTGTTTCGGGCATCTTGCGGAGCTGGCAAGTGCCGAAACCTACAACGAAGCCTACGCCAAGTGGCGCTATGAGAATCTTCCCATCGTGCCGTTTTCGTGGCGCTGGAAGATCAGCCGCGACAAGTGGACGCAGTTTGAGGTCTTGAAAACCCTCCTGCACCGCGAAGATGTGGGAAGCGTCATCAATGCCTGCGACGCGGGGCGCGAGGGTGAGCTGATCTTCCGCACTGTCTACTGCATGGCTGGCTGCACGAAGCCGATGCAGCGGCTCTGGATTTCCTCGATGGAGGATGACGCGATCCGCAGCGGTTTCCAGAACCTCCGTCCGGGCAGCGACTATGACGGTCTGCATCAGTCGGCACTCTGCCGCGCCAAGGCAGACTGGCTGGTGGGGATCAACGCCACACGGCTATTCAGCGTTCTCTACCATCGCACACTGAATGTCGGGCGCGTTCTCTCCCCAACGCTGGCGCTGCTGGTGCAGCGTGAGGCAGAGATCGGTGCGTTCCGCGCAGAGCCTTTTTACACGGTGCAGCTCGATTGCGGTGTATCTGCCGTGTCGGAAAAGTTTAAGGATAACGCTGCCGCAGTGCATCTTGCCGACGCCTGCGCCGGTCAGACGGCTGCGGTGAAATGCGTGGAGCAGAAAGAACGAACCGAAAAGCCTCCCGCGCTCTACGATCTGACCACGCTCCAGCGCGACGCGAACCGCATTCTCGGCTATACGGCGCAGCAAACGCTGGACTATCTGCAATCGCTCTATGAAAAGAAGTTCTGTACCTATCCTCGCACCGACGCGCGTTACCTGACAGATGATATGGAAACGCTTGTGCCGGAGTTTGTGGCGGTTGCAGCATCCATTTGTGAAACGGATGCGCCCACGAATATTTTGGCGACGCAGGTCTGCAACAGCAAAAAGGTCAGCGACCACCATGCACTGCTCCCAACCGCAAGCGCCACAAAATCCGCGTTTCTGGATTTGCCGCTCGGAGAGCGTGAGCTTCTGCGGCTTGTGGCCAAGCAGCTTCTCTGCGCGGTCAGCGACGCACACCGGTATTCTGAAACGACGGTCATTTTATCGTGCGGCGGTCAGGAATTTACCGCCAAGGGAAAGACCATTCTTCAGACCGGATGGAAGCAGTATTCTGGCAACGATTCTGCGGAAATCCCGCTGCCGGAGCTTACCGAGGGCAGCACAGTTCCGGTGGATGCTGCATCTGTCAAGGAGGGCAAAACGGCACCGCCCAAACACTATACCGAGGATACGCTGCTGGCAGCGATGGAGAGTGCCGGTGCAAAGGATGCGCCGGAGGACGCCGAGCGGCGCGGCCTTGGTACGCCCGCGACCCGCGCTGCCATTCTGGAAAAGCTGGTGTCTGCCGGATTTGCAGAGCGAAAGAAGCTCAAAA
>ENA-UONX01001486-UONX01001486.1-human-gut-metagenome-genome-assembly--contig:-P74old-NODE-1486-length-21733-cov-6.151675_pt1 | contig 21733 bp, 19 predicted proteins | sample MGYA00242466_ERZ724013 | MGnify/ENA metagenome assembly ERZ724013 | reverse complement strand
GTACGGGACATAGACCATATGCTGTAGTGCAGCTGCGGAGAGAGAATCAGGAAGGAACCATGTACAATCTGGTTGGCTTTCAGACCAATTTGAAATTCGGGGAACAAAAACGGGTGTTTTCGATGATTCCAGGATTGGAGCAGGCGGAGTTTGTCCGCTATGGCGTGATGCACCGCAACTCCTTTCTGGATAGCCCAAGGCTGTTGGGAGCGGATTATGCCCTTCGCAGCAATCCGGATTGTTTTTTTGCCGGACAGATGACCGGCGTGGAGGGGTATATGGAATCCGCTGCCAGTGGTATTTTAGCCGGAAAGAACATGGTTCGTCGGATACAGGGAAAACCGTCGTTGATTTTGCCGAGAGAAACCATGATGGGGGCACTGGCTGCCTACATCAGTGATGAAACCGTAATACAATTCCAGCCGATGGGCTGTAATATGGGCATTCTGCCAGAACTGCCGGATCGGATACGAGACAAAAGAGAAAAGTATCAGGCATATGCAGACCGGGCACTGGCAGCACTAGATGCCTATTTACAACAGATGGACGAAGAACCAACCGAGGGGGAAGGACAATGAATATTTTAATTGATGCATTCGGCGGAGATGATGCCCCGTTAGAAGTGATTAAGGGTGCGATGCGTGCCGTGCAGGAGTTGGGTGTTACGGTCACACTGGTCGGGTCGGAAGAGACCATTCGCCGCTGTGCAGCAGAGCATTCGCTTTCGCTGGATGGCTTACACATTTTACATGCCCCTGCTGTCTTTGATATTCATGAAGAACCGGGTACCCTGCTGAAACAACATGCAGATACCTCTATGGCAGTCGGGATGCAGGCTCTGCATGACGGGAACGGGGATGCATTTGTCTCTGCTGGCAGTACCGGTGCCCTGCTGATGGGTGCCACGTTTCTGGTAAAACGGTTGCGTGGTGTAAAGCGTGCTGCATTGGCACCGGTTCTTCCAACCGCCAAAACACCATTTATTTTGCTGGATGCGGGTGCGAACAATGACTGTCGGCCAGAAATGCTGGTGCAGTTCGCTGTGATGGGCAGTGCATACATGGAACGAGTGATGGGTGTGAAGCAACCGAGAGTGAAGCTGCTGAATGTTGGTGCAGAGGAAACCAAGGGAAGAGAACTGGATTTGGAAGCGTATCATCTGCTGGAACAGGCACCGATTCATTTCTGCGGGAATGTGGAGGCAAGAGAATTGCCGTTCGGAACAGCGGATGTGGTCGTAGCAGATGGATTTACCGGCAACATCGCTTTAAAGCTGTATGAAGGCATGGGCAAATTTATGGCAAATGAACTGAAACAACATGTCTTTTCCGGTGTCAACGGCAAACTTGCCGGTTTATTGGTATTGTCGAAAATCAAAGCATTGACCAAAAAAATGGACTACAAGGCAGTGGGCGGAGCGATGATGCTGGGTGTGCAAAAGCCGGTGGTAAAGGCACATGGCAGCTCCGATGCGACTGCATTTTTCAATGCGATTCGGCAGGCAAGAGACTGTGTAGCAGGAGATATGATCGCTGCGATGACGCAGTTTATGCAGCAAGAAAAAGCAGGAAAAGCATAAAGTCATTGCAGCCACAAACCGTTTTGCTGGATATGGCTGCAAAACAAAAACAGAAAGGATTGGGTGTAATATATGGAACAACTGTATCTGGAACAATTTGAAGCACAGATTCACTATCATTTCAAAAAACGGCATTTGCTGGTGGAGGCTCTGTCGCACTCTTCCTATGCGAATGAAAAGAAAAAGTGCCGCTGCAGCAATGAGCGACTGGAATTTTTGGGAGACAGTGTGCTTTCGATTGTAGTTTCCTCCTATTTGTTTCACCAGTTTCCAGAGTTGCCGGAGGGGGAACTGACCAAACTGCGTGCCTCTCTGGTTTGTGAAAAGGCATTGCATGTGTTTGCACAGGAAATTCATCTGGGGGAATATCTGCTGTTGGGAAAAGGGGAAGAGCACACCGGCGGCAGAACCCGTTCTTCCATTTTAGCAGATGCCTTTGAGGCGGTCATTGCTGCGATTTATCTGGATGGCGGTATGGAAGCGGCAGAGCGGCATATCATGCGGTTTATTCCGAAGAATCTGGAACAGCGGGAATCACTCGGCTTTCGGGATTATAAAACCGCTTTGCAGGAGGTGATTCAGAAGAATCCAGAGGAGAAAGTGGAATATGTACTGGTATCTGAAAGCGGCCCCGATCATGCAAAGGCATTTCAGGTGGAAGTGTGCCTGAATTCAAATGTGATTGGCGTTGGAACCGGCAGGAGCAAAAAGGCGGCAGAACAGATGGCAGCAAAAGAAGCCCTGCGGCTGATGGGCTATGAAAAGTAAGGGCAACATTGCCATTTTTGTGCCTCATGCTGGTTGTCCGCATCGTTGCAGTTTCTGTGACCAGCGGAAAATCAGTGCCTCGCAGGGAATCCCTTGCCCGGAACAAGTACAGCAGATTTGTCAAAATGCTGTGGATCATCCACGGAGACCGAAAGAACTGGAAATCGCCTTTTTCGGCGGCAGTTTTACTGCCATTCCAGAAGAACAGCAAAATCTGCTTCTGGAAGCCGTGCAGCCCTTTGTACAAAGCGGCAGCGTTTCCGGTATTCGAATTTCCACCCGTCCGGACTGCATCACACCAGCAATTTTACAGCGACTGCAATCGTATCATGTGACTGCCATTGAATTGGGGGCACAGAGTATGGATGATACCGTGTTGCTGCAAAATCGAAGAGGACACACAGCACAGGCTGTCCGCACTGCTGCAAGACAAATTGCAGAGGCTGGTTTTTCGCTGGGACTGCAAATGATGGTTGGCCTGTACGGCAGTACGATGGAACAGGAGTATGCTACACTGCGGGAATTGCTGGCTCTGCATCCAGATACACTGCGGATTTATCCGTTAGCGGTGCTTTCTGGAACGGAACTGGCGGAACGGGTGCAGGATGGCAGCTTTTCTCTGTATTCCATGAAGGATGTGTTGCAGTTTTGTGCCGATGCCCTTTGCCTTTGTCATGCCAATCAGGTAAAGGTGATTCGCTGTGGGTTACATGCAGAGGAAACGCTGTCATCGGAAGTAACTGCCGGTTTTTATCATCCGGCATTTCGGGAACTGGTGGAATCTCGTCTTTGTCTTCGTTGTTTGCAGCAGCACATCCGGCAGCATCCTGCGGAAACGAGACTCATGATACAGACGGCAGCCGGCTGGAGCAGCCGGGTTGCGGGACATCACGGCAGCAACCGCTCCGCTTGTCTGGAGAGCGGCGTGACGCTGCGGATTACAGAGACAGCAGCCCTTCCAGCAGGATGGCTGCAAATTGGAGAGGACGGATACGATGTTTTTCAAATCGCTGGAACTGCAAGGCTTTAAGTCCTTTCCGGATCGGGTGAAACTGGAGTTTGAACAGGGCTTGACTGCCGTGGTGGGACCCAATGGCAGTGGAAAAAGCAATATCGGCGATGCCATTCGCTGGGTATTGGGGGAACAGTCCACCAAGCTGCTGCGGGGCAATCGGATGGAAGATGTCATCTTTTCCGGTACCAAGCAGCGAAGACCAGCAGGGTTTGCAGCGGTGACCATTCAACTGGATAATCATACGGGTATGTTCGGCGAAGAATACGGCGAAACCGTGGCGATTACCAGAAAGCTCTACCGCAGCGGCGAGAGCGTCTATCAGATCAACGGGAAAGCCGTGCGGCTGAAGGATGTGCAGGAACTGCTGATGGATACCGGTATGGGGCGGGACGGCTATGCGATTATCGGACAGGGACGAATTGCGGAAATTGTCAGTGCCAGAAGTACTGACCGGCGGGAGCTGTTCGAGGAAGCAACAGGTGTTTCTAAGTTTCGCTACAAGCGGGAGGAAGCAGAACGCAATTTGCAGGCGGCACAGGAAAATCTGGTGCGGTTGCAGGACATCGCTGCTACATTAGAGGGCAGAGTGGAGCCGCTGCGGCGACAGGCAGAAACGGCAAAACAGTTTCTCAGACTGGCAGAGCAGCAAAAAAAGCTGGAGGTTTCCATTTGGGTGCAGCAGCTGCATCATCTGGAACAGGAAAAGACGGCTTTAAAGGATACCCTTTTGCAGGCAAGAGCAGCCTATCAGAATGCAGTGCTGGATTTGGAACAGGCAGATGCAGCATTACAGCAACAATATCAGCAAATGCAGCACACCACGATACAGATTCAGAATTTGCGGGAGCAGGTGCAGACAGCAGAGGAAACCGCTGCGAAAACGCAGGCAGATCTTGCAGTCTGTGCCAATGAACAGCAGCACAACATCCAGCGTCTGACACAGATTACGCAACAGCAAGCGGATGCAGATCGAGCCGAGCAGGAAACCGCCGCCCAACTGCAAGCACAAAAAACGACACTGGAAGCATTGCAGCAGCAGCAAACAGCAGCCGCAGCAGCTTGTCAGGAACAGGAGACACTGCGTGCAGCCCTGCATGCAAAAATGGCAGCTGTTACGGCTGCCTTGAAAACAGCAGAACAGACGCTACAAGATGGATATGGCAGGCAAAATACTTGGTTTGCAAAAACAGAGTCTCTTGCTGCCCAGATAGAGACGCTACAGGCACAGACGGTTTCGCAGGCTGCCCAATCGGCAGCATTGCAGCAGCAGCAGCAGGCTGCGGCAGAGTATGCCAAGCAGACGGAAACGGCTGCGGAAACGGCAGCAGCAGCGGAAGCAGCGGTGCGTGTGGCGTTGGAGACAGCACAAACACAGCAAAAGGCGGCACAGTTACTTCTGGAACAGACCCAGACCCAGCAGACGCAGCGGAATATGCAGCTGCAAACAGTACAGCAGCGGCATCAACTGCTGTTGGAGATGGAACGCAACATGGAGGGCTATGCCGGTAGTGTAAAAGCCGTTTTACAGGCAGAAAACGGCAAGCCGCACGGTGTTTATGGTACCGTTTCACAGATTATTACAACGGAACCCCGCTACAGTCTGGCGATGGAAACCGCACTTGGCGGAGCCATGCAGAACTTGGTTGTGGAGAATGAATCGGCGGCAAAGGACTGGATTCGGTATCTGGCTGCAAAGCGAGCCGGACGGGCAACCTTTTTGCCGTTGACCTCTGTCAGAGGGCAGCTGCTTTCCGAACAGGCTGTTTTGCAAGAGGATGCTGTAATTGATCTTGCAAGCAATTTGGTGCGGTATGATGCCAAATTCACCAATGTCATTCACGCTCTTTTGGGGCGGATTCTCATTGCAAAGGATCTGGACAGTGCAACCACATTGGCAAAGCGATACGGCTATCGGTTTCGGATTGTGACACTGGACGGACAGGTGATCCATGCTGGCGGTTCGTTTACCGGTGGTTCTGCTCAGAAGCGGGGCGGTATGCTGACCCGGAAGCAGGAACTGCTGGAACTCCAGCGAAAGGTACACACCTTACAGGAGCAGGTGCGGCAGGACACAGAACGATGGGAGCAGCAAAAAGCGGATTGCAGCCAGAAGACAGAACGATTGCAGCAGCTGCAAAATCAGCTGCATACCAAACATGCGGAACAGCTGCTGGCAGCAGCAAATGCGGAAACGGCAAGGAAACAGTTATCACAGCTGCAAACACAGCTATTGGAACGGCAGCAGCAGCGGAAACAATTGACAGAACAGATTGCTGTTTTACAGCAGCAGTATCACACTGCAAAAACAGCGTGGGAGCAGGCACAGGCAGATTTGACAGAAGCACAGACTGTACAGCAGCAGGCAAAGCAGGAGCAGGAAGCCGCTGCAGCCGAGCAGACGAAAATATCAGAAGTTCTGACGGAAAGACAGATTGCAGCCGCAAAGTTGGAACAAGAAATCACCAGCAGGCGGCAGAATATGACGGAGCAACAGGCACGGCTGGACAGCTGCCGGGAGCAGAAACAGCGGCTGCGGGAAGAGAAGGTTGTCTGTCAGCAGCAGGAGACCGCTTTGCAGCAGCAGGAAAAAAATCTACAGACCAAGCTTACCGTCTGCAAGCAGCAAATGACAGAAAACAGAGAGCAGATTACACAGCTTCAGCGAGTGCACACCGAGCAGGAGCAGCAGATTCGGCAGCGGCAGGATGGCATACGGGAATTCAGTGCTGCCAAGGAACGAGCGGCGGCATCCGTCACACAGCTGGAGACAAAACAACATGATCTGGAGCAGCAAAGGGATCGGATTGTTCAGCAGATGCGGGAACAGTATGATGTAACGCTTTCCGAAGCTGGACAGATGGCAGAGCCAGTTCGGGATACGGTGCTGGCAAAGCAGCAGCTGGAGTCGCTGCGGCGGCAGATTCGGGCGTTGGGCAATGTCAATGTATCTGCCATTGAGGAATATCAGCAGGTATCGGAACAGTGGCAGTTCTTGTCCGCTCAGCTGAAAGATGCCACCGAAGCGAAACAAGAGCTGGAGACACTGATTGTCCGGCTGACTGCTGAGATGCAGCGGATTTTTACAGAACGATTTGCAGGCATCAATCAGGCATTTCAGGAGATTTTTCGAGAGCTGTTTGACGGTGGAGAAGCGTCTTTGGAGTTGACGGACGAGGAAGATGTGCTGCACGCCGGCATTGAAATTCGGGTTGCACCACCGGGAAAGGTGATTAAAAATTTGATTGCCCTCTCTGGTGGGGAACAGTCGTTTGTTGCCATTGCCATTTACTTTGCCATTTTGCGGCAGCGTCCGACACCGTTTTGCATTATGGATGAAATTGATGCCGCACTGGATGAGGGCAATGTCCGGCGGTATGTGCAGTATTTACAGCAATTTCGGGATACCACACAGTTTATTTTGATTACGCATAGAAGAATGGCGATGGAGGCCGCAGATGCCTTGTACGGGGTCACCATGCAGGAGGACGGAATTTCTCGCCTTCTGCACATGGAGCAGATCAGCGAAAATGTAGATGCTCCGTCATGATAGCCAATCGGCAGAACGCTTTCATAATGAAAACGAGCCATCAAAATCAAGCGAGAAAGGGTGTTGACAAATGGGTTTATTCGGAAAGAAGAAAGATAAGGAAAAGAAAGGTTTTTTCGGCTGGAAAAAGCGGAATCAGGAGGCTGAACCGGAACGGGATGCGGGAATTGTACCATCGGAATCGGCATCCGATGATGTCGCTGCACAGCTGTTAGCAGAACGGGAAGCTGCACGGCAGGCAGAAGCGGAAAAATGGCGGGAGCAGGCAGAAGCCGAAATCGCTGCGGAACAGGCAGAAGCAGCTGCACTGGCTGCCAAAGCCGCACAGGAGGAATTATTTTCGGAAGAGAATGAAGAAGATGAGGAAGACGAAATAGAATCAGACGAAGAACTGGAAACAGAGCCAGCGGCAGAAGAAGAACTTTCAAAAACGGCTGTCGTGGAAGACAAATCAGAGCCGGACGAAGCTGGGAGTCAACAAGTAGATCCGCCTTTGGAATCAGAAGAAGACGAACCGAAGAAAGCGTCTGCTGAGGAATCATTAGAATCAGAGCAAAAGCCGAAACCAGAAACTGTGAATGCAGAAGAGGAAGCAGAGCCGAAAGCGTTAGAGGACGAACCGCAAGAGGAATCGTTAGAATCAGAAGAAAAGCCAGAAGTGGAAGATGCAGAAGAGGAAGCAGAGCCGAAAGCGTTAGAGGACGAGTCGGAAGAGGAATCATTAGAATCAGAAGAAAAGCCAGAAGTGGAAGATGCGGGAGAGGAACTGGAATCAGAAGAACCAGAAAAGAAGAAAAAGGGTTTATTTGAAAAGATTCGAGACGGTCTGCGAAAAACAAAAGATTCTGTCATTGCAAAGATGCAGCTTGTCTTAAATGCCTTCACCAAGATTGATGAGGATTTATTTGATCAGCTGGAAGAAACTATGATTATGGGGGACATGGGTGCAGAAACATCCATTGAAATCTGTGACCAGTTGCGGAAGCGTGTCAAAGAGCGTGGCATTACTGACCCGAAGCAGATTATGGGCCTGATTCAGGAGATTATCGGAGAAATGCTGGGCGAAGACCAGTCGCTGAATTTGCAAACCAAGCCGTCTGTGATCATGGTCATTGGGGTCAATGGTGCCGGAAAGACAACGACAATTGGAAAACTGTGTCATCAGCTGAAAGCAGACGGAAAAAAGGTGATTGTTGCCGCAGCCGATACCTTCCGTGCAGCTGCCATTGACCAGTTGCAAGTCTGGACAGACCGTGCTGGTGTGGAATTGGTCAAACATGCAGAAGGTTCTGACCCCGCAGCGGTGGTATATGATGCCATCGAAGCGGCAAAGGCGAGAGACTGTGATGTGTTGATTTGTGACACCGCCGGACGACTGCACAATAAAAAGAACCTGATGCAAGAACTTGCAAAAATCAACCGGATTATTGAAAATAAGGCAGCTGGCTGTGATACGGAAATCCTGCTGGTACTGGATGCCACCACTGGACAGAATGCGGTCAATCAGGCACGTTTATTTCAAGAAGTGGCGGATATCACCGGCATTGTGCTAACGAAACTGGACGGTACAGCAAAGGGCGGGATTGTAGTTTCCATCAAGAATGAGCTGCAAATACCAGTTAAGCTGATTGGTGTGGGCGAAAAAATTGACGACTTACAGCCGTTCCATGCAAAGGATTTTGTCAATGCACTCTTTGAAAAGGAGGAACGGCTATGATGCAGGAACAAACGTTGGTGCTTGCTTCCAACAATGTTGGAAAAATCAAAGACATGAAAGAAATCTTACAGCCGTTCGGCATAATTGTGCGTTCTCAGAGAGAAGCAGGCTTGTCTATAGAAGTAGAGGAAACAGGAAAAACCTTTGCAGAAAATGCCTTACTGAAAGCTTCTGCGATTTACCAGCAGCTGCATTGTCCGGTCATTGCGGATGATAGCGGTCTGATTGTAGATGCACTAAACGGAGAGCCTGGTGTACATTCTCATCGCTTTGCAGGAGAGCATGCAACGGACGAACAGCGATGTCAGAAAATTTTGGAGCAAATGCAGGATGTGCCGGCGGAAAAAAGAACAGCACGGTTTGCGTGCGTGATCTGTTACCTGAATGAAGAAGGCAGAGAAAATTTCTTTACAGGGTATTGCGAGGGCAAAATTGGAACAGTGCCGAAGGGAAAAAACGGGTTTGGATACGATCCAATTTTTGTTGTTGGTAGTAAGACCATGGCGGAAATGACAGAAGAAGAAAAAAATGCTGTCAGCCATCGTGGCAATGCATTGGCGGCATTGAAAGCATATTTGGAAAACAGAAAGGAATACAATCATGTTGACAAGTAAACAGCGGGCAACGCTCAGAGGCATTGCGAGCAGCTATGAAACTATTTTGCAGGTTGGAAAGAACGGCATTGGGGAAACCTTGATTCAGCAGGTTGCAGATGCCCTGCGGAAGCGGGAGCTGATTAAGCTGCATGTGTTGGAAAATGCAGAACTCAGTGCCAGAGAAGCAGCGGAACAGTTGGCAGAAGCGACGGAATCCGAAGTGGTGCAGGTGATCGGCAGCCGATTTGTGCTCTATAAGCGGAATCCGAAAAAACCGGTCATTGATTTGAAGTGATGCGGCGGATTGGTATTTTTGGCGGCAGTTTCAATCCGATTCATAACGGTCACCTGCATCTTGCAAAGACGGCAATGCAGCAGTTTGATTTGCAGCATGTGCTGTTTATCCCAACTTATATCTCACCGTTTAAGCAGACAGCAAAGAATGTGGCAGATGGCACACACCGTCTGGCAATGTGCAGACTGGCAATTGCACCATATCCGGCATTTTCCGTCAGCGATTATGAATTGCGACAGAAAACCGTCAGCTATACGGTGCATACCATTTCCAGTCTGCATGCAGAACAGTCGGATGCGGAACTGGTCTTGCTGATGGGGAGCGATATGCTGCTGCAATTTCAAAACTGGTATCACTGGCAGGAGATTCTCTCTATGGCAGAGTTGGGTGTGATTGCACGGGAGACAGATGATCGGATACCGTTGGAACAGGCGGCACAGCGGCTTTCGGCATATGGCACGATACGACTTTATTGTGATGCCGTTTTGCCGGTATCGTCTACAAAAATTCGAGAAATGCTGAAAAAAAATCAGGATTGCACTTGCTATTTACCGGAAAACGTAGTAAAATATATTGTATTCCATCAGTTGTACCGTTAGCGGTATGCTGAAACAGTAGTAAGGGCGTGAAAGAAATGAAGAATTCTCCGTTAAAAAAAGTAAAAGATAAGATACAGCCACTGTCTCCGCCGCCGGAAGTAAAGGTGACCGAGGCAACAGAAGCCATGCAGGAGGTTCTGAAAAAACGGCTTTCCGAAGAACGGTATGAACATTCCGTCCATGTTGCAAAAGAATGCAAGCGGCTTGCAGAGATCTATCATGTGAATGCAGATATTGCAGAGTTTGCCGGTATGGTGCATGACATTTGCAAGGAGATGAAGTCGGAGGAGCAGGAATCGTTGCTGAAAGCATCAGAAGGCTTTGCGATTACCGAGGAAGAATGGGCATCCAAAAAGCTTTGGCACGGCATCGCCGGTGCACAGCTGCTCAAGCAGCAGTACCGTGTGGGAAATCAAAATATTCTAAATGCTGTGCGGTATCATACGGTTGCCAGAAAGGGCATGACACCGTTGGAAAAGATTGTGTATCTTTCTGATATGACAGAAGAGGGCAGAACATTTATCGATGTACATGTACTACGTACGGCTGTCAATCGGGATTTGAATTTGGGAATGTATTATGCACTGCGAATATCCATCGAAAAAGTCATGCAAAAGGGTGGTTTGCTGCCGCAGCATACCATAGATGCCTATAATGAATATGTGGCAATTGTTGCAGCGATGAAAGCCTAAATGAGGAAATGCATGGAAAGGAGAGCCCGTATATGGTAAAAAAGCGGCGGACGGAAAAAAGACGAAAAGGCAGCGGGAAAGCAGTGGATCGTCTGGTGATGGTTGGATCGGTTCTGCTCAGTGTTGTACTAATTGTGGTAATGATTCTGAATGCACCGATTATCGACTATCGTACATTGACAAACGGTACAATGACAAATCAGCAAATTTCGATTATGAAATATTTCAAAGTTTGGCAACCATTGGTACAAAAGGAAGGAACGCTGCAAAAGCCGGCTCTGACCGATGCCTCTGCGTTGAACTTGAAAGAAGATACCGAGACGCAGGATTCAAAGAATGACGGTTTGGATTTGCAGCAGATTGTAGAGGGACAGTATACCGTACTGTTCATGGGCATGGATGAGAGTGGAAAACTGGCGGATGTGAACTGGATTTTTCAGTTTGATATCTTTGCAGGAACCATGAATGTTCTGCAAATTCCAAGAGACTGCTATATGCCGGATTATGCCAACCCTTCTACGAATAAGTTCAACAGCATCTATGGCACAGGACAGGAAGAAGGGGTGACACCAATTCAGCGTGCTGTCAATGCCATTCAGGAGAGTTTTGGTCTAACCATTGACTGTTATGTGAAACTGGTCTGCACAGATATTGCCAACATTGTCGATTCCATCGGCGGCATTCCGATTACGCTGCCAGAAGAAATCATGTATGAGGCAGATAAGGTGCTGAAAGCTGGGGAACAGACACTAAATGGTCAGCAGGCAGAGTGGTTTGTGCGTTTCCGCAGAGAATACGATGAGGGCGATATTGGTCGTGTGAAGGCACAGCGTATTTTCCTGGCAGCTGCTATGGGAAAATTGTTGGATATGAGTCAGACAGAACTGATGTCTGCGATGCAGAAAATTTATAAAAATGAATGGATTGCCACAGATTTGTCTCTGGAGCAGATTAGTATGCTGGCAGATTTCGCATCAGAACGGTTGACGATGGACAGTGTGAATGTGTATATGATTCCGGGCGAAGGATTGATGCATGAAGGACAGTCCGTATATTCCATTCACAAGACAGAGACCATTGATTTGATTAACGAGCATTTCCGTCCGTATCAGAACGAAATGTATTATGATGAGAGTACAATTGTGGAATTGGTGGAGGAAAGCGAATATGAGGACACCTATTCTGATACCGAGGAAAACCTGAATGATATCCACAATGGAGATACAGAGGACGGGAAACAGAATATCTACAGCAGGGATGAAGAATAACGCATTTGGAAAGGAAACAGAGCATGATAGAACAGAAAGCAGTATTGGAAGCGATTGTAAAAGCATTGGACAGTAAGCGTGCCGAGGACATTCAGGTCATCGGTGTAAAAGATCTGACGATTTTAGGGGATTACTTCGTGATTGCCAACGGTACGAGTACCACACATACCAAAACGCTGGCAGATGAAGTGGAATATCAGATGACAAAGCTGGGAATCGAACCGCTGCACCGGGAGGGCAGAGGAAACGGTTCCAATTGGATTGTACTGGACTACAATGACATCATTGTACACGTCTTCTACAAGGAAACCAGAGAGTTTTATCAGTTGGAGCGGCTTTGGGCAGACGGAGAAAAGATGGATGTTACTGGTTGGCTGAAAGAAGACTAATATGGTAAAAGGAGGCATTCTCTATGGAAAACGGAAGAAAAATGGTTTTGGTTGTGGGTGTATACATGGTGCTGAAAGGCATTCTAAATCTCATCCTTGGATTCAGTGCAAGTAATGTGGTCTCTCTGCTGTTTGCAGTGGCAATGGCGGCTGCCATGCTGAAAAAGGTTCCTTATAGCCAGTATGTCACAGCCATCTTTCTGGCATTGATTTTCGTTGTCAATCTGCCAGCAAACCTGTCTCACCTAGGTACAAACTGGATTTACTTGATAGAAGGTCTGCTGGATGTTGGTGCAGCTGCGATTTTGGTATTTCATAAGGATGTAAAACGTTATTTTGCAAGTTAATGCAATTTAGAATTTGAAAAAACAGGAAAGAGGATGAAGCAACTATGAGTAAGTATGATTTTACTGCCATTGAAGCAAAATGGCAGCGATACTGGGCAGAACACAATACCTTTCATGCAGAAAATGACTATACAAAGCCTAAATTTTATGCACTGGTAGAGTTCCCGTATCCGTCGGGGGAAGGGCTGCACATCGGGCATCCAAGACCGTACACTGCAATGGATATTGTTTCCAGAAAACGGCGGATGGAGGGGTATAACGTACTCTTCCCCATGGGTTGGGATGCATTTGGTCTGCCGACAGAAAATTACGCCATCAAACATAAAATTCATCCAGCAATTGTCACCGCCAACAACGTGGCAAGATTCAAGGCTCAGCTGCAGGCATTGGGAATGTCCTTTGACTGGGAGCGGGAGATCAATACCACAGATCCGAATTATTTCCATTGGACACAGTGGATTTTCCTGCAAATGTTCAAGAAGGGGTTGGCATACAAAAAGGAAATGGCTGTCAACTGGTGTACTTCCTGTAAGGTCGTACTGGCAAATGAAGAAGTGGTCGGCGGCGTGTGTGAACGCTGCGGTGGCGAGGTTGTACAGAAAGTCAAATCGCAGTGGATGCTGAAGATTACAGAGTATGCACAGCGGCTGCTGGATGACTTGGATGATGTGGATTATCTGGAAAAAATCAAGACTGCACAGCGGAACTGGATTGGCCGTTCTACCGGTGCAGAAGTAGACTTCCAGACCACCGCTGGAGATACGCTGAAAATCTATACCACTCGTCCGGATACGCTGTTTGGTGCAACCTACATGGTTATCTCACCGGAACACCCGCTGATTGAAAAATGGGCGGACAAATTGGAAAACATGGAGGAAATCCGTGCGTATCAGGAAAAGGCTGCCAGAAAGTCCGATTTTGAGCGGACAGAAATGGCAAAAGAAAAGACTGGCGTTTGCCTGAAAGGGGTACGTGGTATCAATCCAGTCAATGATACCGAAATTCCCATTTTCGTATCCGACTATGTTCTGATGAGTTACGGCACAGGTGCGATCATGGCAGTGCCGGCACACGATACCCGTGACTATGAATTTGCAGAGGTGTTCGATCTGCCGATTATCGAAGTCGTCAAGGGCGGCGATGTGACGAAAGAAGCCTTTACCGATTGTGCAACGGGAACGATGGTCAACAGCGGCTTTTTAGACGGATTGTCTGTAGAAGACGCTAAGGTAAAAATCAAGGGCTGGCTGGAGGCAACCGGCAAGGGCAAGTCCAAAGTGAATTATAAGTTGCGGGACTGGATTTTCTCCCGTCAGCGTTATTGGGGCGAGCCCATTCCAGTGGTTTACTGTGATAAGTGCGGTTGGGTTGGTCTGCCGGAGAGCGAACTGCCGTTGACGCTGCCGGATGTAGACAGCTATATGCCGACTGATACGGGCGAAAGTCCGCTGTCCACACTGGAGAGTTTCATCAACACGACTTGTCCGCAGTGTGGGGGTCCGGCAAAGCGGGAAACTGATACGATGCCGCAGTGGGCAGGTTCCAGTTGGTATTACCTGCGGTATTGTGACCCGAAGAATGCAAATGGCATTGCGTCCAAGGAAGCTCTGAACTATTGGATGCCAGTGGACTGGTACAATGGTGGAATGGAACATACTACGCTGCATCTGCTGTACTCTCGATTCTGGCATAAGTTTTTGTATGATATTGGTGTAGTAGAAACAAAAGAACCCTACCTGCGGAGAACTTCACACGGTATGATACTGGGCGATGATCCAGAGCATCCGGGCAAGTTTACGAAAATGTCCAAGTCCAAGGGGAATGTCATCAATCCAGATGATGTCATCAAGGAATATGGTGCAGATACCCTGCGTCTGTATGAGATGTTTGTCGGTGACTTTGAAAAGGCTGCCCCATGGAGTACCTCCAGTATTCGTGGCTGTAAGCGGTTCTTAGATCGTATCTGGGCATTGCAGGATAATCTGATTGACGGCGATACCTATCGAGAGGTACTGGTACGGAAAATGCACCAGACCATTCAGAAGGTTTCCAATGATATTGAAACGTTGAAGTTCAATACAGCAATCGCTGCCATGATGGAATTGTTGAACGAAATTGCTGCAACCGGTTCGATTAACCGTGCCGAGTTCCGCACGTTACTGCTGCTGCTGAATCCGTTTGCACCGCATATCACAGAAGAATTGTATGAGAAATACTGTGGCGGCATTCTGCACGAGCAGAGCTGGCCGACTTATGATGCGGCACTGTGCAAGGAAGACACAGTGGAAATCGTGGTACAGATTAACGGCAAGGTTCGCTGCAAGATGGATATTGCGGTGGGGGCTGAAAAAGATGCTGTACTGACCCAGGCACTGGCAGAACCAAAAATTGCAGAAGCTGTTGCTGGAAAACAGTTGCTCAAACAGATATATGTACCAAATAAACTGGTTAATTTTGTAGCAAAATAACCAAAATAAAAAAATCTTCCCATAAGGCTTGACAAACTCTGCTGGGTGTGTTATAATGAAACATATTTTAAAGCGGTGTGTTGCGTTGTATGGTCATGTCAGGCAACTGCAAAGCCGGAGAAAATAAAAACCAAGTTGATTGCTAATGGACAGATTGATGTAGTATCCCGAAGTTCCGATGTCGGGACCATCGGTGGTATAGGTCAGAAGCAGGGGGAACTTTGTGGATGATCAGCCTCTGCCGTGGCGGCAAAGGGAGGGAAATGTAAGTGGCAGAAGTTCGTGTTGGCAAGAATGAATCTCTGGATACCGCTCTGAAGCGGTTTAAGAGATCTTGTGCTAAGGACGGCGTGATTGCTGAGGTTCGGAAAAGAGAACATTACGAAAAGCCTTCAGTAAAGCGTAAGAAGAAGTCTGAAGCTGCTCGTAAGCGGAAATATTAATTTTTGACGCAAACAGCACAGCGGACGCACTTGAAAGTGCGTCCGTTTTTTTGTAAGAAAAGAAAGATTCGACTGCTTTTGACATTTCCCATAGGAAAGATGCAGTATAATAGAGAAAGATTTCAGAGAGAAGGGAGCGAAGCAATGATTTTTCGGGTAACAGCAGCATTGCGTTCCGTTTGTGATATTACACCATCCATGCTGCAGCACTTTGGCATTCGAGGACTGCTGCTGGATTTGGACAATACCCTCACAACACATGACAATCCCCGTCCGGCAGACGGTGTAAAGGATTGGATTGCAGCGATGAAAGAAAATGGGGTTGCGATGTGTATTGTATCGAACAACCATCCACCAAGGGTCAAGCCTTTTGCAGACTTGTTGGAGTTGCCGTTTGTCTGTGAGGGGAAAAAGCCGCTGGCAAAGGGATTTCGGGAGGCGAAGATTTTGATGGATCTCCCGTGGGATGCACTGGCAGTTGTGGGAGATCAGATTTTTACGGATGTGCTGGGTGCCAATTTAAAGCGGCTTAAGTGTATTTTTGTATTCCCGATTGCCCATGAGCAAACCAGATTTTTCCGCTTCAAACGGCGGATGGAGGTGCCGTTTCTTCCCCGGCAAATTTATGAGGAAGAGAAAGGATGAAATCAGATGATTAAAAAAGTATTGGTGGTACACGGTCCAAACTTGAACCTGTTGGGAGAGCGAGATCCTGCCTATTACGGCAATGTGACATTTGCAAAACTGAATGAAATGATTTTGGATCGAGCAGATGCACTGGGGATGCAGTGCGAGATTTTTCAGTCCAACCATGAAGGTGCAATCATTGATCGCTTGCAGGCTGCCAGAAACACTTTTGACGGTGTGATTCTGAATGCAGGTGCCTATACACATTATAGCTATGCGATTCGGGATGCCATTGCAGATATGCAGCTGCCCTGTGTGGAAGTACATATCAGTAATGTGCAGGCAAGAGATGATTTTCGTGCCAAGTCCGTGATTGCACCAGTCTGCATTGGCACCATTGCCGGCTTTGGCATTAACAGTTATTTTCTGGCATTGCAGGCACTGGCAATGCTTTGAAAGGAGTCTTTTAGATGAATCGAATCGAATGGCTGATGCAGCATTTGCCAGAAGAAATTGACTGTGCATGGATTGCGTCGGACATCAACCGCCGATATCTCACCGGTATGGCATCCTCTGCCGGGATATTGCTCTGTTTTCGAGATGCCGCTTATCTGCTGATTGACTTTCGGTATATTGAAAAAGCAAGAGCATGTGTAAAGGACTGCCATGTGATGGAATTGGAAAACATGACGGTACAAGTGGAAAATCTGTTGAAACAGCATCATGCAGAAACCATTGCCGTGGAGTCGGCAGAAATGACTTTACAGCAGTTTGCAAATTTGCAAAAACGGTTTCCGCACCTCTATCGGTGGGACAGCAGCAATCTCCTGAGTGATGCACTGCGGGACTGCCGGACAGTGAAGACAGCGGAAGAAGTGGAACAAATACAGGCTGCTCAGCGAATTGCAGAAGCCGCATTACAGCAATTGCTGGACTGGCTGCATGTTGGTGTCACGGAACGGGAGATTCAGCGGAAGTTGGATTTTACGATGCTGGAACTAGGAGCAGAGGCAATGTCGTTCCCAACCATTGCCCTGACAGGGGCAAGAACTTCCATGCCGCACGGTGTGCCTTCGGATACAGCAGTGCAGACAGGGGATTTTGTGCTGATGGATTTTGGTGCTGTGGTAAACGGTTATCACAGCGATATGACACGAACTGTTTGTGTTGGCAAACCGACTGAAAAAATGAAGACTGTTTATGGAATTGTACAACATGCACAGGCAGCGGCGTTAAAGGCTGCAAAAGCTGGCATGACAGGCAAAGCGTTGGATGCGATTGCAAGAGACATCATCACAGAGGCTGGTTATGGCAAGCAGTTTGGGCATTCACTGGGACATGGCGTGGGCATGGAGATTCACGAATCACCGAATGCTGCTCCATCGGCAAATACGGTACTGCAAGTCGGTAATATTGTGACGATTGAGCCGGGCATTTATCTACCGGGTGAATTTGGCGTACGGATTGAGGATTTTGTAGAAATCACGGAGAACAGTTGTCGAAATCTAACCGCATTTACACCGGAATTGATTTGTGTGGGATAATACATATAGAAAAATTAAATCATTGTTTCATAAAAATAAAAGTTATATAGGAAGGGAAATCCATATGGCGAATGTACAAGGTCTGCCCAAATTCAAATATCATCCCAATCTGTATCAGAGTGGGATGGTTGCTTTTGAAGAAGGCATTTGTCAATGCTGCGGGAAAACAGTAGATGCCTATATTGAGAAAATGTATTGTGAAGAAGAAATCATCAAATGCCTTTGTCTGGAGTGTGTAGCAAATGGTACGGCAGCAAAAAAATTTGATGGTACATTTGTGCAGGATGCGGAAGAGGTGCATGATTCCGCTAAAAGAGAGGAATTGTTCTGCCGAACGCCTGGCTATATCAGTTGGCAAGGAGAATACTGGCTGGCTTGTTGTGACGATTATTGTGCTTATATTGGAGACGTTGGAACAAAAGAATTAGAAGAAATGGGAATTGCTGACGAGGTATTTGCGGAATATGATGACTGTGGGGGCTACGAAGATGCCAGAGAATATCTGGATAGGGATGGATCTCTGGTCGGCTATTTGTTTCAGTGTCTGCACTGTGGGAAATATCATCTTTGGGTAGATATGGATTAACGGAAAATAGAGTGCAAGGGCAGCAGAAAGGTTTGATTTCTGCTGCTCTTTATTTTTGTGGACAAATGAGAAGAAATATGGTAGAATGAGAAAAAGGATAGGATTTATTTTTTTGCAGGAAAATAATGTGTAGGAGAAGTAATATATGAAATTATGCAGAATCGCCGCCATGCTTTGCAGCAGTATGGTGCTTGTTGGATGTTTGAGTGGTTGTCGGTTTTCTGCGGCAATCGGTGACGCTGTGACTTCTGTGTTTCAGGATGACGGAGATGTATTGTTTAATGAAACCGTGGACAATTTGTTTGCAGCCGCCGACCAACAGGATGCACAGGCGATTTATGATTTGTTTGCACCGTCTGTTCAGCAGAAAAACTCAGACTTGATGGAACAGATTACGGCATTTCTTTCCTTGTATTGTAGATGATAAAGGCGATGTATATATACCGCTTTTTGACACAGATGTAGATTGACATAAAATGGAATCCAAAAAACAGAAGAAGGATTTGGTTTCCGCTGTTTTTGATTGGTTATAGACAAGGGAGAGGAAATGTGTTAAAATAAGAAAAAAGGCAGGGTATCGTTTTTATAGAAAAACGGGATATAGGGAGAGATTGCAAGTGAAATTGTATTATTTTATCGCACTGCTTTGCAGCAGCATGTTATTTTCCAGTTGTCTGACTGGCTGCCAGACCGTACAGCAAACCGTTACCACTATGGAACAGAATGTTTCTGGCACACTGACCACAACTGCACCAGTACAAACAACCGTTACCAAAATGACAACCACCGAATTGCTGAAACCATTTGACTATACGATTTGCTTTTCCGGTGATATTTGCATTGAGGATAATGCTTACACCACACAGTACTGGAAAAGTTGTGGCGAAGATATTACACAATGTATAGATGCTACTATGATAGACCATATGCGGTCAGCAGATATTTGCTTTATCAACAACGAATTTCCATATTCCACAAGGGGAAGTGCAACAGTCGGGAAAGACTATACTTACCGTGCCGATCCTGCGAATGTCAAAGTACTGCCGGAATTGGGCGTGGATATTGTTTCATTGGCAAACAATCATGCATATGACTACGGAGAGGCGGCATTATTGGATACACTGGATACCCTGCAAAATGCGGGGATTCCCTATGTGGGAGCTGGAAAGAATTTAGAGGAAGCTTCTTCGATTTATTATTATGAGTTGGATGGTTTTACAGTAGCATTTGTGTCTGGTACTCGTGTGGAATGGGAGGAATTAACCAAGGGGGCAACTGAGAATGAACCGGGTGTATTCCGAACAGTTGATCCCACTTTGCTCTATGAACGGGTAGAAGAGGCAGATCAAAATGCAGATTATGTGGTTGTCTATATGCACCGGGGCATTGAGGGGGTCACGTATCTGGAGGATTACCAGCTGACAACTGGAATCGGTCTAATGGATGCTGGGGCAGATGCTGTCATTGGTGACCATACACACTGTCTGCAAGGTATTGATTTCTATCAGGATAAACCCATTGTCTATTCCCTTGGGAACTACTGGTTCAACGGCAAGACCATGGATACCATGCTGGCAGAGCTGCATATTACCGGAACAGCAGAAAAGTATGAGGTGCAGTTGCAGTTGGTGCCAGCGATACAGTCCAACTGTCAGGTGACCTATATCGAAGACCCATCTGAACAGGATCTGTTCTATCGAAATATGGAAAATATGTCCTATGGTATTTCGATTGATGAGAATGGTGTGGTGACAGATACGGATGGACAAGTGCCTACACAAAAACCGTTTTGAAATGCAATACAACCGCTTGACAGAATTGTGCATTCTGTGCTATGATAATTGTATCCTCTATATCAGACGCTATTGCAATAGAGGACTCGATACCAATGGGGAATTTCAGATAAAAACAAGGGTTTTCATTATCAATAAAAAGAAAGGATGAATCTGTATGAATCCATCAAGAAAGCATCGTGTCTGTGGCGTATTGGCAGCAGCTTGTCTGCTGGCAGCTGTAACCGTACCAACCGTGCAGAGGGGATTGTCGCTGCCGTCTATGTCTCTTTCGGTTTCTGCTGCTGAAACTACAACATATGGCGATCTGACACTTTTGCTGTATAGTGATTATGTTGAAGTATCAGACTGTAATATATCTGCAACCAGTGTAAAAATTCCGTCTAAAATGGGTGGTAAGCCTGTGCGTGTCATTGGTGAACGGGCGTTCTATGGCTGTACCAATCTGCAAAGTGTTACTATTTCTGAGAATGTGCAGATTATCGGGGATAATGCCTTTGCCTATTGTAGTGCCCTGACAGAACTTGCTTTACCAGAATCGGTGACAGCAATCGGCGATTCTGCCTTTTATGGTTGCTCCGGTTTGACGAGTTTGCCATTGCCGACACAGCTGCTGCAAATTGGCACATCTGCCTTCGATGGCTGTACCGGTTTGACATCGCTGGAACTGCCAGCTTCGGTTACGACATTGGGGGATAATGTCTTTGCAGGCTGTACAAGCTTACAACAAATTACAGTTGCAGATGGCAATTCTGTATTTACTTCTGTAGACGGTGTTCTGCTGAATCAGGCACAGACTACGCTGATTCGTTATCCGATTGCAAAGGGCGGCAGCTCTTACACAGTACCGACAACGGTTACAGAGCTGGCACCGTTTGCCTTTGAGTCGTGCACCAGTTTGACCGATATTGCCTTGCCGAATATGCTACGTAACATTGGAGCCTGGGCATTAGCCAATACGGGTTTGACCGCATTGAACATGCCGAACGGTGTCAGAACGGTAGAGGATCATGCATTTTGTGCCTGCACCGCACTGACCGATGTAAAGCTTTCCTCCAATTTACAGACACTGGGGACTGGTGCATTTTGGGGCTGTACGGCACTGAGCAGTGTTGTACTACCGAGCAGACTGCAATCTATCAGCTATTGTCTGTTCTATGGCTGTACAAATTTGCGTGCAGTTACTGTGCCCGCAAGTGTGCAGACCATTGAGGATGAGGCGTTTTCTGGCAACAGCAATCAAATTGCTGTGACTGTCTATACAGGCTCCTATGCACAGGAATATTTTCAAAATCAGATAGATTATGCAAATTCACAGGGATTTGACCCCAAGTATTCTCTTATCCCGTTAGATCCGCCTGAAATCATGAAGGGTGATCCTAACAATAATGGGGTTGTTGAGGTAGAAGATGCGGTTCTGGTGCTGCAAACTTATGCACAGCAGTCAGCTGGATTGTCTG
>ENA-UONX01001485-UONX01001485.1-human-gut-metagenome-genome-assembly--contig:-P74old-NODE-1485-length-21738-cov-13.872804_pt1 | contig 21738 bp, 23 predicted proteins | sample MGYA00242466_ERZ724013 | MGnify/ENA metagenome assembly ERZ724013 | reverse complement strand
GGTGCGCCTGCAACTCTTTATAGGCGCTCGTTTCCATAAGGACGCAATCCATAATTGTTGGGTTTAGGTGATTTCTGCGGTAAGGATGTGCAAGATAATCCAAGCCTTCAGAAAACGATTTCCATGTCCGCTCCAGACCGTTCCAGTCCGCTCAAATGAAAAAATGATCCGCGATGACGCTGATGTCCGTCATAAATCGGCAAATAGAGAGATAAAAATTCTATTTGCTTTTTTATCAGATATTTCGTATATTTATATAGAGTTGTTTGACAGGATGAACCTCGATGTAAGTTTATTCGAGACTTACGTTTCTAAATCATTACCTCATAAAAAAACAACGCTGTAACTTATTAGGTTACAGCATTGTTTTGTAAATCCCCGGAAACCCGGAGGAGGGGCCGGCTTTTACTTTCCGGACTCCGGGCCGTTTTCGTGGGCGCCATTCGTCCGGCGTTATTCATCCGACGCTTATTGCCCGGCGCCATCCGTCCGGCGCCATTCATCCGACATTATCCGTCCGACATTCCCTTCAAGCCTCATTTCTTCAGCGTCGCAAACGAAAGAATATGCCAAGTAACGCCCACGGCGACGGCGAGCAGCGCGGCCTGCGCCCACCACCATCCGGAGAGCGGCGCAAAAACGCAGTAGAGCATCGTTCCCCACATCAGCGTGAGCGAAACGATCTTGGCGCGAAGCGGTATGGCGCGATTTTCGCGGAAGTTGCGGACATACCCGCCCAGACAGGGGTGCGCCAACAGCCAATCGTAAAGCCGGGGCGAAGAGCGGACCCACAATGCGGCGGAGAGCAGCAGAAACGGCGTAGTCGGGAGCAGCGGCACGAAAATACCGACGACACCCAGCACGAACGACAGACACCCCAAGGCGGCGAGGAAAAATTTCATGGAGCAAAAATAGCATAAATTCGGAACCCGGAAGAGCGGCGACCGTTATTTTTGCCTATCTTTGTATGACAGAACCTAAAAACAACACAAAAACAAAAATACGATGACTAAAATAGGTATCGCCAGCGATCACGCCGGCTACGAAATGAAAGAATTTCTGGTGGGCTACCTCTCGGCCATGGGTTACGACGTCCACGACTTCGGCCCCGGCTCCCCCGAAAGCGTCGATTATGCCGACTACGCACACCCGCTGGCCGAAGCGGTCGAGAAAGGCGAATTCGAATGCGGCATCGCCCTCTGCGGTTCGGGCGAAGGGATGACCATGACCCTCAACAAACATCAGGGCATCCGCGCCGGACTGGCGTGGGAACCGGAGATCGCATCGCTCATCCGCCGTCACAACAACGCCAACATTATCGTCTTCCCGGCCCGCTTCATCACCAACGACGAGGCCGTGGCGATGCTCGACGCCTACTTCGCGGCGCAGTTCGAAGGCGGACGCCACCAGCACCGCATCGAGAAGATGGCCGTACCCTGCGGCGGCGCGGCTGAAAAATAGCCGATCGGGAAACGCCTGCGGATCAGAAACGAATGCGGGCAGCACAGATGCGATGCGGACAAGTGCCATGCGCGCAACCATAGATGCAATCCGGACAGGCGCGCTGGACAGCGGATGCGATAGGGGCAAAGGCCACGCAGACAGAACAGATGCGATGCGCGGACAGCGAATGCAGCAGGTACGGATCGACGGATACAACGATCCGCAAACGCGGCAAACGTTCCGGCAAAAGCAGGGTGAAAACCGGACGCCGCCTGCGCGCACGGCCAGCCGGGCAACGCACCGGCAAGCGCCGGAATCACATCCGCCCAAGACCGGGCAACGCCTACAACGAAAAGATGAAGGGAGTCTGCGACCGCAGGCTCTCTGCTTTTTCGGGACGGTCGAACAGTCCGAAAACCGCAGAGCCGCTGCCCGACATCGAAGCGTAAAGGGCACCAGCATCGAGTAAGTTCCGCTTGGATGCGCGGATGGCGGGATGCGCGGCGAAGATATGCGGTTCGAAATCGTTGGTCACAATCTCCTGCCACTCCGCGACGGGACGCCGCAGACGCTCGGCAAGCGGCACGGAGGGCACCCGCGGACGTACGCCCGCATAGGCTTCGCGCGTAGAGACCCCCTCGTCCGGCTTCACGATCACGAGGGTCAGCCCCGCAAGGTCGAGCGGGAAAGGCGACATGATCTCACCCCGTCCGGTGCAGAACTGCGGGGTGTTGCGCACGAAGAACGGCGTATCGCTGCCCAGCTCGGCGGCGCGGGCGATCAGCTCCGCTTCGGGCAGATGCAGGTCGAAAAGCCGGTCGAGAGCCAGCAGAACCGCCGTGCCGTCGGACGAACCGCCGCCCAGCCCGGCGCCGAACGGCACCCGCTTGTCGAGCCGGATCGAGACGCCATCCACGCCGTAACGGTCGTGCATCAGCCGGAAAGCCTTGATACAGATATTCTGTTCGGGTTCGCAGTCCACCGCCAGCCCTTCGGCACGGAAATCCACGCCCGCCCCGGCCATGCGCACGAACTCGACTTCGTCGTAAAGTCCGCGCACGGGCAACATCACCGTTTCGAGGTCGTGATAACCGTCCGCACGGCGGCGCAGGATATCCAGCCCCAGATTTATTTTGCAGTTTGCCCGTAAGATCATACGGCAAAGATATAAAATTTGTACTTTTGCAGTATGAAATTCCGCACCGAAATCGAAATTGCGCCCCTTGGAACGAAGATCGGCTACGAGAACCGCATACTGGCCCTCGGCTCCTGTTTCGCGGAACACATCGCCGGGCGGCTGGCACAGGCAAAATTCCGCGTCACGGCCAATCCTTCGGGCATTCTGTTCAACCCGCTCTCCATCGCCGCCGCGCTGCGCAGCTACGCAGGGGAGAAGCCCGTACGACATTCGGAATTGGGATTCGACGGCGAATTGTGGTTCCATTACGGGTTCCACGGCTCTTTTTCCGCCCCGGAAGCGGACCAAGCCCTCGCGGCGATGAACGCCGCCCGGAAGAGCGGAGCCGAAGCGCTGCGCGCGGCCGACCGGATCGTGCTGACCTTCGGCACGGCGTGGGTCTACGAACACGACGGCGCGGTGGTCGCCAACTGCCACCGCCGGCCCGCCGCGGAGTTCACGCGGCGCAGGCTGGGCGTGGACGAGATCGTCACCGCTTTCGCAGACCTCATGGCAGGTCCGCTCGGCGGCAGGGAGGTGATCCTTACGGTCAGCCCCGTGCGGCATCTCGGCGACTCACTGGCGGGCAACGCCGTGAGCAAAGCCGCACTCCGTCTGGCCGCCGAAGAGCTGGCGGAGCGTTTTCCCGACGTTCACTATTTCCCCGCATACGAAATCCTCAACGACGACCTGCGCGACTACCGGTTCTACGCCGACGATCTGGTGCATCCGTCTCCGCAGGCCGTGGAATACGTCTGGGAGAAGTTCTCGGCGACGGTTCTCTCGGAGCAGGCCCGGCGTCTGCTGCCCGACGTCCGCCATATCGTCGTGGCCGCGGCGCACCGGCCCCGCAACCCGCAGAGCGCAACCTACCGCGAGTTCTGCCGCCGCAGGCTCGAAGAGATCGCGGCGCTGCCGCAGATCGATTTTCGGACCGAAGCGGAATATTTCCGCCGATGTATCGAAATAAATTCGTAAATTTGCGGCCTATCATTCGCACACCATGAAGCACAAAATCATTTTACTCGCCATAGCCGCCTTCGCGGCCCTCGAAGTCTCGGCCGCACGGCCCCGGCTGGTCGTTAATATCGTCGTCGGCTCGATGCGCGCCGAGGATCTCTCGCGTTACGCCGACAATTACGGCGAAGGAGGACTCCGGCGCCTGATCGACGGCGGCACGGTCTTCGCCGACAGCCGTTACGACTACCAGCAGACCACCACGCCCGTGTCGCTGGCCACGTTATCGACGGGCGCGATGCCCTCGACGCACGGGGTCATCGGCTCGCGCTGGCGCGACTACGTCGCCAACGAGGCCGTGGAACTGATCGCCGGACGCAACGGCGCAGGCCCCTACAACCTGATCGCCCCGACGCTCTCCGAAGCGCTCCTGCAGCACGAACCCGGCAGCAAGGCCGTCACCGTGGCGGCCGAAGCCACGTCGGCGATCGTCTTGGGCGGACGCGGCGGCGAGGTCTTCTGGCTCGACTCGGCGCGCTGCGGCTGGACCACCTCGCCCTACTACGCCGCCGACGTTCCCGAATGGGTGGCGCGCAGCAACCGCGAACGCTACAACCTCTCGTACATCGCCCCCGAATGGCGGACGCTCTACGAAAAGGGCCGCTACGTCAACTCCCGCAACTGGGACGTAATCCTCACGGGCAAGAACAAAAAGGAGAAGGACGAGACGGGCAGCGGCCGCCTGAAGCTCACCACCGATTTCGACCGGATGCTCTACACCCCGGCGGGCAACACCGCCGTATTCGGCTTCGCCAAGCAGGCCATCGCCCAGTTCAAGCTCGGCACCGACGGCACGCCCGACCTGCTGAACATCTGTCTCGATTCGTCGCGCCGCATCAGCGAAGCCTACGGTCCCGAATCGGTCGAGTCGGAGGACATGTATTACCGGCTCGACCGCGATCTGGCCGACTTTTTGACGTTCGTATTCGCGCAGGTCAAGAACGGCGAAGTGCTCGTCGTATTCACGTCGGACCACGGAACCAGCCCCTCGTACGACGCGGGCCGCGAAGAGGCCGACCGGTTCAACGCCCGGCAGTTCGAGGTGATCGTAAACGGGTTCCTGAACGTCCGCTACGGCATGGGCAACTGGGTGCTGGAGTACGAAGACAAATGCCTCTACCTGAACCACAACCTCATCTACGAGCGGGGGCTCAATCTGGCCGACGTGCAGAACGAGGTGGCGATCTTCGCCATGCAGTTCCGCGGCGTCTCGCACGCCCTCTCGGCCACGGCCATGCGCACGAGCTACTTCGGCAGCGGCTACGCCCGCAAGATGCAGAACAGCTTCTATCCCCGGCGTTCGGGCGACGTGATCATGAACCTGATGCCCGGCTGGATCGAGGAGAACGACCGCTGCGCATCGTCGTCGGGTTCGATGTACGGCTACGACACGCAGGTGCCGCTGGTATTTTACGGCTTCGGAGCCGGTCCCCTGCGCGTGAAGCGCCGCGTGGACATGACGGCCGTGGCGCCGACCGTGGCGCGGGTGCTGGAGATCACCGAACCTGCGGCGTCGGAGGGCGAAGTGCTCCCGGAAATCATCGATTTTTAAGGATTAAAAAATATACGGACATGGATAAGATACAGGAGGAGATCATCGAGGAGTTCTCGGTATTCGACGACTGGCTCGACAAATACGACTACCTCATCGGTCTGAGCGATTCGTTGCCGGCCATCCCCGCCGAGCACCGCACCGTGCAGTACCTGATCGAGGGATGCCAGTCGCGCGTGTGGGTGGACGCCCGCATGGAGCAGGGCCGGGTCTATTACGCCGCCGACAGCGACGCCATAATCACCAAGGGCATTATCGCGTTGCTGATCCGCGTGCTGAACGGACGCACGCCGCAGGAGATTCTCGACACGGAGCTCTATTTCATCGACGCCATCGGCCTGAGCGCAAACCTCTCGCCCACGCGGTCGAACGGCTTGTTGTCGATGGTCAAGCAGATGCGGCTCTATGCGCTGGCCTTCGCGAGCAAGGACGGTGCGAACGAAAAATAAAAAATCGGAAACCAACGTTTCTTTCGGCAGAAGAGGCGTCCGGCCCTGCGAATCGGCCGGAACCGGAAAGCCGGAAGGGAGAGTTTCCGGCGGTTTTTAGTTTTCAACGCTTAATTTCAATGTCACGATGACACCCAAAGAGATACTGAAGGTCGAGAAGGAGATCGTCCTTACGCTCAAGAACATATACGATCCCGAAATCCCGGTGAACATCTACGATCTGGGACTGATCTACGAGATCGACTACACGCCCGACGGCGTCGCCAACATCCGCATGACGCTCACCGCGCCCAACTGCCCGATGGCCGACATGCTCGTCGAAGACGTAAACCAGCAGGTAGCCAAGGTCAAAGGCGTGAAGTCGGTGAACGTGATTCTCACGTTCGATCCCGTATGGGACAAAAGCATGATGTCGGAAGAGGCACTGCTGGAGCTCAATCTGTTTTAGCATGACGGCGGAGCGGGAACAGCGCGCGATGAACCGGCTTCGGGCCGGAGCCGGGGCTTACGCCTGCGGCGGATTCCTCGCGGGACAGTCAGCCTTGCAGCGCAGCGAGATATGCACGTCGCTGCTCTTCGACCGGCTCGAACGCAAAATGCGCATGGTGGAGGCGCTGCGGCACGAAGCGGCGGAGAACTGGAACCAGACCTTCTACCTGCTCTACTTCCGCACGCTGGGCGACCGTCAGAATCAGGAAGCCTACCTCACGCTGGCGCGGCGCGTATCCTACAAAACCGTTCTGCGCGAACGGCTGGCGCCGCATGCCGTCGAATCGCTGCTTTTCGGAGCGTCGGGACTGCAGGCGCTCTATCCGCACGACACCTACACGCTCAACCTCGCCCGCAATTTCGAATATCTGGCGGCCAAATACAACATCGAACCGATGCAGGCCGGAGCTTGGCAGCTGGGCGACATACGCCCGGCCAACCACCCCGTACTGCGGCTGGCGCAAGCCGCGGAATTCTTCGCTCAGGACGAGTTCGTCATGGAGCGCGCCATGGCCTGCCGCACGGAAGAGGAGATCCGGCGGCTCTTCTGCGTCGAGGCCTCGGATTACTGGCGGACGCACCATATTCCGGGAATCGCAGGCGACGACAGGCCCAAGCGTCTGGGGACTTTCAAGGCCAACATCATCGGCATCAACCTCGTCTCGGTGCTGCAATTCGCCTACGGCAGCTACACCGGACGCGAAGCCCTGCGCGACAGCGCCCTGACGCTGCTCGAACGCCTGCCCGCGGAGGACAACCGTTACATGCGCGGCTGGCACGACGCGGGGCTGACGCCCCGCAGCGCCTTCGAGTCGCAGGCCCTGTTGCAGCTGGCGACGGAATACTGCGCCGCCAAACGGTGCGCGGAGTGCCCCGTCGGGCGGCGCATCCTGAACAATCTGAAAATCGGAAACAACTAACTCTACCACCATGCAAAAACAAACACCACTGATCAGCGTCATCATGCCGCTCTACAATGCGGAGCGATTCGTCGGCGAAAGCATCGAGAACGTCCTCCGGCAAACGGTCGGCGACTTCGAACTGATCGTCATCGACGACGCATCGACCGACGCTTCGGCCGAGATCGCACGCGCCTACGCCGCAAAGGACAACCGCATCGTACTGATGCACAACGAACTCAATTCGGGAGCCGCACGCACCCGCAATCGGGCGCTGGACGCCGCCCGCGGAAAATTCATCACCTTCATGGATGCGGACGACCTCTGCTCTCCGGAACGCTTCGCCAAACAGCTCGCCTTCTTCGAACGACACCCGCAAACCGACATCTGCGGCAGTTACTACACGATGTTCGGCACAAGGGGGGGGGAAAATGACGAACTGAAAATCCAAGTGCCGCTCACCCACGAGGAAATCCAGTACCAACTGTTTTTCGGGTGCCCGTTCGGCATGTCGTCCGTCATGCTGCGCAGCGAACCTTTCAAACGGACCGGCATACGCTTCCGGGAGTGTATGGCCGAAGACTATCAGCTATGGGTCGATCTTTCGGAACACCTCCGCATGGCCAACATTCCGGAGTACCTGACCTTCTACCGCCGATGGGAAGACCAAATCTCGACACGCCAACTGGACCGCCAGACCCTCAGCGCCCAGCTTACCCAGCAGGAACAACTCGCGCGCAAACTGGGCGTCCGGCTCTCGGATGACGAAGCCCGCATCTTCACCCGTTTCTCCCTGCGGACCGGGGAGGTAAAGAAAAGGGAACTCGCCTCGTACCGCCGCATTCTCACACGTCTCTACAAGGCCGGCATCCGGCATTCACACGATCCCAAGCTGCTCAAACGGCAGCTTATGCGCCGGTACAAAATGGCCTGCGGACTCTTCTATCCGTCGTGGAGAGTCTGGATTCACAAGCGTCTGTTCCTCGTCCGACTTCTCGCGTCATGAAAAAAATCAGCATCATAATTCCGCTGTACAACCTCGAAGGGCTGATCGGCAAGTGTATCGCTTCGGCCCTCGATCAGGACCTGCCGCCCGAAGAGTACGAAGTGATCGTGGTGGACGACGGATCGACCGACGGTTCGTTGGCCGCAGCGCAGCGGGCGGCCTGCGGGCATGCGAACGTCCAAGTGCACGCCAAACCCAACGAAGGCGTAAGCATGGCCCGGAATTACGGCACGGAGCGCGCCGCGGGCAGATATGTCATGTACGTGGATGCAGACGACTACCTTTCGCCCGGCGTTCTCGGACGGCTGACGCAGATCATGGACCGGGAGCGGCTCGACATGCTCTGTTTCGACATGGCGGGCGTCGACGAACACGGCGGCGACCTTCCGCTCTGGAGCGACGGGCTTTTCGCACGCGGCGGCGGGGAGGTGCAGAGCGGACGCGATTTCCTGCGTCGGGACTGCTTCCTGCCCATGGCCTGCGCCTACGTCTACGACCGGACGATGCTCGAACGGCATGGACTCGGCATGCTCCCGATGCGGCACGAGGACGAAGAGTTCACCCCGCGCGCCATTTACTTCGCAAAACGGATCCGATATGTCCCGATCCGGGTGTACAACTACCTGCAGCACAACGGATCGTTCATGGGAAGCTACGATCCGAAGCGCCGCTCGGACTTTGTCCGGGCGATGAAAAGCCTGACCGACTTCGCGGCCCGTATCGAAGAAAGCGATCCGGAAGGCGCACGCCTGATGCGGCTGCACGTGGGCAAAACGATGTTTTTCGCCTGCAAACAGACGATACTCGGCAGACAGGGCAACGCCCGCGAAATGCTGCGCGACGCCCGGCAGCGGGGAGTCATGCCGCTCGCATTCCGCAAATACAACTTCCGCCATTTCCTGATAAACCGCGCCCCCGCGCTTTTCGTCCTCTATTACCGGCTCCACAAAAGACGGTGACCCGTCGGCCGGAATGCGGCTCCGAATCGCGGAAACCCCGCATTGGGTCCCTTTATAGGGACCTATTTTTTTGTGCATTCGGGAAAAATAAGTATCTTTGTAGGATTTACAACCACAACCCCGAAATATCAGAAAACGAATATGGATATAGCTGCCAGTTTAATCAAACTCATCTTCGGCTCCAAAGCCGACAAGGACCGCAAGCAGATCGAGCCTTATCTCGAAAAGATCAAAGCCGTCTACCCTGCCATAGAAGCCCTTTCCAACGACGAACTGCGCGCCCGAAGCGAAGCGCTGAAGAAGCAGATCGCCGATTTCATCGCAGCCGACGAAGCCCGCATCGTGGAGCTGAAAGCCAAGCTGGAGTTGGCCGAGACATCGCTCGAAGAGAAGGAGAAGGTCTCGAAGGAGATCGACGAGACGACCAAACGCATCGACGAAAAGATCGAGGAGAAACTCGACGAAATACTGCCCGAAGCGTTCGCCATCATGAAGGACACCGCGCGCCGCTTCGCCCAGAACGAGACGGTAGTGGTCACGGCCAACGATTTCGACCGCGATCTGGCCGCCGTCAAGGATTTCGTAACCATCGAGGGCGACAAGGCCGTATACGCCAATCACTGGATGGCCGGCGGCAACGACCTCAAGTGGGACATGATCCACTACGACGTACAGCTGTTCGGCGGCGTTGTGCTCCACAAAGGCAAGATCGCCGAGATGGCGACGGGCGAAGGAAAGACCCTCGTGGCGACGCTCCCCGTATTCCTCAACGCCCTCGCAAAAAAGGGCGTGCACCTCGTGACGGTCAATAACTATCTGGCCAAGCGCGACTCGGAGTGGATGGGGCCGATGTACCAGTTCCACGGGCTGTCGGTGGCCTGCATCGACGACACGCAGCCCAACTCCGACGCCCGGCGCAAGGCATACATGGCCGACATCACTTTCGGCACGAACAACGAATACGGCTTCGACTACCTGCGCGACAACATGGCTTCGTCGCCCGCCGACCTCGTACAGCGCAAGCACCACTTCGCCATCGTCGACGAGGTGGACTCCGTATTGATCGACGACGCACGTACGCCGCTTATCATTTCGGGTCCCGTGCCCAAAGGCGACGACCAGATGTTCGAGCAGTACCGCCCGGCCATCGACCACCTCTACAACCTGCAGAAGAACCTCGTGACGGGGCTGCTGGCGGAAGCCCGCCAGCTCATCGCCGAGGGCAAGAACGACGAAGGCGGCGTGAAACTCTACCGTGCGCACAAAGGTCTGCCCAAATACAAGCCGCTGATCAAATACCTCTCGGAAACGGGCGTCAAGGCGCTGATGCAGAAGACCGAAAACACTTACATGCAGGACAACAACCGCCGCATGCCCGAAATCACCGACGACCTGTTCTTCGTCATCGACGAGAAACTCAACTCGGTGGAACTGACGGACAAAGGCCATGAAGTGCTGTCGAAATACTTCAACGAGGACGGATTTTTCGTGATGCCCGACATCGGTGCGGAAGTGGCCGAGCTGGAAAAGAGCGATCTCTCGGCCGAGGAACGCGCCCGCAAACGCGACGAGGTGATCAACGACTACTCGATCAAGTCGGAGCGCGTGCACACGGTGCATCAGCTGCTCAAGGCCTACGCCATGTTCGAGAAGGATGTCGAATACGTGGTGATGGACAACAAGGTGAAGATCGTCGACGAGCAGACGGGCCGTATTCTCGACGGACGCCGCTATTCGGACGGACTGCATCAGGCGATCGAAGCCAAGGAGCACGTCAAGGTCGAAGCCGCGACGCAGACATTCGCGACGATCACCCTTCAGAACTACTTCCGCATGTACCACAAGCTGGCCGGTATGACCGGTACGGCCGAAACCGAGGCTTCGGAGTTCTGGAGCATCTACAAACTCGACGTCGTGGTGATTCCGACCAACCGTCCCGTGGTCCGCGACGACCGTCAGGACCTGATCTACAAGACCAAGCGCGAGAAATACAACGCCGTGATCGAAGAGATCGTGAAGCTGGTCGAAGCGGGCCGTCCGGTGCTGGTGGGTACCACGTCGGTCGAGATCTCGGAGTTGCTGAGCCGCATGCTCAAGCTCCGCAACATCAAGCATAACGTTCTGAATGCCAAGCAGCACCAGCTGGAGGCCCAAGTCGTGGCCGAGGCCGGACGTTCGGGACAGGTGACCATTGCGACCAACATGGCCGGCCGCGGTACCGACATCAAGCTCACGCCCGAAGTCAAGCAGGCCGGAGGTCTGGCGATCATCGGCACCGAACGCCACGAAAGCCGCCGTGTGGACCGCCAGCTGCGCGGACGCGCCGGACGTCAGGGCGACCCCGGATCGTCGCAGTTCTTCGTATCGCTCGAAGACGACCTGATGCGTCTGTTCGGTTCGGGCCGCATCGCCTCGATGATGGACCGCATGGGACTCAAGGAGGGCGAGGTGATTCAGGCCGGCATGATGACGCGCGCCATCGAGCGTGCGCAGAAGAAGGTCGAGGAGAACAACTTCGGCATCCGTAAGCGTCTGCTGGAATACGACGATGTGATGAACTCGCAGCGCGAGGTGATCTACACCCGCCGCCGTCACGCACTCTACGGCGAGCGCATCGAGATCGACCTCAACAACATCATGTACGACTACGCCGACAATTTCGTGGAGACCAACCGCGGCATCGAGTTCGAGGATTTCCGCTTCGAGCTGATCCGCGAAGTGGCCGTAGAACCGTCGTTCGGCGAAGAGACCTACGGCTCGGCGAAGCCCGCCGAACTGGTGGAACTGATCGTCAAAGACCTCAAGGAGACCTATGCACGCCGTGCCAAGGCCGTGGCCGACACGGTACGCCCCGTCATGGAGCGCATCTACGAGGACAAGAAGGATCAGCTGGATTCGAACATCTACTTCCCGATTACGGACGGCCATCTGGGCTACAACGTCCCGGTGAACCTGCTGAAATGCAAGAACACGGACGGCGCGGAGATCTACAAGATATTCTCGAAAGTGGTGATGTTCACCACCATCGACGACGCATGGCGCGAGCACCTGCGCGAAATGGACGACCTGCGCCAGAGCGTGCAGAACGCCACCTACGAGCAGAAAGACCCGCTGCTGATCTACAAGTTCGAATCGTTCGGACTCTTCTCGAAGATGATCGTCAAGGTCAACCGCGACGTGCTGTCGATCCTCAACAAGGCCTACATTCCGGTGCGGGACCAGAACGCCGAAGCCGTACAGCGCCAGCGTCAGGAGCGCGCCAAGGTGGACGTGAACAAACTGCAGGCTTCGCGCATGCAGGCGGCGGCACAGGCCGGGCAGCAGGACAAACAGAAACCGATGCCGATGCACGTCGAGAAGAAAGTGGGCCGCAACGATCCCTGCCCCTGCGGAAGCGGCAAGAAATACAAACAGTGCCACGGCAAAGGAATGTAAACCGGAAATGGGCTACAACGAAGAAAAACAACGTCAGCTGGATATCCGCTACCTGCGCATGGCGCGCATCTGGGCGGAGAATTCGTACTGCGTGCGCCGCAAGGTCGGAGCGCTGATCGTCAAGGACAAGATGATCATATCCGACGGTTACAACGGCACGCCTTCGGGGTTCGAGAACATCTGCGAGGATGAAAACGGCCACACCAAGCCCTATGTCCTCCACGCCGAAGCCAACGCCATCACCAAGGTCGCCAAAAGCGCCAACAACTGCGACGGCTCGACGCTCTACATCACCGCCGCCCCCTGCATCGAATGTTCGAAGCTGATCATTCAGGCTGGTATCAAACGGGTGGTGTACTGCGAGGAATACCGCTCGGAAGAGGGGCTGAATCTGCTGCGCAAAGTAGGCATCGAATGCGTCCAGCACGCAATGGAAGATTGCTGACCGGAACGGCGATGCACCGTGAAGGGGCTTGCGATATGATTTCGTCTCCGGCTCTTTCCGACCGACGGCAGCTTGTGCAGACCAAAAAACAATCCGGATAAGGAGCCGCGTGCGGCTCCTTATTTCACAGACGCACAAAGCGTCCCCGGCAAAAGGCGGATTTGCATTTCCCGGAAAGAATCATTACTTTTAAGGTATAAACCACTAAAACCGCATCGGTATGAAACGCATCGTCATCGTCGGAGCGACATCGGGCATCGGACTCGAAGTCGCAAAACTCTGTATTCAGGCGGGTTGGCAGATCGGGGCCGCAGGCCGGCGCGAGGAGGCGCTCGAAAAGCTCCGCACCCAAGCTCCGGACCTGATCGTGACCGAATCGCTGGATATCACGCGCGACGATGCGCCCGAACATCTGTCACGCCTGATCGACAAGCTGGGCGGAATGGACATTTACCTGCACTGTTCGGGCATCGGGAAACGCAACACCGAGCTGCATCCCGACATCGAGATCGACACCCTGCGCACCAACGGCGAAGGATTCGTGCGCATGGTGACGGCGGCTTTCGGCTATTTCCGCGCTCACGGAGGCGGGCATTTGGCCGTCATCAGTTCGATCGCAGGCACCAAAGGACTCGGCAGCGCACCGGCCTACTCGGCGACCAAACGCATGCAGAACACCTACATCGACGCACTGTCGCAGTTGGCGCATATGGAGAGACTGAATATCCGCTTTACGGACATACGACCGGGGTTCGTGGCCACGCCCCTGCTGGCCGGCGACGGGCATTATCCGATGCTGATGCAGGTCGGGAAAGTCGCCGCACGGATTATGAAGGTCCTGAAGCGGCAGCGCCGCCGCGTGGTGATCGATCGCCGCTATGCGGTCATGGTATTCTTCTGGAAGATGATTCCCGAATGGCTTTGGGAGCGGCTCAACATCCGCAAGAACGACTGACGGCAAAACACCCGTAATAAGATACCCTTAATGAAGGGTTCGCGGCTACACCCCTGCGGACCGACGGCAGACCGTATCCGATACAGATGCGGCTCGAAAAGGTGCCGCCAGAAACTCTCAACGAGGCCGACACATAAAAACGAAACGGAGGTGCGGCTGAACGGCAACAGCAAGAAAAGCCCCCTATCTCCCGAATTATCGGTGCATCCGGTCCGTAAATCCGGTTCTTCACCGAGGTCGGATTCCACACAAACAGATTCCACACAAAAGTCGGCCTCCGGCCCAAACGGGTCCGGCGGTCAAGACGATGCAGATAAAACGAACCCCCGGTCTCTGCGGAGCCGGGAGGTCTTGTTTTCATATTTCAAAAACGGCAGGTCATCCGGATCAGAATGACAGGGCGTCCGGATCAGAACGGCAGGTCGTCCGGATCGTCGGCGGGAATCGACGGCGCGGGGGCGGGCTTCGGAGCCGCAGGCTGCTGATAGCCGCCTGCAGACTGTCCGGCAGAGGACTGCTGCGAACCGTAACCCTGCTGCGATCCATAGCCCTGCTGTCCGTCGGACGACGGGTTGTCGCTGCGGCGGCCCAGCAGATTCATCACATCGGCCAGAATCTCGGTCGTATAGCGTTTGTTATTGTCCTTGTCCATCCATTCACGGGTACGCAGACGCCCCTCGACGTAAATCTGCGTGCCTTTGCGGACATACTTGTCCACCACGTCGGCCAGACCGCGCCAAAGCGTGATCGTATGCCATTCGGTATGCTCCTTGGCCTCGTTGGCCTGCCGGTCGAACAACCGTTCGGTCGTAGCCAGACGGATACGTGCGACCTTCACGCCGCCTTCGGTGGTCCGGATTTCGGGGTCGATACCGACGTTGCCGATCAAAATTACCTTATTTACCATAATCTATAACATTAAAATTATCAATAAACACACGACGGACCGGGAGAAATCCGCATCCGGCACTTCTGCGGAGCGGCCCGGCGCCAAAACCGGGATACAGCGGTGAAGATCCAAGCCACATCCCCGACGACTCCGCAGCGAACGTCCGTGACAAAAACCCGGAACGACAGTCCGTCCAACGCCGCAACAAAACCGGCACGGCCCGAAACGGCATTCCTTCTAAAGCTCCTTTATCATGCGCTTGAAGAGCACTTCCATCTTGATTCCGGCCTTTTTGCCCTGACGCTGCACGTCTTCGTGGTCGCCCACTTCGTCCGAGAGTCCGCAGTTGGTGATGACCGAAACGCCGAAGACCGGGATCGACATATGGCGCGCCACGATCACCTCCGGCACGGTGGACATGCCGGCCGCATCGCCGCCGATATTCTTGAAATAGCGGTATTCGGCCTGCGTCTCGAACGTCGGCCCCGTGCCGCCCACGTACACGCCGTACTGGAGCTTGATATTCTCCTCCTCGGCGATGGCGGTCGCCTTGGCGATCAGCTCCTTGTCGTAGCAGTTGTGCATATCCGGAAAGCGGGGACCGAGTTCGGCGATGTTGGGGCCGATCAGCGGATTGGGCATCAGGTTGATATGGTCGGTGATGACCATCAGGTCGCCAACGCGGAACGAGGTGTTGATGCCGCCCGAAGCGTTCGATACGAAAAGGTATTTGATGCCGAGCTGCCGCATGACGCGCACCGGGAACGTCACCTGCTGCATGCCGTAGCCTTCGTAATAGTGGAAACGGCCCTGCATGGCCACGACCCTGCGGCCCTCGACCATGCCGAAAATCATACGGCCTTTGTGTCCTTCGACCGTGGAGACGGGGAATCCCGGAATATCCTTGTATTCGATGGCGAAGCGCGTCTCGATCTTATCGGCGAAGCCGCCCAAACCGGTGCCGAGGATGACGCCCACTTCGGGAGCGAAAGAGTCGGTGGCGGCGTCGATGAAAGCCGCCGTTTTTTTAATTTCCTCTAACATCTTCTTCTAGTTTTTGCAGAAAATCCGTAGCCGAATCCTCTATGAATGAAATATTTATCGGTAAATAGTATATGCTGCGCCGGATCTCTTCGGGGATCTTGGCGCGGTTGGTCAGTTTCACGGCGTCCTTTTCGGTCGTCACGATGACCGCACCGGGACAGCGGCCCAGCAGGTCCCGAAGCCGGTTCAGGTCGCGGACCTTGTAAACATGGTGGTCCTCCAACGTCATCTCCTGCACGACCTCGTAGCGTTCGCGCAGCGTCGCAAGGAACGGCTTGGGATTGCCGATGCCCGAAAGCGCGATGACCTGCCGCCCGTGCAGAAGCGGTTCGTCCGGGGCCGCATCGGGATAGAGCGGCTGGGGCATGAAGCTCTCGAAACGGGTGAAATACACCCGCTGGTAGGCGACCTGAATCAGCACCTTGCGCATGATGCGCCGGTCGATGGGGGCCATCTTCTCAGGACACTTCGTGACCACGAAATAGTGGGCGCGGTGCAGCTCTTCGGGCAGGTCGCGCAGCGTTCCGAGCGGCAGCATCCTGTCATGCTGAATGGGGCGCGTCGCGTCGATCATCACGATATTGATCTTCGGCTCCACATAACGGTGCTGGAAGCCGTCGTCCATGATGATGAGGTCTACTTCGGGGTGTTCGGCCCGGATGCGGCGGATGCCCTCGGCGCGTTTCTCGCACACGACGACCACCGTGCCGGGAAATTTGAGTTTGATCTGAAGCGGTTCGTCGCCCACGTCGCGGTAGTGGGAATCGGTCTTCACCTCCCGGTAGCCTTTGGTGCGGCGACCGTAGCCGCGCGACAGCAGGGCCACGTTGTGCATCTGCGACATGTAGGCGATCACCATTTCGGCCATCGGGGTCTTGCCCGTACCGCCGACGGTGATGTTGCCGATGCAGACGACCGGGATGTCGAACTTCTCGCTTTTGAGCACTCCCCAGTCGAACAAGCGGTGACGGAAAGTCACCCCCGCTTTATATAAGAGAGCTGCAGGTGCAAGCAGGCATTTCAACATCTTCGGTCTGTTTATCTACACAATTTTTCAAAGGTAGAAATAAATCTTCGGAACGCAAAACAAAAAAAAGCAAATCTCAGGCCTCACTGACAAACGAATAATAAAATTGGCGGAAGAGTCGTTTTTTTATATCTTTGTTTCGATTATGAAAAGTCTCAGATTACCCATATGCGTCCTGCTGCTGGTTGCGGCGGGGGCGTGCAGCAGAACGCAGCAGCAGGAGACGGCCGGGGAGGAAGCCGCCGAGCAGCACAATATCGTATACGGCATCAACGCCGACAATTACCGCACCGAGACCGGCGAGGTGGGAAGCGGCGAAACGCTAGGCAAAATCCTGAACGGATTCGGCGTTTCGGCGCTGACGATCGACCGGCTCGACAAGGCTTCGAAGGATATTTTCCCGCTGCGCAACATCCGCGCGGGACACAAGTACACGGCCTTCATCCACGAGGATTCGCTCTATGCCCCGCACTTGGATTATCTGGTTTACGAACGCAACGTCGCCGAATACGTGGTCTTCGGATTCCACGACGACTCGGTGAGCGTCCGCACGGGCGAAAAACAGTTTACCGTGCGCCGCACCAAGAAGAGCGCCACGATCAACTCGTCGCTCTGGGGCGCTATCATGGAGCAGGAGCTGCCCTATGCGCTGGCCGCCGAAATGGAGGACATTTACCAGTGGACGGTGGACTTCTTCGGCATCCAGAAAGGCGACAACTTCACGGTCATCTACGACGAGCGGTTCATCGACGACAGCGTCTCGGTCGGCATCGGCCGCATCTGGGGCGCGAAATTCTGTCAGGGCGGCAAGGAGTACTACGCCATTCCGTTCCGGCAGGGCGGCAAAATCCGTTACTGGGAGTATGACGGCGCAAGCCTGCGCAAGCAGATGCTCAAGGCGCCGCTGAAATATTCGCGCATCAGCTCGAAATTCACCTACGCCCGCAAACATCCGATCTACAAGGTATACCGCCCGCATACGGGCGTCGATTACGCCGCACCGAAAGGCACGCCCGTGCATGCCGTCGCCGACGGCGTGGTCACCTTCAAAGGCTGGGGCGGCGGAGGCGGCAACACGCTCAAGATCAAGCATGCGGGCAACCTGATGACGGGTTACCTGCACCTGAGCGGCTACGCCAAAGGCATTTCGAAGGGTTCGCGCGTATCGCAGGGCCAGCTGATCGGCTATGTCGGATCGACGGGCGCTTCGACGGGACCGCATCTCGACTACCGCATCTGGAAAAACGGCACGCCGATCGACCCGCTGAAAGTTCCGCAGGAACCCGCCGAGCCGATCACAAAAGAGAACCGGGCGACGTTCGAATTCGTACGCGACCGCATCGCGGCCGAGCTGAACGGCGAGGTGAAGGACGAAGAGCGCATCACGCAGCTGGATTCGCTCGTAATTCCGCAGGCTCCGGCGGCTTCCGCCCCGGCAGGCGAAACCACGGCAGCGAAATAACGCATATGGCGGCAGCGGAAACGGACGGGAAAAAGATGCAGCCGGCAGTCGCAACAAAAGCGGCGGAGAGGCGGGACACGGAAAAACCGGGGACGGAACACAAGGCTCAGGAAATGAAAACGGAAGAAGCCCCGGCTGAGAAAGGGAGCGTCCCGGCTGCGGAAAGGAACACCCCGGTTGCGGAAACGCCCGGAAGCGCGGAATCCGGGACGGCCAAAACGAGCGGCTGCGGCGAAGCAATAAACGAACGTTTCGTGCGTTTTCTCCGGCGGCACCATGTACTGACGCTGGCCACCGTAGAGGAAGGGGTCCCCTACTGCTCGAATGCGTTCTACTGTTACGACAAGGAGCGAAACCTGCTCGTATTCACATCGGACCCCGCAACGCGCCATGCGCAGGAAATGGAGCGCAATCCGCGTGTCGCGGCATCGGTGGTCCTCGAAACGAAAATCGTGGGCCGGGTGCAGGGATTGCAGTTGTGCGGCACGGCAGCGCGGGCCGACGAAACGGCCAGACGGGCATACCTCAAACGGTTTCCCTACGCGGCGCTGGCCGAGCTGACGCTCTGGGCGATAAGGCCCGATTATATGAAACTGACCGACAATACGCTCGGTTTTGGAAAGAAACTGATATGGAACGACAAACTGGAGTCATCATCGTAGCGGGCGGCGGCGGAAGCCGCATGGGAGGGGCGCGTCCCAAGCAGTTCATGCTACTGGGGGGCATCCCCATATTGGCGCGCACGATCAACAACTTCGCCGCGGCGCTTCCCGGAGCGGAAATCGTCGTCGTACTGCCCGCCGAACACACAGGCTTCTGGCACAATCTGTCGGCGCGTTTCGAAGTGGCGCCGCACACGGTCGCCGAAGGGGGCCGGGAGCGGTTCCACTCGGTGAAAAACGGATTGGCGGCCCTGAAACGCGATCCGGAGCTGATCGCCGTACAGGACGGCGTGCGGCCGCTGGGGTCGCAGGAGCTGATCCGGCGCACGGTCGCGGCCGCTGCGGAACACGGCACGGCGATTCCGGTCGTCGAGCCTGTGGATTCGTTCCGCGAAACGGACGGCGCGGCTTCGCAGATCATCGACCGCCGCCGCCTGCGCATCGTCCAGACGCCGCAGGTATTCCGCGCCGAGCTGCTGCGCCGCGCCTACGAAACGGAATACCGGCCCGAATTCACCGACGACGCTTCGGTAGTCGAACTGTCCGGGGAAGCTGTATTTCTCTGCGAAGGCGAACGGGCGAACCTGAAGATCACGACTCCCGAAGATACGGTCATTGCCGAAGCATTGCTGGCTGACCGCGAAGAAACGCACGAAACGGATGGAGAAAATATATAAATACCGCTTCAGCCGCCGCACGATCTATTGGACGCTGATCTATCTGGTGGTCTTCGGACTGCTGGGCGGACTGCTGTACCACCTCTACGAGGGAGGTTATCTCTCGGCGTGGTTCACGTCGTTCATCGTGGCGCTCATCGCCCTGATGTCGCTGTCGATTCCCCGCTACATCGTGGTTACGGACGAAAAGGTCGAGGTGCGCTGTCTGCTGGACATCACCGAGATAAAGCGCGGGGAAATCGCCTCGGTACGCCGCGTCGATCCCAAGCGGATGAAATGGTTCTTTCCGCTCTTCGGCGGCTGCGGATTCTTCGGTTACTACGGCCATTTTCTGGACCTGCGCCGGTTCGAACGCGTACGTCTGTACGCTTCGGAGTGGAAGAACTTCGTGGAGATCACCGACATATACGAGGAGCGGCTCTACGTGTCGTGCTCCGACGCGGATTGTCTGGTCGCCGAACTCATGCCGCCGGGCGGCAACCGGCTGACCGAAGAGGCCGCGGAAGAAGAGGAGGAGGAACGGGAGGAAGCGCAGACCGCAAAGGAGACGCAGACAACCTGAGAAACGCAGGCGACATAAGACGGCATCCGATTTGCGGAAGCGACGGAATGCCCGACCGGACAAAAAACGGCCCGAAAAGGAGAGAATACGCAATTAACTGCATTATACCGAAATCAACACATTTTTTATTCACTTAAAAAGACAGAGAAGATGAAAAAGTACCGTTGCATCGTATGCGAATGGATTTACGATCCCGCAGTCGGCGATCCCGACGGCGGCATCGCCCCCGGAACGTCGTTCGAGGATATTCCCGACGATTGGGTCTGCCCCGTCTGCGGCGTAGGCAAAGACCAGTTCGAAGAGGTCGAGGAGTAAATCCTAAAGACCGGAAAAGTGCGAGACGCATCCCACGGGTGCGTCTCGCGGCGTATACGGCGGCGTCAAAAAGCGGGAAAGGCTGTTGTGCAGTTTGCGGAAAATTATTATTTTTGTCTGCCGTGCATTTTGCGCGGTACAATCCAAATTTATATAACGATGAAAAAAATCCTATTCCTGATGGCCGTTGCGGCCATGACGTGGGGGGGGGTAACGCCGTAACGGCACAAACCCTCGAACCCGATTTCGAGGGTGAGGTCGTCGGAATATATTCCGACGGATCGTCCGCAAAACTCGAAAAACACAACGTTCAGATGCGAACCGGCGGCGGCGTATACATTGCCGGATTCGCAGCCAGCAAATCCAAGACAAAAATAGTAATCGAAGGCGGCAGGGCCGGAATACGGTTCAAAACAGGAGAGCCGTTCGCCCTCATCGTCCGCGCCAAGGACAACAAAGCCGACCCGATGTCGATCGTGCGCATCTTCCGGATGAAAAGCACGAAGAAGAACCGTTCGGCGGTGATTTCGGCCGTCGGGTCCTTCGCCGTCCAATCCAACACCATGGAATACCTCCCCTTCTCGGCCGAGAAATACGGGGAAAGCTCCTACCGCCTGACGTTCGGGGAGCAGCCCGAAGGCGAATACGGCATCATCGTCTCGAACCCCAACAACGTGGACGAGAAGATGGTGATCGTTTCGACATTCGCCATCGGCGGCGGCGAAGAGGCCCGGAACCGATGATGAAGACACGCTGAAAAACAAAAGATGCGCCCCTCGCAGGGCGCATCTTTTCGTAAAGGAGATTACCGTCAGTTGATATTGGGCAGGAACGAATAATCCTTCGAATAACCGAGCATCTGTTTCACGTAGTCGGCCGGATAGCTGATCTTGACGTCCACGATTTCGCCGTCCTTCTCCACGAGTTCGAATTCGGGATTCACGAAACCGCCGTAAGGCTCGATGCTGAGCGCATAATAGCGGTCGCGCACCTCCTTGTGCAGTTCGGGATCGACCTGTACGGCATACCGCTCGACAAGCGCCCGGCCCGCCTCGTAGTCGCCTTCGGACTTGATGCGCTGTATCTCGCGGAGCATGTCGCCGAACAGTCCGCGCAGCTTCTCGTAGTCATTGACCACGACGTAGGTCTTGCCGTTCTCCCTGACCATTTCGATCACGTTGTCGGCCTTGCCGCGCTCGTAGCACCACTCGCAGATCAGTTTGCGGTTGCGCATGTGCGACTCCTCGACGTTCTTGCCCGGCTCGATGCGCGCC
>ENA-UONX01001446-UONX01001446.1-human-gut-metagenome-genome-assembly--contig:-P74old-NODE-1446-length-22320-cov-9.309050_pt1 | contig 22320 bp, 20 predicted proteins | sample MGYA00242466_ERZ724013 | MGnify/ENA metagenome assembly ERZ724013 | reverse complement strand
GGTGGATTCCATCCGGGAGTCCAGCATCAAGATGCTGCTGACCATCGAGGTGCGGAAAGCCGGCGCCGCTCCCAAGCGGGAGCAGGTGGCCAAGCCTACCGGAGAGGGCTTTGTGCCCGGCAACGGTGCTCCCGGTGCCAAGGGTGCCCCCAAGGGCCAGCCGGTGCGGGTCATCAAGATCGGCCGGAACGACCCCTGCCCCTGCGGCAGCGGCCTCAAATGGAAAAAGTGCACCTGTGCACAGTACCATCCGGACGGAGCGGGTAACACGCAGGAGTAACATAAGATCATCCGCCCTCTCAGCTGCCTGAGAGGGCGTTTTGCAAAGGAGCGATGTTTGGATGATGAAGCCGAATGAATTGCTGGATGAAGCCAAGACCCTGCAGCCTCAGCTGCAGAAATGGCGGCGGACGATCCACCGCAACCCGGAGGTGGGCTTTGACCTGCCCAAGACCAAGGCGCTGGTCAAGCAGGCCCTGACCGAGATGGGCTATGCGCCGCAGGACTGCGGCAGGGCGGGTGTCCTCGCACTGGCCGGGGGAAAGCGCCCGGGCAAGACCATCCTGCTCCGGGGCGATATGGATGCCCTGCCCATCTTTGAGGAGTCCGGAGAGGTGTTTGCCTCCGAGGTGCCGGGCAAGATGCACGGCTGCGGCCACGATATGCACACGGCCATGATGCTGGGTGCGGCAAAGCTGCTGAAAGAGCACGAGGAGGAGATCGAAGGCACCGTCAAGCTGGAATTCCAGCCGGCCGAAGAGATTTTCCAGGGCTCCCCGGATATGATCTCCAACGGCCTGCTGGAAAACCCGAAAGTGGACGCGGCGGTCATGTTCCATGTGCTGGCCGGGATGCCTCTGCCTCTGGGCGAGGTGCTGGTGCCGGGCGGCGGCATCACCATGGCAAGCTGTGAGCAATACCACATTGTGGCGCACGGCAAAGGCGGCCATGGTTCCATGCCGGAAAACTGCATCGACCCCATTACGGCCGCGGCCCATATCCACATTGCATTGCAGGAGATCAACGCCCGGGAACTCTCCCAGAATGATTTTGGCGTGCTGACCACCGGGCGGTTTGCGGCGGGAGCTGCTTCCAATGTCATCCCGGACACCGCCGAGATGTGGGGCACCATCCGCACCACTGACCCCGACAACAAGACCGGGGCGTTCATCCGGCAGCGGATGACGGAAATTTCCGAGGGCGTGGCAAAGGCGTTCCGCTGCACAGCGGAGGTGGAGTTCTCGGACTACTGCCCCTGCATGATGGTGGACAAGGCCATGGCGCAGGATGCCATGACCTATATGACCGACCTGCTGGGGAAGGGTGCCATGGATATGGCCCCGCTCACGGGTGGAAAACCGGGCGGCGGCAGTGAGGACTTTGCATTCGTGAGCCATGAGGTGCCCACGGTGAGCATGTTTTTGGCCTGCGGCAGCCCGGAGCGGGGCTACCGCTACGGCCAGCACCACCCCAAAGTCCGGTTTGATGACAGCGTCCTCTGGGAGGGCAGCGCGGCGTACAGCTACTTTGCGCTGCGCTGGCTGGAGGGACACCGGTAAGCCGAAAAACAGGAAGTGTGAAAAGGAGGAGCAGCCGTGCTGAAGATCGCGGTGGTGGAAGACCAGACCGAGGTGCGGGAGAGCCTGTGCCAGTTCATCCGGCAGTACGCCGGGGAGCATGGCCTGCAGGCGGAAGTGGACCCCTTTGCGGACGGGGCCGTCATTGCTGAGGGGTACCAGCCCGGGTATGACATCATTTTTCTGGATGTGGAAATGCCACGGCTGGGCGGCTTCGGGGCGGCGGATCGCATCCGTGCGGTGGACCCGGATGTGGTGCTGGTGTTCGTGACCAACATGGCCCAGTACGCCATCAAGGGGTACGAGGTGGACGCGCTGGATTATGTGCTCAAGCCGGTCAGCTATGGGGCGTTCTGCACCAAGCTCTCCCGGGCCATCCAGCGGGTGCAGCGCCGCAAGGGTGGGCAGGTGGCCCTGCAGCTTTCGGGCGGCGGGATGCAGTTGTTGGACACCGGCGATCTCCTGTATCTGGAGACCCGCAATCGGATGCTCTACTACCACACCGCCACCCAGGAGTACGCGGTGCGGGGGAGCCTGGCCGGGGCTGAAAAGCAGTTGGCTGCCTACCACTTTGCCCGGTGCAACCAGTGCTATCTGGTCAACTTGCAGTACGTCCGGGGCGTGGAAAATGATTTTGTGCAGGTGGGGGACGCCCGCCTGGAGATCAGCCGTCGCCAGAAAGCCGCCTTTATGACGGCGGTGGCCTCCTATCTGGGAGGTGTGCTGTGATCGTTGTCGGCAGGCATGTGTTTTTTCGGGCGGTGCTGCGGTGGGGTGCGGCGCTGGCGTTCTGCTACCCGCTCAAGCACCGGGAACGGTTCTGGCTCCGGGCCGTGGAGCTGCTGCTGTCCCTGATGGCTCTGACCTGGCTGCTGGACCCCATGGCCCAGAGCAACTCGCTGGTGCAGCTGCAGGTCTCCCTGCTGGGAATGTATATCGGCTTTTTTATCCTGCTGGGTGCCATGATCTATGCCTGTGTGGAGATCGACAAAAAGAGTGCCCTCTACTGCGCGGTGTGGAGCCTGCTGACGGCCCAGACGGCTTACGAGGGCTGGAACCTCTTTGAGCTGCTCTGCGCGGTGAAAAGCCATCCGCTGAATATGAACAGTGTCCCGGTCAAGCTGCTGCAGGTGCTGACGGGTGTGGTGTTCTATGGAGTCATCTGCGGGACACTGGCCCGGAAGATCCCGGACAAAGGTGTGTACCACATCGGGCCCCGGCAGCTGGCCAGCGCGTTTTTTATGGGGATTATGTTCATGCTGCAGGCGGCGCTTTTAAGCAGTGCCCAGGCGCTGGACTGGCCCATGAGTGTTGTGGGCACCACCCTCATCGGGCAGCTTTACTTTTTGACGCTGCTCTATCTGCAGACGGAACTGTTCAAAAAATCCGACCTCCAAAAGGAGATGGAAACACTGAATCTGCTCTACGAGCGGCAGCGCCAGCAGTATCAGGTGGCGCGGCAGAACGTGAACATCATCAACAAGCGCTGCCACGAGCTGCGGGTGCAGATCGCGGCCCTGCGCAAGCTGGCCCCGGACGCGGTGCCGCGGGAGACGCTGGAGGAGGCGGAGAACGCCGCCCGCCTCTACGACGCCGGGGCGAACTCCGGCAACGAGGTGCTGGACGTGGTGCTCACCGAGAAGACCCTGCTCTGCCAGTCCCGGCGGGTGCAGCTCAATGCAGTGGCCAACGGCAGCTGCCTGCAGGGCTTTGAGCCCGGCGACCTGTACGCCCTGTTTGCCAACGCGCTGGACTACGCCATAGAGGGAGCCGTGCGGACGCCCGACCCGGCCCGGCGGAACATCGACCTGCTGGTCTGCGTGCGGCAGAGCTTTATCGTCATCAACGTCATCAGCCCGGCTCGGGAGCCGGAGGCTGCCGCGACCCGTACCGAGGCCTACGAGCTGAAAGTGCTCCGCCGCATCGTGCAGAAATACAGCGGCACCCTGACCACGGAAACGCAGAACGGCTTTTTTGCCATCAAGATCATTTTCCCGCTGAAGCAGGGAGAGTAAAACAAAATAATGAAAACACAGCGATATGCGGACTCTGACAAAGAGAATGCGTATCGCTGTATTTTTATTGTTTGGAAGCGTCCTTGCCCTCTCAGGCGCTTGCGCGCCAGCTCTCCCAAAGGGAGAGCCTCTGGCGATTCACAACATTTGTTGGATACAACTGATTGTGAGAGTTGCACAATGATTTTGCTTTGGATTTGGAAGCAAAAAACCGAATATCCTCTCAAAACGACCACTTTTCGCAACCATCTTGCAAAAAATATTTGCTTTGATAAAATACTGACGAACGAAAACAAACCGAATGAATCCCGTGAAAATACGACCAAGTTTAAGGAGACGGCTTATGCGCAAAATTGTCCGACTGATGAAAAACTGGCAGTTCATCGGCCCGGAGGGGAACACCACTGCCGTGGACCTGCCCCACACCTGGAACGCCATCGACGGCCAGGACGGCGGCAACGATTACTGGCGGGGCACCTGCGTCTACCGCACCCGTTTTGCGGCTCCGGCCTTTGAGGAGGTCAGCCAGCAGGTGTGGCTCCAGTTCGAGGGCGTGAACGCCAGCGCAAAGGTCATTCTGAACGGCACCGAGGTCTGCGTGCACGACGGCGGCTATTCCACGTTCCGCGCCAACATCACCACCCTGCTGCGAGAGGAGAACATCCTGACCGTGGAGGTGGACAACGGTGTCAACGACCATGTTTACCCCCAGAAAGCCGACTTCACGTTCTACGGCGGCATCTACCGTGACGTGAGCCTGCTGGTGGTCCATAAAGATCACATTGCACTGGGCCATTACGGCGACACCGGCGTGAAAGTGACGCCCACCCTGTGCAAGGATCACACCGCCGACATCCGGGTGGAGACCCGCCTCGAGGGCGAGGGCACCGTCCGCGTCACCCTGAATGACGCCGAGGGCAACACCGTGGCCGCCGCCGAGGGCAAAGACGTCACCATGACGCTGGCACACCCCCACCTGTGGGACGGCGTGAAAGACCCCTACCTCTACACCTGCGTGGTGGAGCTCGAGCAGGGCGGGGAAGTGGTGGACACCGTTTCCACCCGCGTGGGCGTCCGGAGCTTCCGGGTAGACCCCAAGAAAGGCTTCTTCCTCAATGGCCGCTCTTACCCGCTCCACGGCGTCTCCCGCCATCAGGACCGCAAGGGTCTGGGCAATGCCATCAGCCGGGAGATGCACGATGAGGATATGACTCTCATCCGGGAGCTGGGTGCCAACACCATCCGGCTGGCCCATTACCAGCACGACCAGTACTTCTACGACCTGTGCGATGAGTACGGCATGGTGGTCTGGGCTGAGATCCCCTATATCTCCGAGCACCTGCCCAATGGCCGCCAGAACACCATCGACCAGATGGAAGAGCTGATCTACCAGAACTACAACCATCCCTGCATCGTCTGTTGGGGCGTCTCCAATGAGATCACCATTTCCACCAAGGATAAGGCCGACATGCTGGACAACCACCACATGCTCAACGACCTGTGCCACAAGATGGACCCCACCCGCCTGACCACGCTGGCCTGCTACGCCATGTGCGGCCCCTTCAACCCGGTGGCCCACATCACCGATCTGGTGAGCTGGAACCTCTACCTGGGCTGGTATGTGCCGGGGCTGTTCCTCAACGACCTGTGGCTCAACTTCTTCCATCTGGTGTATCCCAACCGGGCGCTGGGCTTCTCGGAGTACGGCGCGGAGGGAATGCCCAACCTCCACAGTGAGCACCCCCGCCGGGGCGACCACACCGAGGAGTATCAGGCAAAATACCACGAGTACATGCTCCGCTGCTTCGACCGTCACCCCTGGATGTGGTCCACCCACGTCTGGAACATGTTCGATTTTGCAGCCGACGCCCGTGACCAGGGCGGCGAGCCGGGCATGAACCATAAAGGTCTGGTCACGTTTGACCGGAAGACCAAGAAAGACAGCTTCTACCTCTATAAGGCATGGTGGAGCGATGAGGCGTTCGTCCACATCTGCTCCAAGCGGTTTACGGACCGCACCGCCAGCGAGATCGAAGTCAAGGTCTACTCCAACCAGAAGACCGTTGCCCTGTTTGCGGACGGCCAGAAGATCGCGGAGCAGACCGGCGAGCATGTTTTCACGTTCAAAGTGCCGCTGAACGGCGAGGTCAAGCTGCAGGCTGTGGCAGGGGAGTGCATCGACACGGCATCGTTCCGTAAGGTGGACACCCCCAACCCCGGCTACAAGCTGGTCAAGACCAAGTCCAAGAGCGCCAACTGGGTGTAAGCCCGGGCGGATTCCCCAAGGCAAGCGCCGCCTTTCCCACAAAGCCGGCTATTGTATCAATAAAAAGGAGGAGAACCCATGAAGAACAAGAAATCCAAGGTGGGTTTATGGTCTGCTCTGACTGCCATCACCGCGGTCCTGACGATCGCGGCCATCGTTGGCAATATCATTGCAAACCAGTACGCCACCACCATCAACGTTGCTCTGAATGCATCGACCTATCAGATCATTCACGACAGCAGCAACACCGAGGATACCGAGTATTTCAAAAAAGGCTTTGCTTCCGATGAGGAGCGTGAGGCTTATGAGGCCGAGCTGTGCGCTCAGGTCGAGGCCGAGGGCGCAGCCCTGCTGAAGAACCAGAACGCTGCCCTGCCTCTGGCACAGGGCGCCAAGGTCAGCCTGTTCGGCCACGGTTCCGTGGACCTGATGTACGGCGGTACCGGTTCCGGCTCTGTCGATACCAGCAAGGCTCCCAACTTCAAGCAGGCTCTGGAGTCCCAGGGCATCTCCGTCAACGAGACCCTGTGGAACCTGTACAGCTCTGACTCCATGATGAGCAAGTACAGCCGCATGACCCCTGCTTCCATCTCCGATACCCTGGAGGCGAACACCCAGTATGCGGTCAACGAGGCTCCCTGGAGCGCTCTGTCCAGCGCTGAGAGCAGCTTTGCCGAGTACGGCGATGCCGCCATCGTGGTCCTCTCCCGTTCCGGCGGCGAGGGTGCTGACCTGCCCAGCGGTGAGAATGGCACCAACGACAGCTGGATCTCCGGCCAGGAGGGCGACGGCAACTATCTGGCTCTCTCCGCGGAGGAGCTGGAGCTGCTGCAGAACCTCAAGGCTCTGAAAGACAACGGCACCTTTAAGTCCATCATCGTCCTGCTCAACAGTTCCAACGCCATCGAGCTGGACTTCCTCAACCCCGAGATCTGCGGTGAGGATTACGGCATCGACGCTGCCATGTGGATCGGCGACGTGGGCCAGACCGGTATCAACGGTGTGGCACAGCTGCTGTCCGGCGCGGTGACCCCCTCCGGCTCTCTGGTCGATACCTACCTGTACGACAACATGGCAAACCCCGCCATGTACAACTTCTACACCCAGGCTTACCCCAACGCGGCAGAGTACAACCTGCTGACCGAAGGTGCCGACGTGCAGGGCATGTACAGCGTCTACCAGGAGGGCATCTACCTGGGCTACCGTTACTTTGAGACCCGTTACGAGGACGTGGTCATGGGCACTGCGAACGCGGGCGACTATGACTGGGCCAAGACGGTTGCTTATCCGTTCGGCTACGGCGACAGCTACACCGATTTCACCTACAGCAACTTCAATGTCACCGAGTCTGACGATGCCTTTGACATCAGCCTGACCGTGACCAACTCCGGCAAGACCTATTCCGGCAAGGAGACCGTGCAGGTCTACTTCCAGTCTCCCTACACCGATTACGACAAGGCCAACGGCATTGAAAAGGCTGCAGTCGAGCTGGCTGGCTTCGCAAAGACCGATGTCCTGGCTCCCGGCGCTTCTGAGACCGTGAACATCACCGTCAACAAGAGCGAGCTGCGCACCTACGATGCCAACAAGGCCAAGACCTACATCGTGGACGCTGGCGACTACTACTTCACCGTGGGCACCGACTCCCACAACGCCCTGAACAACATCCTGGCTGCCAAGGGCTACACCGTGGAGAACACCAACGGCCGCATGACCGCCGATGGCGATGCTTCTCTGGTTTACACCTGGAACAACCCTGCTCTGGATACCACCACTTACGCTGTCAGCGCCAACGGCACTGCCATCACCAACCTGTTTGATGAGTCCGACCCCAACAAGAGCAGCGACGCTCCTGGCTCCGTGACCTGGATGAGCCGCTCTGACTGGACCGGCACCATCCCCACCGCTCCCGCACAGCTCACTGCCAACGAGACTCTGGCTGCTGACCTGGCATTCACCCAGTACGACGGCAGCCTGGCCGACAGTGTCGAGATGCCCACTCTGGGTGCCAAGAACGGTCTGACCCTGGCTTCCATGATCGGCAGGGACTTTGATGATCCCGAGTGGAATACCCTGCTGGATCAGCTGACCTATGACGAGATGGTCAACACCATCACCCTGGGCTTCCACAACACGGCCGCTGCCGCCTCCATCGGCAAGACGGCTACCAAGGACGAGAACGGTCCCCAGGGCCTGACCGCTGCCCTGACCGGCGGCGCATCCGCCATGTGCTACACCTCTGAGGATGTCATGGCTGCTACTTTCAATGTGGACCTCATCAACGATGTGGGCCGCTGCATTGGCGAGGACTGCCTGGCCATGGGTTACTCCGGCCTGTACGGCCCCGGCATCAACATGCACCGCACCGCTTACTCCGGCCGTAACTTCGAGTATTACGCGGAGGATCCGTTCATTGCTGGCACCATCTGCGCTGCCGAGGTGCAGGGCATCCAGTCCAAGGGCGTGTACGTCTACCTGAAGCACGTTGCCCTGAACGACTCCGAGACCAGCCGCCGCGGCGTCAACACCTGGCTGAACGAGCAGACCGCCCGTGAGATCTATCTGGAAGTGGCCGATAAGGCCATTACCGATGGCGGCGCGTGGGATGTCATGACCGGCTTCAACCGCTGGGGCGCTACCTGGTGCGGCGCAAACCAGAACCTGCTGACCGGCTTCCTGCGTGAGGAGCTGGGAATGCGCGGCATGTGCATCACCGACTTCTCTGGTTCCAGCCAGTACATGGACCTGGTGGACGGCCTGATCGCCGGTTCCGATATCTGGGACAGCCCCATGCCCAAGATCCACACCACCAAGGCTGCTAACTATGAGAACGACGCTTACATTGTGACCCAGATGCGCAACGCAATGCATCACATCCTGTACACCGTCGTTAACTCCAACGCCATGAACGGCTGGGCATCCACCGATACCCTGAAGACCGTTACCCCCTGGTGGCAGACCGCGATCTATGCACTGATCGCTGTGCTGGCTGTGCTGACCGTGCTCTGCGCATGGCAGCTCAGCAAGGCCCTCAAAGCCAAGAAGAGCGCTGTGAACACCGCTCCCGCGGCGGACCAGCAGTAATCTCCAAGTAGATTCCTTCCTCTTCTTTTCATTTCCCCAAGGATCCCCCGCAAGAAACCCAAGGCAGCCTGTCCCCCCAACAAAAGGCGGGCAGGCTGCCGCTTTTTTAGAAAAAAGGAGACACCGCAAATGGGTGAACAAACCGCAAAGGCGCCGGGCCTGAACCGCGCCAAAACCTACCAGCTGGTGCTGTTTCCGCTGAACAACGGCGCGACCAACGTGTACTATGTGCTGGTGCTTTCCTACATCGCTACTTTCGGCAGCAAGGTGCTGGCCCTCTCCATGCTCTTTGCCTCGGTCATGGTCACGGGGATGCGCCTGTTCGACGCCATCACCGACCCCATCATCGGCGCGCTGATGGACCGCACCAACGGCAAATTCGGCAAGTTCCGGCCGTTCATGGTCATTGGCAACCTCATCATGGCGGCCAGCATCCTGGCGCTGTACTGCCTGACCCCCCTCATCCCGGCCAGCGCCATGGCTCTGCGCTACGTGGCGTTTGTGGCTCTGTACGCGGTCTGGGTCATCGGCTATACGTTCCAGACCAGCTGCACCCGCTCTGGCCAGACCGTGTTGACCAACGACCCCAAGCAGCGCCCCCTGTTTACCATCTTCAACACGGTGGGCAGCCTGCTGGGCATGGGTGCCATGCAGTTCTTTGCCCCCATCCTGGCCAAGAACTATGAGGGCGGCTACGCTTCCGCCGGGTTCTTCCGCACGCTGGCTCCCGTGGGCATCGTCATCTCCATTCTGCTCACCCTGCTGGCCGTTATCGGCATCTGGGAGAAGGATCAGCCCAAGTACTTCGGCATCGGCGGCGAGAAGACCGAGAAAGTCAAAGTCTCCGAGTATATCCAGATCATCAAGAACAATAACCCTATGCAGCGGCTGATGGTGGCCGGTGCTGGCTGCAAGCTGGCACTTTCCATCGCCACCAACACCACCGTGCTCTGTATGCTGTACGGCTGCATGATGGGCAATTACGACGGCCTCTACCTGCCCATGATGGTGCTGGGCTATGTGTTCAGCGTGCCGTTCTTCCTGCTCACCGTCCGCACCAGCCAGAAGCAGGGCCAGAAAGCCAGCCTGATGAAGTATGTCTCCGTGGCGTTCCTCTGCTACATCGGCGTGCTGGTGCTGCTGCTGCTCTGGGGCAAGAGCGATGCGTTCACCCTGTCCATCATGGGCGAGAACGGCCTGTCCATCAATCTGTACACCATCCTGTTCATCGCGTTCTTCGGCATCGGCTATGGCGCTTACTACGCAACGGCTGATATGCCCATCCCCATGGTCGCCGACTGCTCCGACTACGAGACCTACCGCTCCGGCAACTACATCCCGGGCATCATGGGCACCCTGTTCAGCCTGGTGGACAAGCTGGTCTCCAGCCTGTCCGCTACCGTTGTGGGTGTTGCAGTCAGCTTCATCGGCCTCGAAAGCCTGCCCACCCAGTACGACCCCTACACCCCCGGCATGAACCGGGTGGTCATCGTGCTGTTCTGCATCATCCCCATGGTGGCATGGGCTGCCACCCTCATCGCCATGAAAGGCTACAGCCTGACCGGCGAGAAGATGAAAGAGATCCAGGCTGTCAACGCCTGCCGCCGCGACGCCGTGGCCAACGGTATGAAGCTGGAGGACGCCATGACCAAGTGGCAGACCCTCGACCAGCTGCCGGCCGAGTACCGCGGCTGAGGGCTGACCCCTTGATCCCATAAAACCAGAAAGGCACCGCGCTCTGCTTCCCGGAAACGGGGAGGGGCGCGGTGCTTTTTGGTTCAGCTTGCACTTTGCCTGCAAAAACACTATACTAAAGAAAATGCGAAACGGACAAAACAGCGGGGAGGGGAGAAGATGGCAGAGCAACGGGTGCGGGGACTTTCGCTGCGGCGGAAAGTGACCGGCTGGCTGGGGGCGATTCTGGCCGTGACGCTGGTGTCCATCGGGATGGCTACCGCTGTGGGGCGGTGGACCAGCACCGCCTTTGACGCGATGCTGGCCGATAACAGCGCCTGTTACACCGTGCAGGATGCGCTGGCGGCGGAGACCAAGGCGTTCTCCCGGATGGTGCGGGAGCCCTCGCGGGAGAACACGGAGGAGTATCAGACGGCCTGCGAGATCACCGAAGCCAGCCTGGCGGAGCTGCCCTTTGATTATGAAAAGATCGGCGAGGACCGCTACGCCCGCACCTGGAACCTGCTGCAGGGCTATGCGGGCTACCAGAAGTACCGGGACGCCTTTTTGCAGATGACCCCGGCGGCGGATACCTATGTGGACCAGATGTACCGGGTGATGGAATTGCAGGATTACCTCTCCGAGTACGCCCTCCGGCTGACGCAGGCCACGTTGGAGCAGGAGAACGCCGCTTACAGTGCACAGGCCGACCAGCTGGAGCAGCTGCCCTGGGTGTATCTGGGGCTGTTCCTTATGGCGCTGGCATTGATGCTGGTGCTGCTGGATCTGCTGTCCCGGGCCGTGGTGCGGCCCCTGCTGGCGCTGGCGCGGGCTTCCCGCAGCATTGCGGACAACGATTTTTCCGGGCAGGATCTGCCGGTCCACAGCCAGGATGAGGTGGGGCGGCTGACCGGGACGTTCAACCAGATGAAGCACGCCATGCAGGAGCATCTGGCTACCCTAAACGCCCTCCACCGGGAGGAAGTGCGGAATCTGGCTCTGGAAAAAGACCTGGATCACACCCGAATGGAGATGCTCAAGAGCCAGGTGAACCCGCATTTCCTCTTCAATACCCTGAACATGATCTCCTGCATGGCCCGGCTGGAAGACGCCGAGACCACCGACAAGATGATCGTCAGCCTGGGCAACCTGTTCCGGCACAACCTGCGCACCAAGCAGCAGGAGGTGACGCTGGAAGAGGAGCTGGACGGGCTGGAAGATTACATCTACCTCCAGCAGATGCGGTTTGATGGACGCATTACCGTGGAAAAGCAGATCCTGGTAGACCCGGCGCGGGCGCGGCTGCCGTCGTTTACATTGCAGCCCGTCATTGAGAACGCGTTCTCCCACGGGCTGAAAGCCTGCGAGGAGGGCGGGCGCATCCTGCTGCGGGTCTGGCGGCAGGGGAGAATGCTGTACGTTACCGTGGCCGACAACGGCAAAGGAATGACGGAAGAGGAGCTTGCCGCTCTGAGCGAAAAAATGCGGCAGAGCGAACAGACCGGAAAGAGCATCGGACTGGGAAATATCTTCCGGCGGGTGTCCATGCTCTACCCGGATACCGGAAAAATGCAGGTGTTCAGCCGGGCGGGGCATGGCACCGTCATCCGGTTTGAGATCCCTCAGGGAGAAGAGGAGGAACGAGCATGAAGTGCAAGCTTCTGGTGGCGGAGGATGAGCTGATCGAGCGGAAAGTCCTCTGCAAGACGCTGCAAAAGTATCTGGGCGACCTGATTGTCCTGTACGAGGCCCGCAACGGGCGGGAGGCGCTGGAGCTGTTTGCCCGGGAGGCCCCGCAGGTGGTCATCCTGGACATTGAGATGCCCGGCTACACCGGGCTGGAAGTGGCCCGCAAGATCCGGGAGACGGACAAGAACTGCGGCATCCTCTTCCTGACCGGATATGATAAATTTGCCTACGCCAAGCAGGCCATTGCGGTGCGGGCGCTGGACTACCTGCTCAAGCCCTATAAGGAGCAGGAGCTGGTGTTTGCGGTAGAGGACGCCATCCGGCAGGTGTCGGCCCGGAGCACGCCGCTGCCGCCACGGGCACAGCCTACGGCCCCGGCTGCCCCGCTCCACACCGAGGAAGAGGACGAGGATGTCCGCACCTCCATCATCCGGGCGGAGATGCTCTCGTTTATTGAAGCCCACTACCGGGAGGATATCTCGATGCAGGACGCGGCAACCGCCCTGCGCTACTCGGATGCCTATTTCTGCAAGAGGTTCAAGCAGTGCTTCAAGGTCAACTTTTCGGCCTACCTCAACGAGTACCGGGTGGGGAAAGCACGGCAGCTGGTGCTGGACCCCCGCCTCAGCCTGAAAGACGTGAGCACCGCCTGCGGCTATGCCGATGCCAACTATTTTACCCGGGTGTTCAAGCGGATCACCGGCAAGACCCCCTCGGAATACCGGCTAGAAAATTTAAACAACTAAAGTGTGGCAAAGAACCGGAAGCGCGTCTGATTTGGACGTGCTTCCGGTTCTTTTTTGCCAGTTTCTTTCTCCTTGGAGACGAAAAAATTGTACTTGGATACAAGAATGACAAAATAGTCCTGCGGTTCACAAAAAATTCCCGTTTCGCGGCAAAGAACCCTTTGTTACAATAAATTTACAAACCGTGAATCGAAAAAGGGAGGATACAACGCATGAAGAGAAGAAAATTCCTGTCGCTGATGGGCACGGCCGCATTGGCAAGCGGCCTGCTGCTGACCGGATGCGGCGGGGGAGAGGCTGCGGATGACCGCCGGATCATCCGCATTGGCCATGTGCAGTCGGCCAACCACCCCGACCACCTGGGCCTGACCGCGTTTGCGGATTTTATCAATGAGAAACTGGGGGACAAGTACCGCGTGGAGGTTTACCCCAGCGAGCTGCTGGGCAGCCAGACCGAGATGGTGCAGCTGACCCAGACGGGTGCCATCGACTTTGTGGTGGCCTCCAACGCCATCATGGAGACGTTCAGCTCCCAGTACCAGATCTTCAACCTGCCGTATCTGTTCTCCAGCGAGGAGGCTTACCACGCCGCCATGGAGGACAATGAGGTCACCGACCCGATCTTCCTGACCACCCAGAAAGCTGGTCTGGAGACCGTTACCTGGCTGGACGCGGGCACCCGCAACTTCTACACCGTCAAGACCCCCGTCAACCAGCCCTCTGACCTGAAAGGCCTCAAAATTCGCGTCCAGCAGTCTCCCACCAATGTGGAGATGATGCGTTTGCTGGGCGGTACCGCCACCCCCATGGGCTTTGGTGATGTGTACACCGCCCTGCAGGCCGGCATTCTGGACGGCGCGGAGAACAACGAGCTGGCCCTGACCGACAACGGCCACGGCGACATCTGCAAATACTACTCCTACGACATGCACCAGATGGTCCCCGACCTGCTGGTGGCGAACTACGAGTTCCTCTCCAACCTCTCGCCCGACGAGCGGGCCATCTTTGAGGAGGGCTTCCAGCTCATCAATCAGGTGGAGCGGGATGCCTGGGCCGCTGCCGTGGAAGAGGCGAAGAACAAGGCCGAGAACGAGCAGCACGTCAACTTCCTCTACCCGGACACGGCTCCGTTCCAGGAGGCCATGGCACCCCTGCACACCTCGGTGCTGGCTGCCAACCCCGAGCTGCAGTCGATCTATGACCGTATTCAGGAATACAATGCTGAATACGCGTCCGCAAACTAAGGAGAGGCCAATATGGAAAAATTTCGTACCGCGCTGAACAAGGCGCTTGAGCTTCTGGCTGGCCTGAGCATGGCGGTCATGGTCATCCTGACCACCTATCAGGTCATTGCCCGTTATATCTTCAACTCTCCCTCCACCTGGTCGGAGGAGCTGGTCGGCTATCTGTTCGGCTGGAGCACCCTATTTGGTGCCACCATCGTTTCCGGTGAGCGCGGCCACATGAACATCCCCATTCTGGTGGACCGGATGAACCCCGGGATGCGCAAGGCGTTCCACATCCTGTGGGAGGTGGTGGCGTTCCTCTTCTCCGCCACCATCCTCGTCTTCGGCGGCTTCCAGGTCTCCAAACTGGCCATGGGCCAGCAGACCTCCTCGCTGGGCGTGGCAGTCGGCGTATTCTACTGGGTCATGCCCATCTGCGGCGTGGTCATCCTGCTGTATTCCATCCTGAACATCATCGGCATTGCCAACGGCACCATCTCGCTGGAGGTCGCCGATGAGGCTTCCGAGGCCATCGCCAAGGTCGAGGCCGAGAAAGCCGCTGCAAACGAAAAGAAGGAGGGCTAAACCGTGGCAATTCAAGCATTGTTGGTCATTCTGGCAGTCCTGCTGGTGCTGCTGTTCCTGGGCGTGCCCATCTCGTACGCCATCGCCGTTTCTTCTCTGACGGCCATCCTCTCGTCCATTGACCTGAACGTTGCCGTGCTGACGGCTGCCCAGCGCACGTTCGTGGGCATGAGCAAGTTCAGCCTGACGGCTATCCCGTTCTTCATTCTGGCGGGCAACATCATGAACCAGGGCGGCATCGCAAAGCGCCTGGTGGATTTCGTCATGTCCATTCTGGGCAAGCTGCCCGGCGCGCTGCTCATCACCAACATCGGCACCAACGCCCTGTTCGGTGCCATCTCCGGTTCCGCTTCCGCCGCCGCTGCTGCCGTTGGCTCCATGATCCGCGACGGTGCCGAGGAGCAGGGCTATGACCCGGCTGTCACCGCTGCTACCAACGCGGCCTCCTCCTGCTCCGGCCTGCTGATCCCTCCCTCCAACGCCCTGATCACTTACTCGCTGGCTTCCGGCGGTACCTCCGTGGCTGCCCTGTTCATGGCCGGTTATGTCCCCGGCATCATCTGGGCTCTGGCCTGCGCCGTGGTCGGTGTCATCCTGGCCAAGAAGCTGGGCTATAAGGGAACCCCCGGCAAGTTCGATTGGAAGAACCTCGGCATCTGCACCCTGCGCGCTCTGCCCTCCCTCTCTCTGATCATCGTGGTCATCGGCGGCATCGTGGGCGGCGTCTTCTCCGCCACCGAGGGTTCTGCCATCGCCGTGGTCTACGCCCTCATCCTGGCATTCTGCTACCGCTCCATCAACCTCAAGAGCCTGTGGAAGATCATTGTGGATTCTGCCAAGATGTCCGGCATGGTCGTCTTCCTGGTTGGCGTGTCCAACATTCTGGGCTGGGTCATGGCGTTCCTGCAGATCCCCGATGCCGTGGCGGCTCTGCTGCTGGGCCTGACCAACAACAAGTACATCATCCTCCTGATCATGAACGTCATCCTGCTGGTGTCCGGCACCTTCATGGATGTTACCCCGGCGATCCTGATCTTCACCCCGCTGTTCCTGCCCATCTGCCAGAGTTTTGGCATGAGCACTATCCACTTTGGTATGATCCTCGTGTACAACCTCTGCATCGGCAACATCACGCCCCCTGTCGGAAACGCGCTGTTCGTGGGCATCAAGGTGGGCCGTACCAGCCTGGAAAAGATCCTGCCTTACATGCTCATGTACTATGTCGCCATCATCGGCGGCCTGCTGCTGGTCACTTACATCCCGGCAGTGTCCATGGCCCTGCCTCAGCTGACGGGCCTGGTGTAATGAGCGCATAACGGAACCATCTACTTTCTTCTCCTGAAAAGGCGGCACTTCTGCAATCAAGTGCTGCCTTTTCCTTTTGTGTGCCGGAAAAATTTTTGCCTGCCGGCCCGGGAAGCTGCAATTTTTCAGTGCGATGAACCGTATTTAAGAAAAAGAAACCAATTTCCAGTGGAAAGAAATGCGGTCCATTGCGAATAAGGAGGCTGCCGATATGAAACTAGCTGCTGATTACCGTGCTCTTGCCCGGGATGCCCTGCGTGGAAGATGGAAAACAGCAGTGCTGGCCGGGTTGCTCGCCAGTGCGCTGGGTGCCAATATTGTAAACGCAACCGAGAACATTACATCCAACGCGAACCGTGCCAACCAGAATTCCAACATCACGCCCGGCGGTTCCCTTGAGTTGTTTTCACAGGCCAACGGCGGCAGGCTGCTGGCAGTGCTGGTGGTCTGCATCGTGGTCTGGACCCTCTTCACCCTCGTGGTGGGCGGTGCCGTGCGGCTGGGATATGCCCGGTTCAACTTGAATCTGGCGGACGGAAAAGCGGCCGCTGTTTCGGACCTGTTTTCCCAGAAAGGCCGCCTGTGGGATGGCTTCTGCCTGAAATTTTTGCAGGGGCTGTATGTGGCACTGTGGTCATTGCTGCTGGTGATCCCCGGCATTGTAAAATCCTACAGCTATGCAATGGCTCCGTACATCATGGCGGAACACCCTGCCCTGACGGCCAACGAGGCCATTACGGAATCGCGGCGGATCATGGACGGCAACAAATGGCGGTTGTTCTGCCTGGATTTCAGCTTCATCGGCTGGGAACTGCTCTGTGTCCTCCCGATGCTGGCCGGGTTTTCGTGGGTCGTGGCAGCTTTCTCCGATGCAGCGGCCATGGGGGTCGCCCTGGTGATGCTGCTGGCAGTTCCGTTGAGCGCAGGCTTTTTTGTAGTGCGCCCCTATGAGGAAGCCGCATGGGCGGTTTTCTACCGGGACATCACAGCGGCCGAGGCAGAAACCGAATGACCCGAACCGGAAAGCAAAAGGAGTACGAAAGACGGAATGAGAAACACTGCAATCTATCATCTCCCGGGGCTGTTTGAGTTTTACGAGCTGTACCGCCGGTTTCTGCCGCTGTTCCGGACACACCGGGAGTATTTCTACGATTGGTGCGAGATCGGTTCCATCTACGGTGCCCCGGAAAACTGCCTCTGGGGCGGGGGACGCTTTTCCTGCGGGGAGTGTGATCCCCAGGCGATGATGGCTCTGCTGCGGGAATACGGCATCTCGGCCCGGCTGACATTCAGCAACTCGCTGCTGCGGGAGGAGCATCTGGCGGACGAGCGCTGCAACGCGCTTTGCAGGCTGCTGGCAGAAAGCGGCGGCCCGCAGAACGGCGTCATCGTCCATTCCGACCTGCTGGCGGGCTACCTGAAAGAGCACTACCCGCAGCTTTATCTCGTCTCTTCCACCACCAAAGTCCTCACGGAGTTTGAAGCGTTCCGGCAGGAGACGGCCCGGGAGGATTTTGCCTATGTGGTGCCGGATTTCCGGCTCAATAAGGCCTTTGCCCAGCTGGAAACGCTCGCCCGGGCGGAAAAAGACAAGGTGGAATTCCTCTGCAACGAGTGCTGCTGGACGGGCTGCAGGGACCGCAAACGCTGTTATGAGGTGGTCAGCCGCCAGAACCTTGGGGAAGACTGCCCGGACCACCGCTGTGCCGCGCCCGACGCGGCGCAGGGGTACCGCTTTTCCAAAGCCATGCGGAGCCCGGCGTTCATCGGGGTGGAGGAGATCAAGGAAACCTATCTGCCCATGGGCTTTTCCAATTTCAAGATCGAGGGGAGGGGCCTGGGCAGCGCGCTGGTGCTGGAATTTTTGCTCTACTATCTGGTCAAGCCGGAGCACCAGCTGGAAGTCCGGGAAGAAATTTATCTCGACAACATGCTGGACTTGTTTTGACCGCCTGCGTGCAGGGTTGAAGCCTGGAGCCGGTTTGCGTATAATGGATAGGAAACCGGGGACGGCTGTCCCCCAAATGAGAACATCAGGAGGGAAATCAAGATGGAATTTACACAGGTCGTGGAAAACCGCTATTCCTGCAAAAACTTCAGTGGCCGTAAGGTGGAGGCGGAAAAGCTGCAGGTCATTCTGGAAGCAGGCCGGGTGGCCCCCACTGCGAAAAATTTACAGGAGCAGCGGGTCTATGTCGTCCAGTCCGAAGAGGGGCTGAAAAAGATCGACGCTGTAACGCCCTGCCGCTATGGCGCTCCCACCTGCCTGGTGGTGGCCTTTGATAAAAACCATGTATTTACTTACCCCGGCGAGAAGCGGGATTCCGGCGTGGAGGATGCCTCTATTGTAGCCACGCACATGATGCTGGCCGCCGCCAACGCAGGAGTGGACAGCTGCTGGCTGAACTTCTTTGACCCGGACAAGGCAGCCAAAGAGCTGGGCCTGCCGGAAAATGAGGAAGTGCTGATGATCCTGGACCTGGGCTATGCAGCCGAGGGCGTTGGCCCACTGCCTAACCACGCCTCCCGCAAGCCTCTGGAGGAAACGGTGGTCTACTGCTGAGGAAGACTGCCCGGAACAAACCGGAACAGTAAAATAAAAAGCAAAAAGTCAGGCTCTCCATTTTACCGGAGAGCCTGACCTTTTCTGTTACACAGGGGAATGCGGGATATCTTGAGGAGAAAAGAATCTTCTGGATAAAATCAGGTCTTGAACTTGAAAACCGCCGAGATGGCGATGTAAGTTTGGCCGCTATCCTTATCCGTCCGGACTACCACACCGACCTCGCTCCACGTGTTCATATTGTAGCTGTTGATCTTGGTGTCGGTTTTGATAAGTTTTGCGAGGTCCGTATTTTTGTAATCACACTTGGCAATGAATGTGCCACCGAATTTGCCATTTTTTAAATCAGTATGGTCTACGTATTTAAAAGAAGAACTGAGATTCCCCCACTTGATAGCAGCATCCAGGTCCAGATTGGCTATTTTGCGGAGCTCGCTGCTGTTTTGCAGTTTGTCATTGCCGGAACGGTTCTGATTGATGGCGGCCATCACGGCAGTTTCCGCCTGTGCATCTGCGGAGGTAGAGCCACCACCGCCGCCGCAGGCCGTCAGCAGGGACAAGGCGAGAACGCCCACTAGAAGAAGAGCGGCCAGTTTTTTCAGGTGTTTCATTGTAAATGCCTCCTGTCGTTTTCAGAATTTTTGTTGTCATTTTTGGGGTGCAGGAATGATCATCGGCACATCCAGATCATGTGCTGTTCTGGCTTTATTGTATCGGACCGCATGGGATTCTGTCAATTGCGAAATTGTATGAAAATCGAAAAGAAATTTCGTTAAAATCAATGAAGATACGATCATTCTATGAACAATTTGTGAAGAATAGACCGGGCTTCGCAAAGGATCTTTGCTTGGAGTAAGCTGGACCTCCGGCAATCTCGCCGGAGGTCTTTTCATCGCATCATAAAAATTTACAGCGCGGTCTGTGCGGTCTTGACAAGATATTCCATGGCCTGCACGGGGTACTGCCCGGCGGCGGTCTCGCCCGTCAGCATCAGGCTTGCGGCCCCGTCCAGTACGGCATTGTAGATGTCGCTGACCTCGGCGCGGGTGGGAACTGCCCGGGTCTGCATACTGTCCAGCATCTGGGTCACGACCATAAAAGGCACGCCCGCGGCCCGGCAGAGGGAGGCCAGCTGCTTCTGGCAGCGGGGCAGCTCCCACAGGGGCATGGCGTTGCCCAGATCGCCCCGGGCGATAACGACCTGATCCACCAGCGGCAGAAACTCCGGCAGGGCATGGACACCGGCAAGGTTCTCAATTTTGGCAAAGATCTGGATCTGCCCGGCGTGGGCATCTTCCAGCGCGGCCCGCAGGGTGCGGATGTCTTCGGCGCTCCGCACAAAGGGGAGCATGACACCTGTGACACCGCAGTCGGCGGCGACGCGCAGGTTCTGCAGGTCTTCATCGGTCAGGGTAGGGGAGGAAACCTCCACGCCCGGCACCGCGATGCTCTTCCGGCTCTGGAGCAGGCCGCCCCGCAGTACGGTGCAGTGGAGAGCAGTGTCCACAGCGTTCACCCGCAAAAGCAGCTTGCCGTCGTCCAGCAGCAGCTTCTGCCCCGGGGTTATGGCGTCCAAAAGGCAGGCCGGGCAGGGAATGCCGCCCGTACCCAGAAACACCTGCTGCCCCTCGGAGAGCGTCAGCGGGGACGCCAGCCGCCCGATGCGCAGCTCCGGGCCCTGTAAGTCGATCAGGAGGGTGCGGACGCCTGCTTTCCGGATGAGCTCCAGCCAGTCGGCGTGCTCGGCCAGTGAGCCGTGAGAAAGGTTCATCCGGAGGCCGGTCATTCCGGCGCGGACCATCTGCTGTAACGTGGAAAGCTCCGCACAGGCCGGGCCGATGGTTCCGTAAAAATCCATAATAATTCTCTTCTTTCTGTGTTATTTTGCGGGGTTGTGCCCCGTGAGCAGGGCATGCAGCTTGCGGCTGAGATCGGCCAGGCACCAGGCAATGGCCATGCCGCCTGCAATGCCGAATGCGGCTAAAAAGGTCTGCTCGCCATAGTGCTCCGCGGCCAGCAGATTGCTGGAGACCACTGCGTTCATGCAGTAATACAGGGTGCTTCCGGGGATGAGGGGGACTGCCGCCGTGATGAAAAACGGGGTAGAGGGGGCATTGTACCACCGGGCCATAAACTCGGCGTAGAGGGCCGCGCAGACACCGCCCACAAGGTTGGCCAGGAACGTGCCGTGTACCGCGGGCGCGGCCAGCAGATAGGCCAGCCAGGCCAGCAGCCCGCCCACGCCTGCCGCAGGCAGGTAACGGCGGTTGAGGTGGAACAGCAGCCCGAACCCGATGGAGCCCAATGCCCCGCTGAGGAGCTGGATGATCGTCTGCATCATGCGGCACCTCCCATCAGCCAGATGGCTGCCATCATGCCCAGCGCCAGCATGGCGGCCAGCAGAACGGCCTCCACCAGCCGGAGCGAGCCTGAGATGATATCACCCAGCAGGATATCCCGGATGGCGTTGGTAAACGGAATGCCGGGCACCAGCAGCATGATGATGCCGATGAGCACCATGTCCGCATGGAGCAGCGGGCAGACCCGGCAGCACAGCAGAGCAGCCATGCCGCTGAGAAACGACGCAATGAACTGGAACGCTACACCGTTCAGGCAGAACGGGGCAAGCCACCGCTCCATCCAGCAGATGAACACTGCAACCCCGCCCGCCAGCACGCCGTCCCACAGGCTCCCGCCAAAAAAGACCGCAAAGCTGGCCGCCGCCAGCACGCTTCCCGCCAGATGGAGCCGGGGCTCCCCGGGCTGTGCCAGAATGGTACTGAGCTGCTGCTGGAACTCCTCCACCGGAGGCTTTTCGGCGCAGATGCGGCGGCTCAGGGCATTGAGCTGTTCCAGCTCCAGCAAGTCGTTGCCGGTGCTCTTGCGCAGGCGGCGGGTCTGGGTCTGGGGCGGCAGGCCCGGCATGGTCAGCGTGACCACGATGCTGGATGTGATGACAAAGATATTGACCTCCTCAGCCCCGTATGCCGCCGCAATGCGGTTGAGGGTGTCCTCCACCCGAAACACTTCGGCCCCGCTGTTCTGCAGCGCTTCCCCCATTTTGATGAGGACGCAGAGAAACTGACTGACCTCTGCTTCGCTCATAAGAACCACCCCTCTCTGTGGGCAGGGGAGCGCCCCGCCCGGTACCTCTCTATCATAGCACAGAACGGCCCAAAAGGGAAACCCTGCGGCAAAAAGTGCACAGCAGAACAAACCTTGCAAAAAACTTTTCAAAAACAGTTGACAACCCCATTCTCACCTGCTATAATTATTAGCGTCGTCACGGACGACAACAAACATCTGGGGGTTTAGCTCAGCTGGGAGAGCGCTTGCATGGCATGCAAGAGGTCACCGGTTCGATCCCGGTAATCTCCATACCGAGGCACTTCACGAGAAATCGCGAAGTGCTTTTTATTTTGTCAGCAAGCAAGTGTATCACGATTCTCCAAATACTGTGCAAGATCAAAGTTGAAGTTCGCATGGATTTGGTGTCCACGATAAACATCTACCCTGCGGATAAGCTGAAGCCGCCGCAGCCGTTGATTTTTTGATACCAAAAAAGACACCCTCGCTTTTGATAGGAATCT
>ENA-UONX01001442-UONX01001442.1-human-gut-metagenome-genome-assembly--contig:-P74old-NODE-1442-length-22367-cov-4.304455_pt1 | contig 22367 bp, 2 predicted proteins | sample MGYA00242466_ERZ724013 | MGnify/ENA metagenome assembly ERZ724013 | reverse complement strand
ACCGGACTCCCGACAGTTCCCGGTCTTCTTGGGCTGGCTTTTCGTGTCTTTCTCGATACTCAATGCAATCACCCTCTTTAAAAAATTCAAAGCAGAAAAGCTATCTCTTTCCTTTGAGTTTCACAGACCGGGTTTCCCTCTCTCCTTGACAATTCTGCTGTTAATTGGAACTTACGCAGTCGCAGTCCCGCTGCTCGGCTACTATCTCTCTACATTCCTATTCTTAATACTGGTGATGGCCGGATTTGGATGCATCCGTAAAAGGAGCCTATTGGTTTATCTAGGAGTAACGCTTCTATTCCTTACCGGCGTTTATTTCTTCTTTACGCTCTTGCTCGGCACACGATTGCCTGTCGGCGAGATATGGGCTTTTTAGGAGGGCAGCTATGGATCTTTCAGCACTTTTTCCTGCTTTTTTCCAAGCATTGGAACCCGGAATGCTGGGGATGGTTCTCCTAGGGACAATTCTGGGCATTGTCGTGGGCTCTCTGCCAGGACTTACGAGCACTATGGGCGTTGCCCTTCTGGTACCTTTCACTTTCAGCATGAGCCCAGCGATGGGATTAGCTCTTCTCGGTGCCATTTATGCCTCTTCAAGTTACGCCGGCTCCATCAGTGCAATTCTGTTAAATATTCCCGGAACTCCCTCGAACTGCTGCACGCTACTTGACGGTTATCCGATGACTCAGAAAGGGCAGGCTTCTCGCGCCTTAGCGTTATCTACGATCGGTTCGGCAGTCGGCGGAATTCTCTCTGTCTTTGCCCTTTTATTTCTTGCTCCTCCTTTAGCGCGTTTGGCTTTGGAATTCGGCTCTCAGGAATATTTCATCATGGCGCTTTTCGGAGTCGCCATCATCGCTGCGCTTTCAGAAAAGAATATTGTTAAAGGAATGATCACCGGTATTTTTGGTCTCTTACTTTCGATTGTAGGAATGCATCCGATTACCGGGGAAGCGCGCTTTACCTTTGATCTGCCGGAACTTTTCAACGGTTTATCTCTAGTGACTGCATTAATTGGCCTCTATTCTCTTCCGGAAGTTGTCTCAATGTTAAGAGACGAAAAAGATGCCGTTAAAGTCGAAAGTTCGGTTTCCTGCTCTGGAATTATCCGCGCGATGAGAGAAATCCTGAAATACAAAATGCTGACTCTCAGAGCCTCAATCATTGGCATCATAATCGGCATCGTCCCGGGAGCCGGCCAGTCCATCGCTTCATTTATTGCCTACGATGACGCAAAGAAATCCGCCAAAGATCCGAGTCATTTCGGCACCGGCTGCCCTGAAGGCGTTTTGGCTTCAGAAGTTTCCAACAATGCCGTAGTTGGCGGTTCGCTCGTCCCTGCCTTTACGTTAGGCATCCCGGGCAACGCCGTATCGGCTGTATTGATCTCCGGGCTGATGATTCATGGACTCCAGCCCGGGCCAACGCTTTTCCAAGAGAATGCTGAGACTGTTTACAGCTTTATCTTCAGTTTACTCATCGCTAATGTCGCTTTCATTCCCATCGGAATCCTTTGTGCCAAATACTGCGTCAAATTGCTGGCGATGCCTAAACCCATCCTTGCTTCATTAGTGCTTGCATTAGCAGTGATCGGCTCGTACGCCGTCAACGGCTCAATTGTTGAAGTTTGGGTCATGATAGGTTTCGGAGCATTGGGATGTGCAATGAAGCACTTCAACCTTCCCAGAGAACCTTTGGTTTTAGGTTTGGTACTCGGCACAATGGCTGAAAGTGAATTAGCGCGTGCCCTGGCCTTGGTACAAGGAGATGTCGGTCAATTGCTTTTGGGAATATTCTCAAGCCCAATCTGCATGATTCTAATCGGCTTAATTCTTTATTCCATCATTCGCTCACAATACAAAAAAAGGAAAGCTTCAGCCAAGCCGTCTGACCAAAAAACGGAATTATCGGAAAAAGCCCGGATTACAGCGGCTTCCTGACCTCTTTCCTCTTCCTCTACACGAAGAGGAAGAGGTCAGCCCCGCGGAGACCGGACTTTTCGATCTCATTTCTTCAGTCTTCGATTTCCTCTTCGGTTCCCTCTTCTCCCATGTTAACCTGCCACCGGTTGGTTACAAAAAGTAGAGCTTCCTTTATCAGACCATTCGAAGGACTTACGCTTTCAGCTCTGTATCCGTTAAAAAATAAACGCGAAGCAGGCATATGCGTGTCTTCTCCATAACGATATAACGCATAATGATGATGGCGCTGGTCGGCTTGCAAAGAATCCTTACTGAGATAAGAGATTTCACGATCAAAGCGATCGAACACCGACAGCATTTGCGGTGCAGCCGCGAAAATCCCTACTCTGTTGGATCTTGAAGAAATAACGTTCCTATCCGGCTTATACCCATCCTGAGAGACAAATATCATTGTTGAATTACCGGAAACAGATTTTTCTAAGGATATCGGACCGCCAGCATTCAAGACAAAGATCTGATCTCCGGCATCGACATTTTTGACCAGGACGGCAGCAGACGGATCTGCGGAGCGCTGGACAATCGTGACATCCGCTCCGGACGCTAGCTCATTGGCTCGAATTTCGCCGTTGGCTTCGAGATAAATATCCTGAGATGCTTGAAGGTCTTTAAGTAAAACACTGTCTGCTTTCATTTCAGCGTGGCCGTTAACAGTCAGTTCATATCCAACTGAAAGCGGACCGTTGTAATTTTCTATAGTCAGATTTCCGTTGATGATATTGCCTTTTTCTTCATTAATCTGAATTTCCTGCTTCTGACCGTTCAAGACCAAATTAATGTCCGAACCGGCAGATACAATCAATTCATCAACTCGATTTCCCAGCTCTTTATCCTTGGCTGATTTCTGAGCTAGTAACTCAACCGATCCGCCTGCAGAAACTTCCAGACGATCGGACGCAATGCCGTCGGCAGAAGCGTCTTGATGGACGTTTCTTTCCGCGTGAATCTCGAGGTTTTCCACCCCGTCAGAAGAGAATCCTTCAATTCCGGAGCCATGTTTCAAGGACACATCTTTCCCGGCCTCTACTTTCACAAGACCGTCCCCAGCCAAGACGGATCCTTGACCGAGCTCGAAGTTTCCCCCTGCTTTCAATTGAGCCTCTTCGGAAGCAAACAGCATGACGGTGTCTTTAACCGTAAAGTCTTTACCGGCAAAGACCTTCAGACGATTGATTTCTTCGTCTTCAGAAGAACTGAGAACACCAACGGCTGATTCCTCTTCAAAAACGACCGAGCCCCGTTTTGCTTCAATATTCAGGTCTGCTTGAGTCAGAACAACCGTGCCCTTTCCGATTGTGACATCTTGTCCGGCAGTGAAGGAAACATCCTTTTTGCCCACTCGATTGGAAGCATCCGGATCATTACCGGCAAAAATAAAGGAATCCGATCCGATATCTATAGATCCGGCTGCGTCTAAATACACGTCACCGTAAGAAATCAATTCCGATTCATCTTTGAGTACGACATTGCCTTCAGAAGATCTGATTTCTGTTTCATGGAGAGAAGTCGAAAGGAATTGCCCGTCAAGAACCACGTCTCCCGTCACATTCATGCTGACGTTGTCTCTCGCGCTGACTTGAGAATTATCTCCCAGCTCGATAGAACCGCCTCCAACACCCGACTCATCTCCAGTTCGGATGTAAGCCGTTTGACCTTGGACGACGGAGTTTTCTCCCAACCTGATGTCGCCATGCTCTGAAACCAGTGACGTATGGTTCTTAGAGCCGTCCTCAAGCTTCGATTGAAGAACGGCGCCCTTATCCAAGAAAATGCCCTTGTTGCCGATAATGTCTAAACTCGTTCCAGACGTAACAAATGCGTTTTCTCCAAAACTTGTTTGGCCGCGTGAAGAGATTCGGACGTAGGAATCTTCCTGATCTTCTTGGGTCCGAATGTTTGCGCCGGCGCCGAAAGCAATATCTCCTTGAGCGTCAATAACAGCGCCGAGAACTGAAGTTTGGATGGAAGCACGTTCGCCGAAAGTTATATTTCCTTCCGTGTGATTTTCATCATCTCCCGCGCTCATAGACAGCATCGTCGTATGGAACGTTGCATCATTCCCGAATCTAACATCTCCTTTCACGTCAATAGACGTTTGCGGCAAAGATTCTATCGAACCGGTCTCGTATTTTCCGAATTTCGTTTGAACCGTTGCTCTGTCTCCTACAAGCAGCGAGCCTAGAGCATTGAGTTCAAATCCTTTTCCATGAACCGTAAAGTCTTCTTCGAACCTTATATTCTCTCCGGCACTGAACACCACAGAATTTTCTTGGCTGTCGAGTTTCGCATCCCGATCGATCACAATATCTTTTCCAGCTTCAAACAAAGTTTTGACAGCCTTAGAAGTCACCGTAAGGTTCTCACCCATGTAGATCGAACCTTCACTGCTTCTTACCGTGACTCCGTCTGTGGCACCGACGAGCGTCGCTTTATCACCGAATCGAACATCCTTTTGGGCAGAAACCAATAAATCGTCAGAAAGGATTTGAGCTTCATCACCGATAGTAAAGCTGTCTCCGGCGATGACACTGACTTTTCCATAGAGCGGGTTTTCTTGACTTAATCCGCTTTGCGTCCCGGCTTTCACCGTCGCTTTATTTCCGATATCAATTAAACCACGTTCCGAGATTAAAGAGCTGTCGGACGCAGAAACGATCGTTAAATCATTCTTGATATTCCGACCGTTCCCGCCAAAGATATCGACACTGCCTTTTTCAGCAATGAATTCGAATTCGTCTTCTGTACCGTTTAAACCTCCCTGAGCTCCGATCCGGATCGGAGCTTCGTCTCCGGCAGACGGATCTTTCAAGGAAGCATTCACGTTGAGCGATCCTCCAAGCGTCGCGTCGGCGTCTGCCAAAACTTCAATTCCACCGTTTGTTGCTGCCAGAGAAACATTATTTCCGAGGCTGAAGGCTTGTTGGCCACCGGTGATAGATACACTGCTGCCTCCGACAGAAATATTGTCTCCAAGAACCAGACTGTCGTATCCGCGAACAGTTGCTTCCCCTGCAGCTTTAACAGAAGAACCGGATTTGAGATCAATTTTCTGTCCTTTCAAGACGGCTTTTCCGGAAGAAGCCTCAACTGTAATGGGGGCTTCATCTGCAAAAATCAACCCTCCGGCGCTGTCCAGTACGACTTCCGCACCCTTAAATGTATTGTTTTCATGAGCAAAGACTTTAAGAGCGTCAGAATCGGTTGATCCCGCTACCAGACGCAATACCCCGACCTCTGAATATTCAACCTTGGCTCCGGATAAATCGACCCTGCCTGCTGCACCCACTTCCAGACTGCCAGCAGAATCAATGCTGGTCTTGTTATTGGAATCGACGTTTCCTTCCTCAGCGGAGAGGAGAACCGAGCCGGGTGTCGAAGTGCTCAAAGAGGCATCCTTGATATTCAATCCGCCGGCAGAAACCTTCAAGTCGCCTTTGGAAGCAACAAGCGTATAACCCGTGAGATTAAGTTCGCCTTTTCCTTTTAAGGTGATCGTATCGGCGGAAAGATTCTTTTCATTCAGAGCAAGGTTCAAATTGCCTTCTTTCGACACCAAGATCAAATTAGAACCATCATTGTTCTTTAAGGAGCCGCCGGTAACGGAAATACTATCTTTCGCCTGAACATCAATGTCCGTTGAAGAATCGACATTGAGCCCCCTCAACGTAACAGAGCCGCTTTCTGCTGCGACCTGCAAACCGCCTGTGTTGCCGTTCGCTTCTGAACTTACGTTGATGCTTCCTTCTTTACTCTCGACATCGAGTTTGCCAGCTGCATTCAAACTTTCAACAGTTAGACTGGCACCCTTTTGAGACTCAATATCGATAACTGAGCCTGAACTTACTGTATTGCTTGTTACCTCAACCGCTCCTCCATTTGAGTTAATAAATAAGCCTTCCGATTCCCCGGTGCCGGCGGCGATTAGATCGGCTCCCGTCACTTGCGTGCCAGCTGCAGAAGTAAGTCGGATAGAACTTTGAGAGTCAAGTTTTCCAGCATCGATCATGACGGAACCTTGAGAGGAATTCACTTCTACTCCGCTGCCTTCTCCCGTTCCCTTAGCCGATACGGAAACATTTGTCAGCTGCGCGTCTGTGACAGCAGAAAGTTTGACGGAACCGTTCGAATTGATCGAGCCGTCACTGACTTTGACTGCGCCTTCAGAAGAACTCAAAAAGACTCCGGCCTCTGCGTCGTTTCCTTCTGAAGAAACAGCAGTTCTGCTGATTGTCGTGTCCTTAGCTGATGAAACATTTATAGAGTTCTGAGACGTTAATGCGCCGCCATTAATGGAGACAGATCCTTCGGAAGAAACAAACGAAAGGCCGTCTGTTCCTGCAGTTAGACTGCTGCCCGTCAAAGAAATATCATTGCTTGCAGTAACGCCGAGTTTTTTAGCTTCCAATGTTAGCGCTTTTCCGAAAGTCGTTTCCGGTGCAGAAAGATCAAGGGTTCCGTTTAAAGCTGAAAGGGTGGAATGGTCTGCGACCGAAAGCGACGAGCCTGCCTTAAGAGTCAGATTACTGTCAGAGGTCTTCGCTGTTCCGTTAAGGTGGATCGTGTTAGCTTCAGCCGCCACATCTCTTTTGGCCTGAATCTCTTCAATTGTTAATGTCTTTTTGGCATTAAATTCGATCTCTCCGTCTTCTGAAACAAGTTTTTTAACTTTCAGAGAACCTTCCGTCGAGATCTCAACATTTGAAGTAACTGTCTCTTCGGTCACCGACACAGACATTTCAGAATCTCTATTAGCTTGAAGGTAAACATTCTGAGGTTTGCCTTTCAGAACAACATTAAAGTCATTGACTGACTCCAATACCAACGCTGCATCTGCCCGACCTACGTCCCCTCCTGTCTCAAAAGCGAAATTAGTACCACTGATGCGCCCGGCCTGTCCTGTCGCATTCTTAACGGAATAGATATTGTCAGCCTTCAGTACAACATCATTACCGCTGGCCACGGATTGGAGATTAAGCGTTCCGTCTTGATCAACAAATACGCCTCTGTTGCCGGAGAACACGGCCGATCCTGTGATCGCCGTTTTAAGAAGTTTGTCGGCAGATCCGATTGAACCAAGCCCTGCTCTCAGGATCACGTCTTTAGCTTTAACCGCACCCTCTCCGGATAGAGTGATTCCATTTGTAGCAGTGAGGCGGATATCTCCGTTTTGAGAAGAAAGGGAACCGAGATTCAATGTGTTTTCAGAGTCAGACTGTAGATAAATGCTGTTTACTGCATCCGCATTTAATTTCGTGTCGCTGCTCTGATGGACTTCAAAGGCTTTCTTTAAGTTGATCGTCAGAGTGCCTGCTTCTTTGTTCCAGGTAACGTCATTAGCTTCTGCTCGAGCTAAAAGCTTGTAGAGGTTCAAGCCTTTTTCTGTCGAAGCATCCAAATCGCTGATGTTTGCCGTATGACCGTCAAGTTCCTGACCGATTCCGGCGCCAGACTTCAACGTAATATTTGCTGCTTTGATATTGGCAACGCCTGACTCAGGAACATAGCTCGGATCGGGATTCAAGATGGCTTCAGACACTGCAAAGAGCAATTCGTTCTGCGTCCAGCCGTAATTGTCTTTCGATGCTTGAACAAGATTTAATGCCGAGCCTGGAATATTCGCTTCTTTGTTAATTGCGTCTTCTGCAGAGCCGCATCCCGCAAAGCGAGACTTCAGAGCCGCAAAATCCTTTTGCTCTTCTGTTGTCAGCGCTCTTACGCGACCCTTTTCAGCTTCCTGCTCATGGTTTAGGTAAGCCTGATATCGATTAAAGTCGGAAGTAATACCATTTTTTATGTCTTGTTCGTCTTTAGCAAACCGAGCCCCTTCGTTAGAAGTTCCGTCAGACGTCAGAATGCCGGCTTCAATCCAGCTTTCAAGGCGTTTTTGTGCCGAACGCTCATCGCGATCCGAGCGATCAATCGCATCATAAATATTTCCGGCTGAATCAATTGTGACATCCCCACTCGTGCTGATCTGACCAACAGAAATATCCCCGACAGATTTCAAAGAAATATCACCTGCTGCAGTCAGGTCAAGACGCTGCGACAGATCAGAGGCCTCTTCGTGATCCAGACTCTTAATATTAATTCCGCCTTCTTGGGAAACAAGAGAAAGCTTCTGTCCGGAAAGCGAATTCAAGTCAACGCCGCCTCTGAATTCAGCAGAAACCGTTTCTCCGGCATTCAGGGATCCGGAAACGGAGGCACCGGAATTCAGATTCTTAGCATCAATATAAATAGACTTGCCAGCGGTTGCCGCTAGATTTAACTGCTTGTCAGAACTTCCGGCTGCTGTCCACTTAATAGCAGATCCTTCCGAGCCAATTGATCCTGAATCTGCTTTCAAGGTCAGATTAGATGCTCCGATTATTGCTGCGGCTCCGCTTTGATTGAGGATGTTGTTCCCTGCAATCAAGCTAACAGAACCGCCTTGGGCGTTCACAGCGCCTCCGAGCAGGACAGACTTACCGCTTTCAATCACAATTGAATTGGTTCCGCTTAAGAAAGACGTACCTACTTGATGGTCAGCCTTTACCGTGTAAGAATAAAGCGTCGAAGTCGAAGTGGTCGTAACTTTCTGAGTGTGATGTGTGCCTGAGAAGTGGACCCAAGTGTTATAAGTTGTCCAATGAGTAACCGTTGAGCTCTCCGAACTGCTCACTTGTGTAGTCCAAGCCTCAAAATTCTCATTCTTTCCTTCAGGACGGTCTGCTACCCAAATGGTCGAGCCGTTTGCTAAGTCTGCATCTCTTACTGTTGTCGTATTTACTGACGCCCAGTTTGTAGGCTCGCCGTAATCAAATGCATCCCAAACAGTAAACTTTTGGGAGTTATATCGAGTAGTGACCGTTGTTGAACCTTTTCCATCGGTCCAGCCATATATCTGGTCTTTCAAGGGATTGTAGGAACTATCCGAATCTGGAATTGCAGAGGATTTTGTTCCGTCTGCACTGAGCCAATAAGCAACAAAGTCGCCTTTACGGATTTCCGTCACCTTGGCGATTGCGCTATCCGGTCTGCCTTTAAATCCCGAGTTTGTATCTGTGATTTGAATCAGGCCTTCAATATTGCCGGTATCGACATTTCCAAGCAGAACGTCGCGGTTGCCGACGTTGATATTGATGTCTGCCGAACCGTTCGCCACGGACAATTGCCCGCCGCCTGTGCTTGCCACTCTTCCGGTAATGTAAATCTGTCCGCCTTGCGGAGAAATGTCATCGACGATCACCCTGTCATTGACCGGATCGTACCAGGCTGCGACTTGATACTTATAGGAATTGGAAGCTTCATCCCAAACAGGACCGCCTTCCTGTAGCGCATACTGCGGTGTCCTGCTGTTGACGTCGGACGGGGATCCGTGTGCCTGCCAATTTGCTTTGATAGAAGCAATCTTCTTGTCGACTTCCGTATCCGATAATGTCAAACCGTATTTCGCATAACCGCTTTGAACGTAGCCGTTTAAGTTAATCGCATCGGCTGCGAGGAAAACACTTCCTCCGGCAACCATGTCTCCGGCTTGACCATTGTCTACATTACCAAGTTTGCCCGGGCCGTAAACATGGTTAGCGTTAGAACTAACTGAAGAATTGCTACCTAACTTGCCGACTTCATCTTTCCATAACTCTTCAACATCGCCTCCGACGTTAAACAATCCGCCTCGGTAAGACTGCGTAATGGAGCCTTTTGCCGTAATTCCTAAAGAACCTCCGGCGGAAATCGAAGCCGTCTTATCGGCGTAAACGTCTCCTCCGCTGCTAACAGAGATATTTCCTGCTCGGTTAATCAGTTTTCCGGAAATATCAATGCTGGTATCCGGATTGATTCTTTGCTCTTTACCGTCCGAGGTAACTAGAACCAATCCGTTGTAAGCAGAGTTAACCTTTATTGACGGAGCTTCTGAATTAGCTGACGTCGTTAACTGGCCACGGAATGAACTCAAGGCGCCTGTCTTATCGATAACAACCTGATCGTTCAGTTTAAACTCGCCGCCTTTATCCAAAATTTGGATATCGCTCAGCTTCAATGCCACTGTGGCTTGGTTATCAATATTGATCCCCTCAGCGGTTTTAGCGATTAAAGAACCTCCTCCGGTTACGCTATCCGTGAAGACAGAAATATTTCCACCCGAGACTGTGACATTGGAAATTTGGACATAAGGGCGGCTTGTCTGATCAATAAGCGAGAAATTACCGTTCTCTCCCCGGATCAAAAGGCCCTTCTGCTCCATTGTCGTAAGAAGCAGTTCGTCTTCGGCCTTGTAAGCAGCAAGCAAGGAGGGATTCGTCGTGCCGTAATCCTGCATCGCTTTCTGAAGTTCCTCATGACGCTGCCAGTACATGTTCGTCAGGGATTCTGCCTTCACACCGCTGACGGATTCATCATCAACGCCGGTCTTTGTGATCGTTAAGGGATTTTGTGAATCCAGGGTCACGCCTGATTCGTTGGGCGAAGCAATTCCGCTGATCTGAATATCTGCTTTGGTATTCACACCGGCTTGAACGAGTCCGCCGACCTGGATCTTATTGTCGGTGGTCAGATTCTTGGATTTTGTTCCGGCCGCTGTTGAAGCAATCGAGACTTCGCCGGCATCCGACGCAGACGTCCAGAACCAATAACGTGCTGTCTCTTCCGTAGAAACATCGCCGCTTTGTGCGTAAAGCTCAGTATCACGCCAAGATTTGATTTCTCCGTTGAGATTGAGCTTATTGGTCAGGTTAAGACTGTCGGAAACTTCCGAATCCGTTCCGCCGATGGCTGAGTGGCTGTAAGCGTGGGCATAGCTCACTAAATCAAACTGAGAGTTCGAGCCATCAGCATCTCTGCCTGCTCTAATCGCCAACTTGCCTTTCGACAAGATGTTAGAACCGCTGCCGACATTTACTTCATTGGTGCGATTTTGGTTGACGGAAACCTTGGCCCCTGCCCCGGCTACCGCTGCGCCTTGAACATCTCCGACGCTCTGTGCTTCAACATCTTCGTCAGAAGAGGCGGCAATCGTCAGCGTGCCTTCGGCGCTATTAGCAGTCAAACGCACACCGTCGGCCAAGTTAATTCTATTTTGAGTATTTAGGGTTTCGAAGTTTTCTGCTGTCACACCGGCAACGGCACCGGCCGTTTGAGCACGAACCTTCAGACTAGTTCTTCCGACATTCTTCGCAGAAATGGTCAGATCATCTGCTGTCAATACCACATTTTTACCGATATCGACCTGTTGGGTACGGTTTTCCGTATTGCTTGCTTTGATGCCGGTACCGACAAAGGCTCCGTAAACACGGGAGTCAACGGCATAAGTTCCTTCAGCGGCATGAACGTCCCAATTATCAGAGGCTCCAACAAGAATACCGGAAGCGTTAATTGCCGAGCCGTCCCCGATCGAGACTTTGTTGGTGCCTTGCATGTCGTTGATCAGCGAAGCACCGCTTCCTCCGGCCAAAGCGCCTTTGGTGTTATCGGCTTTCATGCCGATGTTGTGTTCCCCCGAGGTCACGAAGGACGCTGCATCTTGAATATTCCAACGGCCGCTGACAGTTAAAGTCGTATCAGAGCGATCTATATGTTTTACTTGAGCCGCATTTGCGTCAAGATCGGTACCTTCGGCAAGAATAATTCCGCCTCCGGCACTGTCGGCAAGAACCGTCGCCTTTTCTTTATTAGAAGCCGTTACAGCCGCACTCTTAAGTCCCACTGAAGACGAAGAAGAAACTTCGTTCTTCACCGATACCTTATGGTTCACTTCTGCGGAATTATTGCCCGAGGCAATCGTTCCTCCCGTACCTGCGGTTGTCTTAGACAAATAGACAGCACTGCCTTCTGTTACGGAAGTGAAGTTCTCCAAAGAAGAATCACCGGACAGTTCAATCTTGCTTTCAACCTGATTCGAATTTGTCAGCTCGGAAGTGTTAACAGGGATTGAGGCAATAATGGCGCCGCCGTAAGTCTGAGAGTCTGCCGTCATCTTCAGGGCTTCGCTCTCATCTCCGAGACCGGCACCGGCTGCCACTGTCAAATTAGCATGACTAAATACATTTCCAGTCACTTCGGAAATGACTTTACCTCGGGTTTCGGCAATCGACTGAACCACACCAATCCCGAGGCCTCCGGCTCCGGCACCGTAACTCTTAACCGTGATATCCGGACGGTTATTTGTGGTCAGACTGACGTCGCCGCCGGCTGTATTTCCGTTAAAGATCGTTCGAGTTGAAATCTCACCATCGGTTCCGTCATAGACCTTTGCTAGCGCACCTACTCCGTTGATGGCGCCGCCGTAGCCTGCAGTCGATTCGGCAAAGAGTTTTTGCTGACGAACTGCAGAGGCATTAAACGAAGAATTAATCCTTGAATTCAGAACTTGGCTTTCTACACGGCTTTTATCACGAATTTCTGCGACCATTCCGCCGCCGGAGGCTGCCGCAACCGTAATTCCGAAGGACTTCAGATGGATTTCTGATTTATTTTCCGTCTTAATCTCAAATACGGGATTGGTCGTTTGAGGTTTATTCTCTTCCGCCTTATTGCCCTCATCTTTACTGCCGTCAGGCTTTGGCTCTTCGAGTTTACTTCCTCCGGAAACGTTTCCGTCCCAGATCGTCGAAGCGCCGCCCGTGATTTCGGCGTCCGCATAAGCTGCAGTTCCGCTGGCAAGAGCCAGCGAAGTTTGGATCGCCTCAAGGTTGGTCTTACCTTCGAGTGAATTGAGAACGTTAAAGTTATCCTTTGATGTGATCGTGTTGCCGCTGAGATTAACTTTATTGTTGTAATGACGGCGCAACGTAATGACAGAGGCCGCTAATACTCCTGCACCGGCACTTCCGCTGCCGAGCGTAACGTCAATGCTGCCTGCCTTTGAATCTTCCTTAACAGAGACATCACTGCTTCCAACCGTCAGGTAATTGCCCGACACCACAACGGAAGTTCCATTCCCACTTCCCGAGGACACGCTTGCGTCTGCCGCTGCGGCCGAACCGACGATTTTGTCTTTTTCTTCCTGAGTCAGCTCATCATTCTCAGTAATAAAACCGAGAGATCCGGTGCCTGAAGATGCGTAATCGGACAGATATTTATTAACTGTGTCTTCTGCGCTGCCAAGATCTTGACGGTTTGAAGCGAAAGGATTGTCTCTCGAACCGATCACCAGCGAGAATACATTTGCACCGATCGTTCCGATACCGCCGGAAGCAAACGCAACCGTTCCGTTAACGTAATGATCCTGAAGAGAGGAAACCGTGAGTTTGTCAGCTGTAACGATTGAATTACGAAGGTTAGCGGCCGAGGAGCCTTTAAAATAAGAAACGACGACCGAAGCACCCAAACTTCCGATAGCACCCGTAGCAGTAACATCTGTGACTTTCAGATGGTCTTCGTTTTCTGCATTGACGCTGAACTGACCGGCCTTAACTTCCGAATCGTTGACTTCAGCAGATGTCGCACCTTCAATCGTATTAACGTTCACGAGCCCAGCGGCTGCTCCATACATTGCTCCCGAAGCGGTCACGTTCAAAGAAGAAAATTCCGAGATGCGATTCGCACCCACTGAAGCTGACTGGCCCTCAGCTCTCAGGATCGAATGAGCTACAGAAGAAGAAACTGCATTATCAGCGTAGTTGATAACCACGCTGATCGGTACCGCAGCATATTGAGAGCCTGCAGCTGTAATGGCAGAAGTCGTAATCCTGCCCAAATAATTTGCGTTCTGCGCGAATGAACCTAGCACTTCCGTCTGATCCACTGCAGCAGAAACATCCGAGAGCTGCCGATTCACGTTAACGGAAGCACTAACCGCTGCATACTGAGCACCTGAGGCGGCAATTAGTAAGGAAGAAATACCTTCTTTAGCATCTGCATCAACAGAAACAGAGGTACCTGTTAATGAAGATTTATCTGTTGATGTTCCGGTAACTACTACACCGGTTAAATGATCAGTGGTGATGACATTCGTTACAACGCCAATCGCCGCCCCCAAAGCACCGCTCGCAGTCGCAATCACAGTATCCACGTTCGCAGCGTCAGAAGCTCCGACCATCAGAGCACCGGAACCGGCATTCAAATTCGAGGACTGAACCTTCGTTTCTGTCTTTCCACCAAGATAATTGACGTTTCCTGTGGCTGTGACCGTGGCATCCTTGGCTCCTCCTCCGGTAATGTAGAAAGTCTTAAAAGTTTCTGTGGAAGAAGCGTCAACCATTAATCCGGAGAAGGTCTTATCTTGCCTTGCGTCTCTCAAAGAAGCAGCCAGAGACACGTCATTGACGATATTCGAGTTGATCGCATTTTCATCAACCCCTGCTTTTGTCGTAAGAACGGAAGAGGTTTCCTGAGCAGATCGAACGATATCGGAATTCAGGATTTCGGTCTGTGTGATACCGCGTTTTTCTGAAACAGTAACGGTTGCACCTACAGCTGCATTTTGAGCGCCCTGGATTTGGCCGCCGTATGTTCCGATCGTATCGTCACTTTGCGCCTGAATGAGGGCTGCGCCTGCGTACTCTGCATTTAAGTTATTGGTCCGAGCTGCGGTGTTGTTCGTGACTAAATTAATAGCTGTTGAAGCCGCGACACCGGCTTTACTGCCGCCGGCTCCGCCTATTCCAATCGTATCTATGTCATTATTAGATTCGGCCAATACCGTCAGAGTATCGGAAGAAACAAGTCTCTGTTTATCCGAAGCACTCAGAGCTGCTGTCGTATCCGTGTTGACTCGGTTGACAGCAACACCGACTCCGATACCGACGCCTTGAGCACCCACTCCTGCAACAATGCCAAGGTTATCAATATTAGTGCTGCTTGAAGCATGAACAGATAAGGCATTTAACGCTTTGGCTGCTTGATCCTTGACCCCTTGGGTGGTTTGGTCTTTTGCGTATTGAACCGTCGAAAGGTTGTTGACAGAAGCATTAACGGATCGATTAATTTCGTTAGTTCCGGCTGCTCCCGACAGACCCACATTGCCTCCGGCAACACCGACACTCAGTACAAGCGTTGAAATATGATCATCGGCTTGAGCATCAGTTGTGAAGTCCGTCAGATTATTTGAACCATCCGGCTGAGCAATCACCACACTGTCAACAAGCGCTTGAGTTTGAGAGCTGCGGGAAGAGGCATAAGCCACTGCTCCTGAGAGACCGGCTTTGCCTTTCGCTGCAACGGAAACATTTCCGGCCAGTGTCCAGACGGCTGCTGTATCCGAAGAATGCAGTGAAGCTTCTTTAAGGCCCGTTAATCTCGAATTCTTTAATTGGACCAGCGCGTCGTTCTTGACGCGATTCACCGCAACAGCGCCTCCGATGCCTAAACCGGAAACCGACACTGCTCCGTCCGCAGCGGCCGCCCAAGCCGAAGCTCGGTTCGACGCAGCAATATCTAATTTGGAGTCTGCGAACTGTACAGAAGAAAGATTAAGACCGTCGACATCTGCAGAAGCTGTATTGTTGGTGTTGGCCACCACAACAGAAGCGCCGACTGCACCTATGGCTCCGTCGCCGACGTTAACACCGAAGCTGCCTCCGACATTAACCGTTGTAGCCGCGCTGTCGGCATGAACATTTAAACGATTAACTGTGGAAGTCAAATCATTAACGGCGACAGAAGCACCCTGATCGACGTTTGATACAACAACAGAACCTGCCGCGTTAAATTTGCCTTTACCGCCGGCAACACCGACTGCAGTTCCTAAAGAGAAGGCATCATCCTTGGCATCTAAAACAACGGAAGAAGATGCGTTATCCGAATTGATGACATTTCTGGAAGCGTTTACCGCAAATTGGTTATGAATCTGATTTACGACAACTGCGGCGCCCCCTGACGAACCGCCGGCGCCAATCGCCGGAGATACGGCAACGGTGACTTGTTTCATCTTGCCGGCTTGGTCATACAAGTCGCCGAGTTTTTGCGTTTTTTCTTCAGAACCGTCTTTGCCGGTTTCTTCAGCATCCGGTGCGGTTCTTAAACCGACGTCTTTGAAATAAGACTCATTGCTGAGCTCGCCGAGATTGTCCACATACCATTTACGGTCAGCGAGAGTTTCAAACTCATCGGCTTCCTGACCACCGGAAGAACGAGCTGTTCCTTCAAAGCCGCCCTCTCCGGCAAGAGAAATATTGAGGTTGTTAAGCGTTGTTGAGACATTGTTCGTCAGCTCGGAAGTCGCTGCAGCGCCCGAAAGTGCAAAAGACGATTCTCCGGTCGTCACTGCAGAAGAAACTGCCGTTGTGACCTGAGTCATGTCGGAAAGTGCGCGAACGGCGCTGTTTCCGGCAATTTTCAGAGTGCTGTCTGCAAATTCGGAAGATACGGTATTGTCAATGTCCGCGACTGCAAAGATCAATGAGCCGCCGAAAGACTTGGCGCCGGTATTGCCGCCTTTACCGAACGAGAAACCGATGCCGCCCGTGACTTGAGTGTCTCCGGCCCAGCTTGCCTGGTTATAAGACGTATTAAAGAAGGTTCCCTCTAACTGAGACAAACCTTTAACGTTCGTAGTAACCGAATTCTCGATCAGATTAGCCGAGACTCCGGCGTCAAATGCACCGCTGAATTTAGCAGCGCCTAACGACAAGGCTGCGGCTAAACCTTCGGCAACCGTCGTACCGTCGGATACCGCACGAATATTCAGTTTCTTGAGGTCTGTATTGAACCTTAAACCCTGAGAATTTAACTTCGCCGCATCAATATTGACTGCCGTCTTATAGTTTCCGGTGTTTCCGGCAACAGCACCGGCAATACCGGCAGCATAATTAGCAGCGTTCAGCTCGGAAATGTAGTTGATGCCAGCGGCGCCGGCCCAAGCACCGACCCACTTATCGGTAACCGCATCGACGGAGACTTCTTCCGGCGCCTTGATTTGGAAGTTACCGACTTCGATATTGACTTCGTTTTCCGTATCGGTATCATTCCATGCCGCACTGCCTGCAGCGCCCAACTGGAACTGAGAAGTTCCGCCCTGGGCCACGCCCGAAGTTGAACTGCTCGTGGTACTTGCAGTACTGCCGTTTTGCGCCAGGTTGGAATTATTGTTTCCGCTCATCGATGAGCTGGTCGGGTCGTTCTGAGACTGATTGTGGTTAAATTTATCCCTAATCGAATGACCTAAGCCATTGGCCTTCTGAGCCAAAAGCGGTCCGCCCTCTTCTAAATAGAAGCTCAGCCCTTCTTTAACGTAACTAGCTTTATCTCCGAGGCCGGAGAAGAATTGTGAAATTTTGCCCGGAGGCTCATTGGATTCCGGGCTATGACCGGATACACCGACACCGCCTGCAACGCCGATCGCGTTCATGGCCAAATCCTCAGAAGCTAGCAAATTAACTTTGCCGTCGGCTCCGGAAGCCTCTAAGAAACCTTGCGCGTCATAGAGTGAACGATCTTGCTCAGCAATAACGTCGTTGTCTTTAACTCTGAGCTCATTGCCTAACTTACCGGTATTCACAGCAATGCCGGCGCCGGCCGCTTTGTTTGCATTGTCGGATATGTCTACAACAACAGCTCCTGCAATCGTTTGTACATCGTCATCGCGCTTAGCGCCGACTTCGACCGAAGAGCCTTTGACTTGGGACTCGTCATCGAGCCAAACTAAGTTAGTTCCGTTGGTTACGGCAACTGCCGCTAAACCTTCCAGACTTAAATCGCCTTTATTAACGTCGGCAGCTGCGCCGATGGTTAATCCGTAAATACTGTCTTGGGCTGTAAGGAGCGCGACATTGTCCGCAGTCAACTGAGCATTTTCTCGGACGATTAAGCGGCTGGAAGATGTCAGCTGGTTGTAAACCACCGTAGCACCGAGCGCGCTGGCTTTTTCCATATCCGGTATCGGAATACCGAATACCGTGGCAACCTTACCTCCTAACACTAAACTTTCGTTTAAGGCATTAGAACGAACCACGAGATTTCCGTTGTTTTTACTTTCTTGAGCATCAGCGGATGGCATGCCATGGGCTTCAATCCTTGTATTTTTGCCGACAGTTAACAACGAAGCAGTCTTCTGGTTAATGACCATTGCCGTCCCGGTCGCACTCCAAGCGGAATTATCGGATGAGGCATCTCCTGCTGCGGCAGCGTAAGCATTCAAATAATTGGTCGGCTTGATGAACTCAAGCAGGCTCATGACCACGTTGCCCGTCTCTGCCCCCGCCGAACCGATAACCTTTACTTCCCCGAAGAAAGTTCCTAAAGCTGTTCCCAGCGTTCCGAAAGAGGTTCCGACTTTTTTAATCTTTTCGATAAAAGAAAGATTAGCGTCGCTGACACTGTTGAAGTCTGCGTCGACCTTGTCAAATGCTTCTTCGACTTTTGCCCATTGATCTTTGAATTCATGAGCAAAAATGGCCTTGAGTCGATCACGAGCCTTAGCGAAATCTTCCTTCATCTTGGTGAGACGATTCCACTCAATCTCGGCTTCCGAATCTAAGACAAGTTGTCCGTTGTTCGCTTTAAGCACGGAACCATTGCCGATTTCGAGGATTGACCGAACGGCTTCTTTTTCGTCTCCGGAAAGTGCAACCAAAACTGCCAATGAACCCTGAAGTTTCGTTTGGCTCGTTTCCCCTTCCGGCGCCGCAGAAGAAACTTTAGATGTCACTAAATAATGATGATCTCTTAAGAGTGCGTCAGAAGAAATGGTTAAATTACCCGCAGTTTGAAGACCGATAGAGCGTCCTTCAATCACCGGGGTATTTACGATGACAGAAGACGTCTGAGATCCGAGGATAACGCCAACCGCGCCGCCAAGTTTAAATTTGGTTGAATCAAACTTGCTGTCTACGCCCTGACCTGCCTGCCCCATAAGTCCGGCAACAAAGTCCCTCGATACCGCACCGATGGTGTCATAGAGAAGTTTTGACATGCCGGAAGCGCCGACAGCATTATCTGCCTTAATGGTTAGATCATCTGTGACATTCTTAGCTATAACCGAAGCTTCCAAAGCCTCGTTTGTGAATCCGGTGTTCAGAAGAACGTTCGAATGCGTATCCAGTTCGGTGTAGTTGAAAGCTAAACCGCCATAACTGCCTTCCTGAACAACGACGGAAGATTCGGTTTTAACGGAACTGTTTTGATTCGAGGAAATTTCGACTTTTCCAGCGTCTTTTACGATGTCCAGCAATGCCGAACTTTCAACATTGATGTCAGATGTACCTTTGAGTCTGGCAACGAGGACCGAAGTTTGAACCGCTTTGCTTTCTTTTGTCGCAGCCGTAGCCGAAGCTTCTACCGTTAAGTCATCCGCTGAAGTGATAGTTAAGTCTTTTCCGGCCCTTAAAGATCCGGCGACGTTGACCGTGCTCGAACTGTCAGCAAGCGCGACGATTGCCGCGATTGAAGGAACCTTCTGGGTTGATTCGGTATTGAATAGGTCAAAGAGACTCGTCGAAGTTCCCGCTTCAAGTTTGGTATCTGCAACAGAATCCAAGGATAAGTTTTGTCCGGCAGAAAGGCTCGCGTCCTTACCAATATTGATGAGAGAAGATGTCTTTAAGTCCGCGTAATAAACCGCTTCATTGAACGGTGTTGCCGTTCCTAAAATCTCCAGCGTTAAACCTGTCGAAAGGTCAGCCATTGTCGTAGAAGATTTAACCAAACGGTTCTCTGCGACGGAATTCACGTCAAGATCTTTAGCTGCGGTGATAACGCCGTCAATCCTGATCTCGGAAGATACATCCAAGAGCTTGTGTTTACCGTCAGAAACGAAATGGCCGATTTCTCGATCTTTTTTAGCCTTTTCTTCTTCTGTGAGTTGGTCGTAACCCGACGGACGAAGCTTCTTATCGATGTCATAGACACCGTTACCTGCCATAGAAGAAACTTTGACATTTCCTCGAGATTTGACGGAAGCTCCGTTCGCAACTTTGACCTTTGCTTGGACTTTCTGTTTCGTGACGGATCCTGCAATCGATCCGGTCCCGGAGCTGTCGCTTCTGGCCAATAGAAGTATATCGCCGGAACCGTCAGCCGCCTCTTGCGTCACCAAAGTGTCAGAAACCGAGCTTTTAGTAACGATGTTTTGACCTTCTTTAATATGAACGAGGTTTTTGAAATCCGTTTCCAAATTGGAAAGCTTTGCGCCAAACTCTAAATGGATCTGGGAAGCAGCAAGTGTGATTCGATTACCTGCATTGATGCTTCCGTTAACTGTAATCACACCGACAGGATTAAGAGGAACTTCTCCTTGCTGCATTTTCTGCAAGGTTGCAAGCGCTTGTTCTTCTGTTTGGCCTAATCCTAAAGGAAGTTTTTTGTCTGATAACTCACTGTACTTTTTATAGGCATCGTCCGTGGTAATCACGGCCGTCAAACTTCCGGCATTGATCACACCGGTTTTACCGACGATCATTCCCTGCGGGGAAACAAAGTAAAGATTGCCTCCGATCTTGTTTTCTTTTAATGCGTTAACCGTTCCGTTAACGGAAATCTTGTTGTCGACAAAGTTCACCAAGTGGTTTGTATTTTCCGGGAGATGCATGTCTACAAGATGCTTTTCTCCTACCCGGAACTGAGTGAACTTATTTGCGGCAACCGATCCGTTGATATAGCTCGTCGAGATATCGTGATGCAGATTGTCTTGTGAGCTGGTAATCGTCGTTCCTGTCCAGTTTGGGTCCACGGTGATTGCGTGATCCAGCGCTTCTGCGACCGCAGTTAAAGGAAGCGTTAGTAAAGAGGCTTCCATAACCAATAATTCAACGGGGACGATTAACGATGAGGTTTCTTTGCCATGGGCACGATGATTCTCGTCCGTGACAACGTGTATTCCTCGGCAAACATTCCAAATAACTTTATAGATCTTATTCATAGTGTTCTCACCAAACAGCGTTAATCACGAAATCGAATCGTGCTTTGCTCACGTGTTCCGAACCCACATTTCTCTTAAACGGAAAGGAGATAGTGGCAGAACTCATCAGCCAATCCACCGGTCTCCAAGAGGCTCCAATGCCGACGGAACCCAAACTTTTATCTGTATAGGGAGAATCTCCGCTCAATCGCCCGGCATCGAGGAAGGCCAACACGTTGGAGCCCTTCCCGTCTAAGTGGTATTTCGCTTCTAAATTAATCCAGGCGCCGTTGTAAGCAGAGATCGTGTCATTCTCATAACCACGAACGCCTGAAGAAGTGCCCAAATAGAAAGAATCACCTGAAGCCATTTCCCCGCCACCTAGATATCTTTGTGCGCCGGCATTGACGGTGTAGCCCCAATTTTTCCAAAGCCGGTGATCCCAAGTTAAATAACCTGTCAGACGGCGGTAACGGGAAGCGTTATCGAATGTGTAGTCTTTCAGCCAGGATTCAATGTATTGACCGTTGGCGTAGAGCGTCATGCCTTCTTTCAGCCAAAGCTGCTCCAGGCCGGCTGTGAGGCTCTTCACCGAAGTATCGCTGACTGTCAGAACATTAAACATTTCAGTTTCGGATGTTTGACGGGCCGCTTGTAGGTAACCAGTGAGCTTTGAGGTCGAAGTCACATACAAAGGATGGTCGAGTCTCAATGACAGATATTGAGAATGCCCTTTGACATCGAAGTCCTCGGACGGTCCGTCAACTACTTTTACGCGGCCGTATGAGTAACTTGCGGTCAAACGTGTTCCGAAACTATTGAGCGGAACAGAGTAAGAACCCATAAAGCTTCTTGAACCATGGGAAAACACACCGATCAGCTGGAGCCGATCACGCCACCCCAACAGACTTCTTTCCGTGAAGCTGACGCCACCGCGGTAACGGCCGGACGATTTAGAGCCGGAAGAATCCGAAAACAAAGTGAAAGTACGAGGATCGGGCTCTTGTACAAAGATCTCATAGTCCGTTGTTCCCGGTTCTTGCCCTGCTCTCATGTCCACTGAGAGCTGAATGTCATTGGTCATGTTGAACTTGACCAAATCACCCAGCATTTCTCGGTAATTGGAGACCTTACCTTTTTCAAGATCAAAGGCTCTCAGGATATAACCGCCTCGAGTTTTAAACTCTTTTCCTTCTACTGCCGAACTTAAAGAGACTGCTCCGGTCTTACCTTCGACTAAGGTAATTGTTAAAACACCCTTAGAAATTCTCTGCGGCTGAAGGACAGCTTGGCATACCACGTAGCCTTTTTGGCGATAAAGGCGATTAACCGCCTCAAGCATTGCTGTGAGCTCTTTACCTGTGACAACCGTACCCACAAATGGCTTTACGGCTTCAAGTGTTTCTTTATCCGTCAAAATCTGACTCGGTGTGAAATGAACCGAAGAAAGAAAGAAACGAATGCCATCTCCGAATTTTTGAGACTCTGAGGCTGAAAGTGCTTTTTCTGCCGCTTCTTTTGCCTGCCTTCTAATTTCACGTTCTTGCTCTGTAAGATCACTTCTTTGAGCTTCATTCAAGAGTCGGCGGACATCTCGCTGAGGCAACGTAACATCACGCTCCAGAGAAGCAGAG
>ENA-UONX01001433-UONX01001433.1-human-gut-metagenome-genome-assembly--contig:-P74old-NODE-1433-length-22495-cov-5.535250_pt1 | contig 22495 bp, 22 predicted proteins | sample MGYA00242466_ERZ724013 | MGnify/ENA metagenome assembly ERZ724013 | reverse complement strand
CGGTGGTGTGAGAGGTCGGCGGCGTGTTGCCGCCTCCTACTCGATTGCTGGTTTTTAGCGGAAAGGAGATGTTTCTGTGTTAAAGCAGAAAACAAGTTTCTATGGGCAGTCCGTTGGAGATGGCAATCCAAAGTCGACAGTAGGCTGCAATGGGAGCAATGTCGTACAGCGGTTTGACTGACAGGGTTTCCCATTGCTTTTTGGTATCATAATCCGTCTGATCGGAACGGCAGCCGGTTAAAAAGAACGGAATTTGCCGTTCTGCGGCGGTATTTGCCAGAGAAAGAAAAACAGAATCCGTGCAGACTGTTCCAGAATGGTAGCACTGATAGAGAATGGCTTTTATGTCAGTTGGAATATTGGGCAGCGGGTTGCCGACTGCCGCAGTTAGTTGCAGTAGCGGTGCAGGCTGTAGCAGCTGGAATGGTTCTGAGAGTGGCAGCAGTGGTTTCCGGTGCATGCGTGCCATCTTTTGGTGAAATTGTCCTTCGGCATCATAAACGCCGTAGACGGCATCACAGAAGCTGTAAATATCCCCGCTGCCCGGCAGCTGTTGGAGCAGTCGGGTTGCCTCGTGCATCACAGGAATTTTGTCCAGGTTACAGTGGCTGACAAATACCCCTGTTTTTGCCTGTTCCTGCAAAAAACGAACGGCGTAGGCAAAGTTGCTCCATCCGTTTGCAGCTGGATTGGTAAGCGGTTCGTTGCTTGCCACTAATACCAGCGGCGTCAAATCTGTCCCGAGTGCATAGCCCAATACCGCTGCTGTATAGGCAAGTGTGTCTGAACCATGCAGCAGAATCCAGCCGTCACAGTCCTCTGTCAGGATCCGCTGCCGTACATGGTTTACCAGTAGGGAAAGGGATTCACCAGTCATCTGTTCGCTGAAGAGATGCAGCGGCTCAGATGCAATCACCGTAACACCTTTGAGGAAGCCACGTTCTTCTGCTCCCTGTAAGAGCAGATAGGTAGTTTGTTCTGCCAGGGAAAGATAGCCGTCTGCTGCCAGTTGGCTGCCGATGGTACCGCCTGTAAAAATGATACCCAGTTTCATATGCGTTCCTTTCCTGTTAAAAATAACGGAGATCCTGTTTGTTTGCCGTATATGGAGCGATTTCCATTGCAAAGCCTTGCAACGGTACACACTACAGCGAAATAGGGAAAATAGGAAAATCCGAAGACTTCTGTTCCAATGCAAATGGGTGCGAGCAGTGTGTTGGAGGCACTGCCAAAGACTGCTGCGTAGCAGAGGGCGGCTGCCAGCATGGTTGGAATACCAAGGCAGGGTGCAAGGACAGCACCCAGACAAGCACCAATGGCAAACAGTGGCGTCACTTCCCCGCCCTGAAAGCCGATGGAAAGCGTTAGAACCGTTAAGAGTAGTTTGCACAAAAAGTCAAAGCAATATACGGTTTCTCCGCTGTAAGTCAGCTGAATCAGATTGGTGCCCAGTCCCGCATATCGTCCTTTTCCGCATACATAGAGCAGAATTGCTAACACAGCACCGCAGACGGCAATGCGAACGAGCGGATTCGGTAGCCACTTTGCAGCCTGTTGCTTGCCAATTCGCAGTAGAAGCGTAAATAGTCCGCCAGTCAGTCCCGCAGCGATGCCAAGCAGCAGGATCTGAAAGGAGAGTGGCGAAACAGTTGTTTCCGGCAGGACAACCTGAAAGGTTTCCAGTCCCAGAGCAAGGGAAACAAAATAAGCAGTCACTGCGGAAAGAACTGACGGTAGGAGGGCACGGTATTCCAGTTTGCCAACCGCCAAAACTTCCAGTGCAAAGCAGACAGCGGCAAGCGGTGTGTGAAACAATCCACTGAAGCCAGCAGCCATGCCGGAGATGGTGAGAATTTGGACAGCATTGGGTATCTGCCGGAAAACAGGAATTCGGCTGCCGGTACAGTGTGCAACGGTTGCACCAAGTTGTACCGCAACGCCTTCCCGACCGGCACTGCCGCCACAGAGGTGTGTGAGCCAAGTGCTGCCGATGAGCAAGGGAATCAGACGCAGGGGAATGTGGTTGGCGTTGCCGTTGGCAGCGTCAAAAATCAGATGCATGCCTTGGCTGCTTTCCTTGCCGTACTTTTGGTAGATCCAGACCATCAGTACACCGGCGAGCGGTAGAAACGGCAGAAACCAGAGCATGTGTGCCGTGCGAATGGTTCCAATCCAGAGCAGTACTCGCCCGAATCCGGCAGTGATGGCACCGGTTAGGATGCCGGTTCCGGTTGCCAGCAGGCATAGCAGCAGCGTGGGAAGCAGAGAAAATGATTTTGGTGGTTGCATAGAATGCCTCTTTTCTGTTGAAAATCTTCTTTCGTAGTATACCAGAAAGCCAGAAAAATTGCAAGAAAAAACCGCCCTGAAAAGTAAGGCGGCTTTGTAGACAGTTTGGGGAAGATTTACTTTTTTTCAGTGGTTTCCTGCACTTTTTTCTTTCCAGCATATTCCCGTATTTTTTGGATCAGGCTGAACAGCAGAAATATTGCCAGATTGGCAACTACAACACTTGCCCCCACTGGTGTATCAAACTGATATGATCCTGCCATGCCGGCACAGAAACAAATCACCGAGAGAACCGCTGCACAGAGGATTACCAGCGAAAACCGTTTGAACAGTCGCATGGAAGAGAGTGCAGGGAAGATAATCAGGCTGCTGATGAGCAACGCCCCCATCATTCTCATGCCGAGGACAACGGTAATTGCCGTTAAAATGGCGATGAGCGTATTATAAAACGAAACGGAAACACCGGTTGCCTGTGCAAAATTTTCATCAAAGGTAATCGCAAAAATCCGGTGATAACAGAGGGCAAACAACCCCAGTACCGCAATGGATAGAATGAGGCTCACCCAGACATCTTCTTTGCCGATTGCCAGAATACTGCCGAACATATAGCTTGCGACATCGGTATTGATACCGGTTTTGAGAGAGGTTACAATGATGCCAATGGCAAGCGAAGCAGCAGAGACGACGGCAATGGCTGCATCACTCTTGACGTTTGCCCGTTCTGTAATCCGCAATAGGAAAAAGGCAGCCACTGCCACCACAGGAATGGAGAATTGCAGCGGTGCCCAGCCAAATGCCAGTGCCACAGAAAGTGCACCAAAGGAAACGTGTGACAGCCCGTCTCCAATCATGGAGAAGCGTTTTAATACCAGACTCACCCCCAGCAAAGCCGCACAGAGCGACACAAAAACACCCACCAGCAAAGCCCGCCGGATAAAGGCAAATGAAAGCATATCGACTATAAAATCCATGTTGAAACCTCCGTTTGTTTAAGACTTTTGATGGCTGCGGTAGGCTGCCGCTGTGTCATAGGTATAGGTTTTCTGTCCAAGGTGCAGAATATGTTTGGCATAGTAGACCGCCCGTTGTACATCATGGGTCACCATGACAATGGTAATCTGTTCGGTACGGTTCAGAGTTTGCAGCACTTGATAGAGTTCTTCCGAGGCAACGGGATCCAGCCCTGTGGTTGGCTCGTCCAGAATGAGCAGCTTTTGTGCCGCACAGAGTGCCCGTGCCAACAGGACACGTTGCTGCTGTCCGCCGGATAGCTCTCGATAGCAGCGTTTTTGCAGAGAAGCAATGCCGAGTTTTTCCATTGCCTGTTGGGCAGCTGTTTTTTCGGCGGCGGTAAAAAAGGGTCGGTGCCGCATTTGGTTGAGAAAGCCAGAGCGGACAATTTCCCGTACACTTGCCGGAAAATCTCGTTGTGCCGGTGTCTGTTGCGGCAAATAGCCAATGTCGCTGCGTTTCCAATTTCCGGTCAGTTGAATTTCGCCTTTGAGTGGACGCAGCAGTCCCAGCATACTTTTGACGAAGGTACTTTTTCCAGAGCCGTTCTCGCCGATGATACAGAGATAATCGCCCTCGGAGATGGTGAGATTTAAGTCCGACGTGGTGACGATATTTTCATATCCCAATGTGACATGGGAAAATTGTAATGCAGATGTTTCCATAGTAGGGAGATTCCTTTCTGAATATACGTTTCAGGAACAAGTTTTCCATTGTATTTCGTTCAGTTTTGCAGTGCCTGCAAATTCCGCCGCATCAGACTAACATAGGTTTCGCCGTTGTCAAAGTCAGCTTGTGTGACGGTATGGCAGGATTGAAAGATAGTCGGGACGGCTCCGGTTTGTTCACCGATGACTTCGGCAACGGACGGGCTGCTGACTTCAAAGTAGTAGACTTTTGATAAGTGATGTTCTTCTGCCAGTTCCATCAGATGGGAGATGGTTGCCACACTTGGCTCTGTATCGGAACTGCATCCAGAAAAAGCAGCATAGCAGTGCAGCCCATAGGTGTTTGCAAAATATTGCAGCGGGAACTTATCCGCAAATAATAGCGTCTGGTGTTCTGACTCAGAGAAATAGACCGAAAAATCCTGATGCAGTGTCTTCAGTTCTGCTGCATAGGCATCTGCATTTTTTCGGTAAGTCGTTGCATTCGCAGGATCTGCCTCACAGATGGCATTGCAGACCACATATAACAGATCCTTCGCAATCATTGGTGATGTCCAGATATGTTCATCATATTCTATACTGCTTTCTCCGTCTGCATGGCTGTGGTCGTGGGAAGGATCCGTGCAGGGTTCTGTGTCTTCCAATTCTTCGTGGTCATGTTCATCATGTATTTCGTATTCGTCTTCTTTGTGTACATCCTCTGCCGTGTGTTCATGATCGTGGTCGTGTTCCAGCTCACTGCCCTCCAATTCTGTTTCCTCCAAAAGCGGAGCAAAATCCATCATGCAGCGGACAATCCGGTCGGGATGGGATTGTTCATCGGCTTCCAGTATCTCCGAGACCCAGTGTTCCATATGACCGCCGTTGTACAGGAAAATATCTGCATTCTGAATTGCAAGAATATCAGAGGGTGCTGGTTCAAAAGAATGGCTCTCCATACCGGGGGAGAGCAACAGCTGAACGGAAATTGTATTGGTATTTTGTAGTACAGCACGGGCAAAATCATAATAGCAAAAAAGCGTAGTAACCAGGTTTAGTTTTTCAGATGGTTTAGTAGCCGTTTGTGCCGCAGGCGTACAGCCACAGAGCAGTGTCCCGCAGAGCAAACCGCAGAGTATGGTCTTCCATTGCATGGTTTTCTCTCCTAATTGCATGGTATCAGATTTGAAATTGAAATTGATTTTCAATTTCAGAATGTTATTATAGCACGTTCCAGATGAAATGTCAATAGGGCAGTTGACGTTTTTTTCAAATTATGTTATAGTAGAAAAACGACAATGACCGCAAGGAAAGAGAGGGAAGGGGAATATGATACAATCAAAAAACGCATCGGTTTTTTCATCATTTTTTCACTATGTCAGTCTAAATGTACTCGCCATGCTCGGCACATCCTGTTATATTTTAGCAGATACTTTTTTTATTGCAAACGGGATTGGGGAAGATGGTCTGACCGCATTGAATCTGGTTTTGCCGTTGTTTAATGTGTTAAATGCGACTGGTTTGATGATTGGCATTGGTGGGGCAACCAAATATGCGATTTATCGGGCAAGAGGAGAAAAAGAAGAAGGCAGTCGTATCTTTTTTCATGCGTTGCTGCTGGCATTGCTGGCAAGTGTGTTGTTTATCGCAATTGGCGTATGGTTTGCTGAGCCGATTTGCCGCTGGCTTGGCAGCAATGCGGCAACCCATGCGGACATGGTGATCTATCTGCGGACGCTGTATTGTTTTGCACCGTTGTTCCTGTGTAATCAGTTGTTTGCAGCGTTTGTGCGGAATGATGGTGCACCGAATCGTGTCATGGCAGCTACCATGCTTGGTACATTGAGCAATATTGTTTTGGATTATGTTTTTATTTTTCCGTTTGACATGGGAATGCTGGGAGCCGTGCTGGCAACTGCCTGTGCTCCGTTAGTGGGGATTGGGATTCAGTTGTTCTATTTTCGGAAATCGTCTTGTCAGTTGCGGTTACAGCCGTGTCAGATACAGGCACATTTTTTAAAGCCGATTTTTCTGTTGGGCGGAGCAGAGTGGATTACAGAGGTGGCATCGGGTATTGTGATCTGTTGTTTTAACTTTGTCATTCTGCGGGAAGCTGGCAATACAGGGGTTGCAGCTTATGGCATCATTGCAAATATTGCCATGGTAGCCGCCTGTCTCTGTACTGGAATTGCACAAGGCGTGCAGCCGTTAATCAGTCATAGCTACGGAAAGGGAGAGACGCAGCAGGTACGAAATTTACTACAGCTGACACTGGAGACAGCACTGGGTTTTGCCATTATACTGTATGGTGTTTTATTTGGATTTACAGAATGGATTGTCAGTCTGTTCAATACAGATGAAAATGTCGTTTTAAAGGAAATGGCAGAAAGTGGTGTACGAATTTATTTTCTTGCATTTTTCTTTGCAGGCTGTAATATTGCAGCATCTGCGTTTTTCAGTGCAGTAGAACGCCCATTCTTTTCTTTTTGTATTTCCCTGTTGCGGAGCGGTGTGATTTTACTTCCGGTACTGTTTGCATTTGCAGCGGTTTGGCATATGAATGGCATCTGGGCATCCTATCCGGTTGCGGAGTGTGTGACATGTGTGGTAGTTTTGATATTATTGATACGATTCTGGAGAAGAAAGAGAAGGATTTCATAGGAAACAAAACGATTTTGCAACTCCTGCGGATTCTTTTCTATACAAAGCAGCATCTTGGCAAATCTCATAAAGTGTGTTATAATAAAGAAAACATGCCATTCATAGGAGGTCATCTCTATGCTTTATACTTATCGTCTGAAAACACCCGCAGAAGGTTTTTTGTCCATTACTGCACAAGTCAAAGGAGCAGTTGCGGAAAGCGGTGTGCAAAGCGGCATCTGTGTGGTGTTTTGTCCGCATACCACTGCTGGTATTACAATTAACGAAAATGCAGATCCTGACGTACAGACGGACTTGCTGCTTGCTTATCAGTCAGCATTTCCGGATCGTGCTGCGTTTCAACACTGTGAGGGAAACTCTGCTGCTCACGCAAAAGCATCTGCCATGGGCAGCAGTGCTACAATCATCATTGAGAACGGCACATTGCTGCTTGGCACTTGGCAGGGTATTTATTTCTGTGAATTTGATGGGCCACGTAGCCGAACATTTTATGTAAAAATAATAGAAGCAAAATAATTTTTATCAAAGCAGGGAACAGGAGGGGCCTTTATGACAACAGAAATTGCAAAATTGCAGGAGATTGTACAGTCTGCAAAACGAATGGTCTTTTTTGGTGGAGCTGGTGTTTCTACAGAAAGTGGGATTCCCGACTTTCGCAGTCAGGATGGTCTGTATCATCAAAAATATGATGTGCCACCGGAAACCATTCTCAGTCATACGTATTTTGTACGGCACACAGAGGCATTCTATCGCTTCTATCGGGACAAGATGATCTGTCTCACTGCAAAGCCAAATGCCGCCCATAAAAAACTCGCAGAGCTGGAGCAAAAAGGGATACTCTCTGCGATTGTGACACAGAACATTGACGGCTTGCATCAAATGGCGGGCAGCAAAACGGTTTATGAGCTGCATGGCAGTGTACATCGGAATTTCTGTCAGAACTGTGGTGCGTCGTATGATGCTGCATGGATTCTGCAAACAGAGGGCGTCCCGCACTGTCCGAAGTGTGGCGGATTGGTGAAGCCGGATGTCGTACTATATGAAGAATCGCTTCCGACAGAAACCGTTGAAAATGCTGTGACTGCCATTGCAGAGGCAGATGTGCTGTTGGTGGGTGGTACCTCGCTTGCAGTGTATCCGGCAGCTGGACTGCTGCGGTATTTCAGCGGAGAGCATCTTGTAGTATTGAATCGGGATGCGACACAGATTGATCGACAGGCGGAACTTTGTATGCGAGAGAAAATCGGTACGGTATTGTCACAGATTTCTATACCGTAACTGGTTTACAGCATAGGCGAAATACGCTTTTTAAGTTGGATTTCTATCAGAAGGGATTGTTGTAATGTAACTCTATAAAAGCGTGTTAATGCGTAAGGCTGCGTTTTTTATGTAATGCCCAGAGCCGCATGATCTGTCCAAGTACTACGCCAACGAGAATGGCTGCAAGGATTGTACCGATTCCAACACTGCCCAGATTATGCAGTACAAGTAAACAAGTGATGAGCGATATTACGACCATTGTAATATCAAAAGAAACCTTAACCTTTGGAAATGCAATTTTTGTGACATCAGAAACCGCTTGCATCACCCCTTCTCCAGCAAGCGGCATAATATTGGCAGGCAGATAGAAAAAGATTCCGATTGCAACAAGCACAATGCTGATTAGAACCATACAGATACGAATAACAATATGATTTGGTGTTGGCACAAATGTCATCAGATAATTGCAGAAAGTTGTGAAATAGCCAAATACAATTCCTACGGGTATTTGGAGCAGGGATTTCAGTTTAAAGTTTTTACGGCGTATCAGAATTTGCAGTAGTACAAGGATACAGTGAAAAAGAATGGTCGCTTTTCCCATTTCTATGCCCCAGCACCGTGTCAGAGTATAGGGAATTGAGCTAACAGGAGATACGCCAAGGTCAGACTTGACAGATATTGCCACTCCAGCTGTCATGATAAAGAGTCCAATAAAATAGCATATCAGGCGATTCGCAATTGTACGTTTTTGTTCCATATTATGCATCCTTTCTATTCAGGTTTTCACAGACTTTAGTCAACAGTCTTTTTAGTTCTTCTACTTCAACAGCAGTAATATTATTTGCGGCTTGCTTATCAGATGTTTCAAAAATAATATGCATTTGTTCAGCGGCAGCTTTTCCTTTTTCTGTCATATATACAAACAGTGAGCGTCGATTGCCTTTTTCCTGACGACGTTCGATCAGACCTTTGTTTTCCATGCGGAGTAAAATACTGGCAAGTGTTGCCGGCTCAATTTCACAGTATGCGGCAATGGTTTTTTGATCGCTGCCTTCATGCTTCCAAAGATAGTCAAGTATTTTTGGCTGTCCGGAAGTCAAGCCGATTTTTTGTGCCTCAGAAAAGATGTGCCGCTGCATCATCGAATGGGACTTCATCAATAAGTAGTGTAAACTTTCCATAATACCCTCCAAATAAGAATTGTAATAGTTACCTTTCTTATTGTATCGTAACTTATCATGTGTGTCAAGCCGTTATGACAAAAAAGCTGTTACACCATTGAATTTGGTGCAACAGCTTCTTTTGTGTCCTTTTGAACTTTATGTATTCTGATTTTCCAGGATCGCATTCCAGTCTGGTTTTAATCCGGCAGACTGCATTGCATAGTAGGATAAGATGAAAACGGCATCTTCAACAGATAAACTACCATCACCGTCAATATCCGATGCAGCAAACCGTGCATTATGTTGTTCCACCTGTGGATGCAGGAACATTTCTATGCCAGCTGCGGTACTTGCATAATATTGTAGAACCAGGCAGGCATCTTCTACTGAAATTTGTCCATCATTGTTGGCATCGCCCTGTATGCATTCCCATGATAAATCAAATGTATACAGAGCGGAATAACGACCATTGATACCATAGTAACCGCTTTTTCCATTTGCCAACAGTTCTGCCGCAGAGAGCCAGGCAACGCCGTTTTCCCGGTCTGTCCAAGTGATATTGGCGGCACGCTGAGAAATCTGTGAGGAATCCAGGATTAGGTACTGATTGGTTGCAACGTCATAGTCCACAATCGCAATCCAGTGACCGGCGATGTTGGCACATGCGGTGCCGCCGCTTTGTACATGAAGCAGAGCAGTTTCTGCATTGCTTGTCCACTGTTGAAATGTCATGTGACTGCGTTCGCCGTAGGCTTGAGAGACAGCGGGGAAGAATCCCATTGCTGCACCGTCTACACCGGGAATACGGTAGCCGTTGTCCAGTGCAAATTGTGCCAGTTCCACTGGATTGATAAATATTCCGGTTTTATAATAGATAGAATTGACAACAGAAAGCAGACTGCATCCAGCCAGACCGACGGTGTTTCCGGTTTCGCTTCCACGGTTCCAAGGATATTCACACCAGCTCTCTTCTTCTGGCAGATAGTTTTGCCGCTGCCATTCCGCACCGGATGCCTCGCTTTGCTGCCAAGCAATCGGAAAGGGGATGGTTTCTGCTGCGGAAGCAGGGAACAGCCGTAATATTGTGATTGTGAACAAGATACTCACCCAAATTGCCAAACCTTGCAGGCTTCGTTTTTTCAGATTTTGCATGATGTTTCCTCCCGTATGTGTGATTTTGAGAAGTAATGTGTTTATTGTATCATAAAAATGAGAGCATGTAAAGGCTTTTTTGTCGGTTTCATGGGGAGAAATTACAGCACTCTATTCATAGATTACAGTCCAGCTTCCCAGTCCCAGTTGTAAAGCTCCAGTCGCTGGAGTTCATATGGCGTCAGTTGGTAAACGCAGTGATTGATCCAGTTGGAAAAGAGCAGGTTGGCACAGCAGCCCCAAGTGTAGAGCGGTGATTTTTCGGGATCGTCTGCCGGAAAATAATGGTGTGGGATTGCAATCGCCAAGCCCTTGTCTCGGTCACGATGGTATTCCTCTGCGAGTGTGGTGCGGTCATATTCCAGATGTCCGGTGATAAAATATTGTCTGCCGTTGTTGTTGGCAACAATGTGTACACCAGCCTGTTTGGATTCGGTCAGAATTTGGAGCTGCGGGACTTGTTCAATGTCTGACCGTCGAATCTCTGAGTGACGGGAGTGCGGTGCATAGAAGCAGTCATCAAATCCACGCAGCAGCTGTACATTTTTTTGTAGGACATCATGTAAGAAGACACCGAACATTTTTTCTGGGAGGTCGTATTTTGGAATCCCAAAATGGTAGTACAGTCCGGCAAGTGCACCCCAGCAGATATGCATAGTGGAAAAGACATGCGTTTTTGTCCATTCCATGATGGCTTGTAATTCTGTCCAGTAATCTACATCTGCAAATGCGAGATGTTCTACTGGTGCACCGGTGATGATACAGCCGTCATAGTATTCATTTTGGATTTCCGGGAAGGTATGATAAAACGATTCCAGATGCACCCTTGTAGTGTTTTTGCTGACATGGCTGGAAACCTGTAAGAATTCTACATTGACTTGAATGGGCGTATTGCTGAGCAGACGCAGAAACTGGCATTCTGTTTCAATTTTTTTCGGCATCAGATTCAGCAGTAGTACTCGCAGCGGACGGATGTCCTGATGTGAGGCACGCTCGTTGTCCATAACAAAGATATTTTCTTTTGCCAGCGTCTGAAATGCCGGCAGTTCCTTTGGAATGCAGATTGGCATAAGAAATGAGCTCTCCTTTCTTGTTCATTCCGATTGGGGATGTTTTATTTTATTGATCTTTTCCCATTGCGTTGCGGATGGCACGCAATTCTTCAGCAGTCAAATCCCGATAAGTACCCGGTTTCAGCATGCCCAGTTTTAATGGACCAATGCTGGTGCGGCGAAGTCTTGCCACCTCCAGACCAACCGCCTCGCACATCCGGCGAATCTGCCGGTTCCTTCCCTCTTGAATGGTCATCAGCAGGACGACCCGATTGGGTTCTTTGGTTTTTACGACAACATTTGCTGGCAGCGTCATTTTGCCATCCAGTTCCACACCGCTGGAAAGGGCAATCAGCTGTTCTTCGGAAATATCCGGTCGGACTGTAACACGATAAGTTTTGGAAATATGGCGGCTTGGATGCATAATGTTGTTGGCAAATTCGCCGTCATTGGTCAGCAGCAGCAGACCTTCGGAATCCTTATCTAGCCTGCCGACTGGATATACACGTTCCTCCACATCCTCCAGTAAGTCCATGACACACCGACGATCGAGTTCATCGGAGGTTGTTGTCACATAGCCCCGTGGCTTGTACAGCATGATATAGCGTTTTATTTTCCTGCGAGGCAGATGGACTACCTCATCATTGACCGTAATTCGGTCGGCATAGGTTGCCTTGTCCCCTGGTTTTACGGGATGACCATTGACTTTCACTTTTCCGGCTGCCATCCATGCTTCCGCCTTTCGGCGGGAGCAGTAACCGGCATCGGACAATAATTTTTGAATCCGAATTTTTTCCACTGGAATCACTCCTCTATTCTATTAAAATCTATTTCTTTTGAAACCATGCACGAAACCAGTTCCAGAGACGGTTATGCGGTTTTTCTTCTTTTTCCGTTATGGTCTCTTTTACAGACACGGACTCTTTTGTCAGAAGCGGCAGGCGGAACAGTTCCTGTCCGTTTTGTTCTGCTACAAGCACGCCACCATACTGTTCTGCTTGTACTGGTGCAAACAGAAAGGGTTTTGTCCGAACAGAAAACTGGATATCACAGACTGCCCCTTTTGATCCGTAAGTGACAGTACCCTCTGTTTGAAGAGAAACCTGTTCTGCTGTACCGCCTACCACAGGAATTTGCAGATTTTCCGGCAGAGAAACTGTTTTTACCTGTAAGGTTGGGAAAATCGCATCGTATAAATTGCTGTGCGTTTGCCAGTCATTGGGGTCGTTGAGTGTGACACAAATCAATGTGATATCGTTGCGTGTACAAGCAGAAACCAGACAACGCCCCGCTTCATCGGTAAAACCGGTTTTCACCCCAATGACTCCTTCACATTGCGTGAGCAGCTTGTTGGTATTTTTCAGCCAGCGTTCATAGGGGGGATTGCCGAAAGAAACTTTTGCCGTTGCCTGTCCGCAAATTTCCCGAAAGTCGGCATTTTGCAGGGCAGTGGCGGTTAACAGTGCCATATCATAGGCAGTGGAATAATGCTGTTCATCATGCAATCCAGAGGGTGTGACAAAGTGGGTATTCTGCATTCCAATTTGTTCGGCACGTTGGTTCATCTGTTCTGCAAAGGCAGAGTAAGAGCCAGCGAGTTTGACGGCGGTTGCACCAGCGGCATCATTGCCGGACGGCAGCATCATACCATAACAAAGTGCACGTTTGGTAACAATATCATCCTCTACCAGACCCATGGAGGAACCTTCCACTTGAATGGCATTGTTATCAACTGGAAACGGCGTATCCAAATCACCACTTTCCAGACAGAGTAATGTGGTCATAATTTTTGTGGTGCTTGCCATTGGCAGCTGTTCCGTTTCATTTTGTGCAAAGAACACCTCTCTGGTGGTTGCCTCTATGACAACACAGGCTTTCGCAGAGACGGCTGTGATTTCCATTGCCGCAGCATGCGGCTCTGGCAGACTGCAAAACAGCAGGACGGCGGCAAGCAGGGTACAGCATAGTTGTTTCATCATGATTGTTCTTCCTTTCCTGTTTTTGAGAACAGGATATGAAGAACGTGGTGATTTTATACGTTTGCTTGCGGATTTTTCGATTCTTTTTTGGACTTCACCATATCAGTTACTTTATTCACAACCTCTGGCAACGTGCGGATGAGATTATTTGCAGTGTCACCGTTTTCTGTCATCTGCAACAGCCGAACATCACCGTTTTGTACGATTAGAAAGGCAACTGGCTGAATGGAAACACCAGCACCAGTGCCGCCGCCGAATAAGTCTTTCGGTACTTTCGCAGGCAGATCGGAACCGCCGGAAGCGAAACCATAGGAAACCTTTGAAATGGGGATGATGGTGATGTCCGTGCCGACGGCGATGGGATCACCGATAATGGTCTGTACATCTACCATTTCCCGAATCTTGTCCATGGACACACCCATCAGGTTTTGAATCGTATGTTTTTGCTGGTTGTTATTTGTCTCTTGCATTGGAAAATCCTCCTTGTTTGTTTACTTTAGCATGTACCAAAATAACTGGAACATGCAGGCAGATACCATTTTTATGTTGCCATTTTATCACTGGGCAGAAGTTTGTTGGGAATGTGTGCGTTCGGAGTCCCTTTCTTGCTGTAAGGTATTCCACAAAAAAGAAAGCCCGAATGCCAGCAATGCTGACAATACACATGCCAGGGATAATTTTACCGTACCGGAAATGTGGTAATGGGTTTCTGGTTGGCTGAAACAACAGCGGATTGTAATATCGTCATAGGAAACAGAAAATACGGTTCCCAATACCGCCAGACAGGGATAAAGTGCCGCATGGATCTTTCCGTATGCCATTGCACATTCACAGGCATCAAAGCCGCCGACTGCAATTGCAATGGAGACATGCCGGAAGCGAATACCCTTGGTAAGTTTCCGCAGTCCTTTTCGAATGCCGGATAATGCGTTCTTTGCCAGATCCAGTTTTTCTGAAAGCGGTTGTTTTTCTGTTTGCTTGCCCTTGTTGGTTTTTTCTTTTTTCTTTTTAGAAGTCTTCTTTTTTGTTTTTTTTCTTTTTCGTTGTTGATCGGAGCGATAGAGGGGAATGCCTAGAAAGGAAAGGCGAATATAGGTTTGATCTGTCTGTAATGTGACATGCAGGACTGCTGGTGCAAACAGTACAACTGCAAGCAGTCCCAATATGCAGAGTAAAATCAGCCAGCCAGTCATGGTTCTCTTCCTTTCTGTGTGGATTTTTATGTGGAGTTGTCCGTCAGGTCAGCGGTTTCTGGGACGGGAATTTCCGGCAGCGGCGGTAGGTCTTTCAGAGAAGACAGACCAAAGCAGCGTAAAAATGTATTTGTTGTGCGATAAGCAATGGGTCTGCCAGGCAGATCCAGCCGTTCCCCTTCTTCCAGAAGTTCCCGCTCGACTAAAGTATTGACCAGAGAACTGCTGTCAATACCTCGTACATGTGAAATAAATCGTTTGGTAACCGGTTGATGATAGGCAGCAATGGTGAGAACCTCCAGGGCTGCCGGTGTCAGCGGTAGGGTTCGCTTTTGTTCCAATGCGGCTTGAATATAGGGGGCATAGGGTTCTCTGGTACAGAGCTGGGCGGTATTTTCCAGCAGAAGTATCTGTAATGCATGTCCATCAGATGCATAATGCTGATTCAGATCGTTCAATAATGCAGGCAGCTGTTTTTCTGCAATGCCGCTGGCAGCCGCAAGACGGGCAAGGGAAATCGGATCGCCGCTTGCAAAGAGAATGGATTCCACAATGGCACGTTCTGATAATGGCATCACCGGATCCTCCTTCTATTTTTATGATAAAGTCTGTGCTGGTGTGCTGTGTTCGGATTTCTTTTTCTGCCGTGTAATCCGATATAATGCTGTGCCGTCCTCTGTGATGCCGATTCTGCCGTGTTTCGTCAGCTCCAGCACGGCAAGAAAAACAGCGACTCTGGAAGAACGGTCAGAAATATCATCATATAATGTCACAAGAGAAACCTGTTCTGTATGGCAGACCTGTCGCATCAGCCAGACAATTTTAGACATGACAGAAACGGTTTTTGGACTGACCACACGGCGAAGCTTTTGCTGCATATCCACTTGAGATGGCGGCAGTCGTTTTTGTCCGATTGCAAGAAAACTGCTGCGGAGTACCTCTGCCGGATAGGTTCGCAGGTATGTTTTTTTGGGGGTTGGCAGCGGCATCGGCGGACGGCAAAAGGGCTGCTGTTCCTTATATTGTTCTGCCAGCAGAGCCGCTGCCCGCTTACATTTTGCATAGAGCAGCAGTGTTTCCTGCAAATCTTCCTTTTCGGCTTGTGCATTTTCTGGTTTTGGAAGAAGAGCAGCGGTTTTCATGTAAATCAGCCGGGCTGCCATCTCCAAAAAGGCACCAGCAAGTTCTAAATCCTGCTCCTGACAGTCCGCCAGATAGTCCAGATACTGTTCCAGCAGTTGTGAAATGGCAATGTCGTAGATGTTGAGTTTGTGCTTTGCAATCAGGGAAAGCAGCACATCCATCGGACCGGAAAAACCATCAATTTCAAAGGATAATGTCTGCATATCTGCGTCAGCCTGTCAGTCCGTTGACTATCAGCGGCACCCAGTTTGTTAAAAAGTTGAATGCATTAAAAATGTGTTCTTGTAGGAAAGAGAGTGGGGGATTCAGGAAATCAGAGAGAATTAAAATCAGGAAGACAAAGGAGATCAGCCGCTGATTTTTCTGTACCCAGATAATTGCCTTAAATGGTAGAAAGCCCATAAGAATATTGGAACCGTCCAGCGGCGGAATGGGAATCAGATTGAAGACAGCCAGACCAATATTGACCAGAATGAAGAAGTAAAGAATGTTGTAGATAATTGACAGCGTATGGAACATGGATGTGGAATGAATCGGAATACATTCTAGGATTCTCAATGGAATCATTGCCAGGAAGGCAAAAATCAGATTGGATGCCGGACCTGCCAAGGAAGTCCAGATCATCCCCGTTCTGGGATTGTTCATGCGATTGGGATTGACGGGAACCGGTTTTGCCCAGCCGAATCCGGTCAGCAGCAATAAAATGGCTCCCACTGGGTCAACATGCGAAAACGGATTAAAGGTCAGTCTCCCCTTGGACTCTGCCGTATCATCGCCGCAGCGGCGTGCGACCCATGCGTGGGCAAATTCATGCAGCGGCAGAATCAGCAGAATGATGATGACTCTTGCAATCAGCATCATGAAAATTTGCGTTTTGTCGGAGGAAAATAAATTCATTTGTGCAATCACCTCTTATTTTGTTATTCTTTTTATTATAAAGTATTTTCCCTGCCTTTTCAAGTGAAAAATGCAGATTTCCGCTGTTCAAAAAAAATTTTCAAAAAAAGAGAAAAAAGACTTGCATTTTTTTTTGCAATATGATATAATGAAGTCCGTTAGTTTGTTTAAGGAGGTGCAGTAGAATATGGCAAAATGCGAATTTTGCGGTAAGGGTGTTACATTCGGTATCAAGGTGTCCCACTCTCACAGACGCTCCAACAGAACATGGAAGCCCAATGTAAAGCGAGTAAAGGCAATCGTGAAGGGTACCCCTTGTCACGTGTATGTTTGCTCCAGATGCCTCCGTTCCGGTAAAGTTGAACGTGCGTAAGGTATAAACACCGCTTTCTTGTATGTATGCGAAAAAGATTCGGGAGTCTTCTGACGGCTTGTGTCAGAGCGGCTTCCGATTTTTTTTAAATCAAACGAATAAACGAATATAAAAATATTTTTTATTTTCGCTTGCAATTTTGTGCACAATGTGCTATACTAAAACCATCCATTTCTGGTGAATAATAAAATGAGGTGAACTGAATTGGCAAAATTAAAGAAACCGACTGTCAAAAATCCGCAGCTTGTGGAGGCAATGGCAGAGCTTAAAGAGAAAAAAACGCCGGCTGCTGAAAAGGCAATGATTGAGGAACTGAAAAATGCACAGCTGATTGCTCCAGTGATCATGGACGATGTGCCAGAGAATCTGGATCTGAGCGATGGGCAGCAGTATAAAACACAGGCAAAGTTTATGATGTTGCAGCAGAAAAATGGTACCCGGTATTTTCCGGCATTTACCGAATGGCTGGAAGTGCTTAAGTGGAGAAATGATCCGGAAATTAAGACCGTTGTGATGACATTAGAACAATATGTTGCCATTATGGCACGTTCCGGTGAAGCTGCCGGTTTGGTGATCAATCCAACCGAACAGGGCGTGGTTCTGTCCAGAGAGAAAATGGGGGAGATCGCAGGCGTCAAGCTGCCGCCCGCCACTGGTTCTGTTGCCGCTGCACCGCTGCCGGAGCCGACTGTAAACCCGAAAACAGCGTTTGCAGATCCGTCTTCTGTTTCCAATCCGCAGCTGGTAGGTGCCATTGCAGCATTCCGCAAGAAGAGTGCACCGGAAACCGAACGGCCGATGATTGAAGCACTGCACCAGGCACAATTTATTGCACCGGTTCGGCTGGTTACTCCGACAGAAGACATGAACCTGGAAGATGGGCAGAAGCACCAGACACAGATTCAGTTTGTTATGGTACAAAACGGCGATAAGAAGTTCTTCCCACTGTTTACGGATATGGAAGAGATGAGCAAATGGAAGAATCCGCCAGAATATCAGACGATGATCCTGCCGTTTGCCCAGTATGCAGCAATGTTCCAGCAGAATGGCGATGCAGAAGGTTTGGTTATTAACCCGTTCCGGCAGACAGAATCGCTGGCTATGCCGAAGCAGCAGGTGGTTGCAATGGTACAGCAGCGGCAGCAGGGGCAGGTACAGTTATTTAATCTGAAGGACAAGCCGATGGATTTGATGAAAGAGTTGTCGGCACATTTGGCAAATGTACCAGAAGTGCATGCTGCTTATATCACTGGCATGCGTGTTGGCGGCAGAGAAAGTTTTATGTTTGTACTGGACTGCGATCCGGTGGAGGAGACTCGTCCGATCTTTGAACCGATTGCACAAATTGCGAACAAATATACCAATAATAATCCGTGCGGCATTATCACATCGGAGCATGTAGCTGGAAAGAAAATCATGAAGGAAAATACCCCGTTTTATCAGGAATAAAGAAAAAACGATTTTTCCGCTGCGGACAATACCTGTTCGCAGCGGTTTTTATTTTTAATATATAGATAGAAAAATAAAACAGAAAAGGACAAGGGCGAATACAGATGTTAAAATGGAATGCAAAACGTGTGGGAACGAAAGTGACTGCGGTTGTGACCGCAGGGCTGCTGTTCGCACTGACCGGATTTTTTATCTGGTATCACAATTATTATGATATACTGGCATTGACAATGGCAGACTTGGAACAATTTGATTTTCATCAAGTGAAAAAATTGATGATTGTAGCACATCCCGATGATGAAACGCTATGGGGTGGATCCCATCTGCTGGAAGGTGATTATCTCATTGTGTGTATGACACATGGAAAGGATCAGGTACGTTCTGCGGAGTTGAAGGCGGTTGCAGAAGCCAGCGGGAATGCCTGTTTGGTGCTTTGCTATCCAGATAAGACGCTTGGTAGGCGAGATGACTGGAGCATGGTAAAGGAACAAATGGAGCAGGATATTTCTCTTTTACTGGAGAGTCAGGATTGGGAATTGGTTGTCACGCACAATCAAAAAGGCGAGTATGGACACATTCATCACCGTATGACACACAGTATGGTGGTTTCTGCTTATGAAAAAGAACATCTCACCGTGCCATTATATTTTTTTGGCACATATTATAGTGCAGCACGTCTGCCGGAGGTGCAGGAACAACTGCCAAGGATTTCGGATGAAGCACTGGCACAGAAGGAAGCATTGCTGACAAACTACCATTCACAGGAGCGAGTGGTAGAAAATTTGTCACATATGAATCCGTATGAAAACTGGACATTGTATCGTGCAGGGGAAACAACGTGTTTACAATGATTTTCAGCAAATTTGCGTTTTCTTTTCACATGCGTATGATAACATATAAGGACAGGCAAGGCGGTCATTTTCTTTTCCTGTTCCCATTGCTGTCTTGCTGCAATTTCTAAGTAGAATTTTAGGAAAGAAAGGAGTAGAAGAGAAATGGAACCGTTGGTACAAGTGAAAGAAATCTGTAAGTACTATCAAATGGGGGAAGTAAAAATTACAGCTGTGGATCATGTTTCCTTTTCCGTGGAGAAAGGTGAATTTGTTGTCATTGTCGGAGCATCCGGTGCTGGAAAGACAACCGTACTGAATCTGCTGGGTGGTATGGATACCTGCGACAGCGGCTCGATTTTGATTGACGGAAATGATGTGACAAAACTGCGGAAACGCAAACTGGCAGCCTATCGAAGATATGACATTGGTTTTGTCTTTCAGTTTTACAATTTGATTCCCAACTTAACGGCTGTGGAAAATGTGGAATTGGCAACGCACATCAGCCGGGATGCCATGCCAGCTGCGGAAGCATTGCAATACGTGGGCTTGGGCGACCGGCTGCGGCATTTTCCGGCACAGCTCTCTGGCGGCGAACAGCAGCGAGTTTCCATTGCACGTGCACTGGCAAAACGTCCGAAGCTTCTGCTTTGCGATGAACCGACTGGTGCACTGGATTATGAAACCGGAAAAGCAGTGTTAAAGCTATTGCAGGATACCTGCCGGGATACTGGTATGACGGTGCTGCTGATCACGCACAATCAGGCGATTACGCCAATGGCAGACCGAGTGATTACCATGAAGAGTGGAAAAATTGCTGCAATGCAGCAGAATGCAGAACCCGTTCCGGTTTCTGAGATTGCGTGGTGATGGCGATGGGAGCATTACTGGGAAAAGAACTTCGTCGAACCATACGACATACGTTCGGACAGTTTGCAGCGATTGCAAGTATTGTGGCATTGGGCTGCGGCTTTTTTGCCGGTATTCAGGCAACCACTCCGGATATGAATGAAATGGCGAACCAGCATTATCGAGATACCAACCTGATGGACTTGCAGATTCTCTCTACCATTGGATTGGATGAACAGGAGGTAGAAGCAGTTGCAGCTCTGCCGGATGTCAAGGAAACGTATGCGGGTTATCATCTGGAATGTTATTTACCGCAGGCACCAAACAGCTATGCTATGGCGGTTTACTCTATGCCCATGCAGCAGGCAGAACAGGGAATCGGTTTGAATCTGCCCTCCCTGACAGAAGGGACGTATCCAACGCAAACGGATGAATGTCTGCTTGATGCGAATTTTGCGAAAAAGCATAATTATCATGTAGGAGATACCGTTACTTTGCAGGCATCTGAGGGAACAGAATTGTCAGACTTTATGCAACAGGATACCTTTACCGTTTCCGGTTTGACGAATTGGAGCATGTACATCAGTTTTGAGCGTGGTACGGCACAAATCGGGACAGGTTCCTTGGATGGTTACATTTTGGTAGACGATGCAGCATTTTGTATGGATCGGTATACCAATCTCTACCTCACTTTAAACAGCACTGAACAGCTGGCAGCACAAAGTGATGCCTATACAGAGACTGTGAATGCAGCCGCAGATACTTTAGAGCGAGAGTCTGTTGCAATTCTAAAGGAACGAGTGGAACGGGAAACCACAGAGGCACGGGCACAGCTACAGGAAGCCCGTGAAAATCTGGAGACGCAGCAGGCTGCATATGCAAAGAACTTCGCACAGCTGGCGGAAACCTATGGAACAGAAGTTGCCGGACAGCAGATGGCAGAGGCAGAGCAGCAGCTCAGCGAGGCTGAAGCACAGATCACAGAGCAGCAAACGGCTCTGGACGATTTTACAGAACAGGCAAAATGGTATGTGCAGACAAGGGAAGACAATGTAGCATATTCCGGCTTTTGGGAGAATACAGAGCGGATTCAAAAAATTGTTGCTGTTTTTCCTGTGTTCTTTATTTTGATTGCAGCACTGGTTTGCCTGACAACTATGACACGAATGGTCAAGGAACAGCGAATTGAGATCGGAACGAAGAAAGCACTGGGATATGGAACACTGCCGATTATGGCAAAGTTTCTACTCTATGCCGCATCTGCCACACTCATCGGTGGATTGACTGGTCTGCTCATTGGGTTCCAGGTATTTCCAAGGATTCTTTGCAGTGCCTATGCAACTATGTATTACTTACAGGATCTTCCCTGTCCGTTCCGCTGGAAATCAGCACTGTGCTGCATTGGTGTGGGCTTGCTCTGTACCTGTCTTTCCAGTGCGGTTGCCTGCCGAAATGCACTGCGGGAACAGCCCGCACAGCTGATGCGACCAAAATCGCCGAAGTCTGGAAAACGAATTTTTTTGGAACGCATTCCGTTTTTTTGGAATCGGCTTGGATTTATGGCAAAGCTGACCGCACGGAATGTCTTTCGATATAAGAGCCGGTTTTGGATGACAGCCATTGGCATTGGCGGCTGTACCGCCTTAATTGTGGCTGGATTTGGAATGCGGTATGATATTACCAGCATTGCGGATTTACAGTATGATGAGATTATGTGCTATGACTTGATGGCAGTGTACAATGAAAATGCGGATAATACTCGCACAGAAGCATTGTCTGCACTGGAGGAAAATCCGCACACGATGCTGCTGCAGCATTCTGATCAGGTAGGGGAATATGATGTCACATTAATGGTAACAGGAGAGCCAGAACAGTTGCAAAACTTCATTACACTGCGGAAGCGAACAGACCATACGCCTTGTACGCTGACAGATGATGGTGTAATTATCACAGAGAAGCTGGCGAAATTGTTGGATTTGTCCGTCGGTGACATGTTGCAGCTGAAAGATGCAACGCAATCTGTTCGCATTACTGGTATTACAGAAAATTATGCTTATCATTATATATACATGACAGAGAATCTATATCAGATTGCATATGAGACAGAAAGAATGCCCAATACCATGCTGGTAAAATTGGAACAACCAGATACCGCAGATGCACATGCTACATTTCTCATGCAGCAGGATGGAATGTTGATTGTACAATCTTTGCAAAACAGCGGCAATGTTTTTTCCGATCTGATACAGAGTATGAATTTGATTGTCATGGTATTGATTGTGTGTGCTGGTGCACTGGCAGTTGTTGTACTGTACAACCTTTCCAATATCAATATTACTGAACGAATGCGGGAATTGGCGACCGTAAAGGTACTGGGTTTTTATGACGGAGAAAGTGCTGCCTATATTTATCGAGAAAATATTTTTTCCATGTTGGTTGGGATTGTAATAGGATTGATTGGCGGTGTTTTTCTTACAAAATTTGTTGTTGCAGTGGCAGAGGTCAATGTGGTGATGTTTTCGAGAGAGATACCAGTACATGCTTATG
>ENA-UONX01001413-UONX01001413.1-human-gut-metagenome-genome-assembly--contig:-P74old-NODE-1413-length-22736-cov-8.787972_pt1 | contig 22736 bp, 19 predicted proteins | sample MGYA00242466_ERZ724013 | MGnify/ENA metagenome assembly ERZ724013 | reverse complement strand
CCGCATGCAGATCCTCTGCCTCCTGGGAGATATTCTGCACGATCTCGCCCTCCGCTGCATCTTCCGGCAATACGATCATTTTCTTCATGTCGTCGGAAATATACTCTTCCGCAGCTTTGTTGGTGCAGTAGTAGCCGATATACTCATAGCATTTCGCCGCATTCTCAGGATCGTTGATATAGTCCAAAAATGCATAAGCCGCATCTGCATTGGGTGCCTGGGAAGGTATAAATCCGGCCATGATGCCGAAGCCCAGTCCCTCCTTGGGATATACCACTTCCAGATCCGGTCTCGCCTGCAGTGCCGCAGATACCTGGGAAGTATACAGGAACGCTGCTGCCACCTCACCGCTGATCAGATAATCCTGCGTATTATTGTCATTGATCACACGGATATTGGGAGCCAGACTCAGAAGCTTCTCTCCTGCTGCCCGGATCACATCCAGATCCTCGGTGTTAAAGGATTCTCCCATGGTCTTTAGGGTAATTCCATCAATGACACGGTAATTTGCAGTCAGTGCCACATTGTTTTCCAATTCCGGATTCCACAGATCTTCATATCCCGTAATCTTCACATCCGTCAGTCCCGGATCGTATACGATCAGAGGAATGCCCGCTCCGTAGGGCACAGTGTATTCATTCTGCGGATCATAGAACTGTGACATAAACACCGGATTCAGATTATCATAGCTGCTGATCCTGGATGTATCCAGCTTCTGCACCAGTCCCTCCTGTATCGCAAGTTCAATGATATAATCATCCGCAATGACCAGATCGTAATCACCGCCCTTGGTCTCCTCCAGCTTTGCCAGCATGTCTTCATCATAATCAAAGTTGGAATAATTGATCCGGATACCGGTCTCTTTTTCAAAACCGTCCAGGATCTCCTGAGGGAACATGCCATCCCAGGTATAGAGATTCAGTTCTCCCTTGTCTTCTTTCCCGCCTGCTCCACAGCCGGTAAACAGCGTGACCAGCATGGTCGCTGCCAACAGCATTGCCAGCTTTTTCTTCATAATCTCCTCCTTCGATGCAGATTTTCTGCATCCGCTTCTATTTTCCCATGATGATTATGGGAATACGCTCCCGCCAGACACAACAATATCACAAACAGCATAACTGTTGCAAGTGCATTGATCTCCGGGGTCACACCGGTCTTCAATTTCGTATAGATCTTCACCGGCAGAGTATTGACCTTCGGTCCGGTGACAAATATGCTGATCACCACATCATCAAAAGACATGGCAAATGCCAGCAGTACTCCCGACAGGATCGCCGGCAGGATCTGCGGAAGTATCACGTCCCGGAATACCTGCCATTTCGACGCTCCCAGGTCCAAGGCCGCTTCTTCCAGGGAATGGTCCATTCCCACCAGCCTCGCCCTTACCATCGTAAAAATATACGGCACGCAAAATGTAGTATGGGCGATCACCAGCGTGACCATACCGAAGGGCAGACCCATCAGGGAAAATACGGACAAAAATACCATACCCAGAATGATCTCCGGGATCATGATCGGCAGGGTAGACACATAAGCCACAGCCTCATTCAGTTTTCTCTTCCTGCGACTCATCCCCAGTGCCCCCGAAGTACCGATCAGCACAGCGAAGGTACAACTGAGCACCGCCAGGATCAGGCTGTTGATCAACGCTTCTCCAAGATCTCTGTCCCGGAATAATTCCCGGTACCACTTCAGGGAAAAGCCTTCCCACACAGAGGTCAGTTTGGAGGCATTCAAAGAATACACCACTGTTAACAGGATCGGAATATAGGTCAGGATCGTGATCACAGCCACATAAATAAAGGGCCATTTTTTCTTCTTCATACTTACAGCATCCCTTCTAACTGCGAGGTTCCGGTAATCTTACGATACAGGCGGATCATCACGGAAGTCAGTACCATCAATACAGCTGACAGTGCCGCCGCAAAAGGCTGGTTACGTCCCTTGGTGATCTGCTCCTGGATCACACTTCCCACCAGAACGATCTTATTGCCTCCCAGGATATCCGCGATGAAGAACAGACCCATGGATGGGATAAAAGAAAGAACCACTCCGGACAAAAGTCCAGGCAGGGTCAGCCGGAAGCTGACTGTCCAAAACGCTTTCCATGAGGATGCTCCCAGATCCCTGGAGGCTTCCACCAGAGAATGATCCAGTTTCTCCGCACTGGAATACACTGCCAGGATCATAAAAGGCAACAGAGCATATACCATGCCCACTACGACTGCCGGATAAGTGTAGAGCAGCTTTAACGGCTGATCCGTCAGATGCAGTCCCATCAAAATCTTATCCAGTACGCCGTTACTGCGGAACACGATGATCCAGCCATACAGGCGGATCAGCCCACTGGTCCAGAACGGAATCATGATAAACAGCAGCATTCTGCGCTTCCATACCGCATTCATCTGTGCCATAAAATACCCATAAGGGTAGCCGATCAGCGCCACGAGCAGTGTGGACGTGAATGCCAGCTTCAGAGATTGCAGAAAAGTATTCAGATACAACGGTTCCAATATGCGTTTGTAATTATCCAGTGTAAATGTAAAATCCACACCCCAGACCTGCGCACGCTGTAAAAAGCTCAGCAGGAACATATACAGGATCGGCAGCGCCACGAACAGCACCGTGAACACATACATGGGTATGAGCAGTCCTATATTCCCGGCATCCCGCCTGCCGCTACTTTTTTTCGTCTTCATCATTGTCTATTACCTTCACAGCATTTTTCGCATCCCAGCCGATCTTTACCGTCTGTCCCGGCTGCAGATCATGATCGATCCCATAGCGGCTGGCTGTCAGAAGCTGTCCGTCTGGCAAGCGGAACAGGATCCGCAGTTGTCCGCCGGCAAAGCTTTTTTCCACCACGGACGCCTCATGGACACAGCCCTCTTCCCCATTCATCAGAATGTTCTCCGTACGGATCGCCAGCGTCTCGGATCCCAGATGCAGAATATTCGCATTGCCCACAAAATCCGCCACATAGCTGGTCCTGGGCTGATAGTATACCTCATTCGGAGTCCCCAGCTGCTCCAGTACCCCTTCGTGCATGACACCGATGCGGTCCGACATATTAATGGCTTCTTCCTGATCATGGGTAATATAAATAAACGTGATACCCAGCTGTTTCTGCAGCCGCTTCAGTTCCAGCTGCATCTGCCTGCGCAGTTTCAGATCCAGTGCACCCAGCGGCTCATCTAACAGCAATACTTTCGGTTCGTTGATCACAGCTCTTGCGATGGCAATCCGCTGCCTCTGTCCACCGGACAGCTGATCCGGCATACGTTTTCCGTATTCTTCCAGCTGTACCAGCCGCAGGGCCTGCTTCACCCGCTCTGCGATCTCTGCTTTCGGCACTTTACGGATCTTCAGTCCGTATCCTACATTATCCGCCACATTCATATGCGGAAACAATGCGTAATTTTGGAAAACCGTATTCACGTCCCGCTTATTGGGTTCCCAGTCCGTAATGTCTCTTCCCTCCAGGATCACACTTCCGGAATCCGGCAGCTCCAGTCCCGCAATGATCCGGAGTGTGGTGGTCTTGCCGCATCCGGAGGCTCCTAACAGCGTAATAAACTCGCCCTGTGCCACCTCCAGGTCCACTCCCTTTAATACTTCCGTATGATCAAAAGATTTCCGGATCTGCTGCAGTTTCAATATACTTTCGCCCATGCTCCGGCTCCTTCCTTATTCCATCTATCTTAATCTATCTAATCTGTTCAGACTGTTCCGCCTGTCCTTATCTGATCCATCCCCAGCATAATCCCAGGAATTCCGCAAGATAATACATGCCCCTCAGCCATACCAGCATTGCACAGCCGTAATACATCCAGGCATTTTCCTTCTGCCTGTCCACCGCTTTTCCCGCCAGAGACAATATCACGCAGAGCAACAGTGCCATTGTTCCAAAGCTTGCTCTGTCCGGATAATGGGGCGACAATATCATTGCTCCCCACGACAGCAGTGCTCCCAGCAAAAGCAGTCCGTTATCTCTTCCTATTTTTTCTTTTAAAATCCCCTTGCATATCACAAGGGCAACCGCCGTAAGCAGCAACGTGGGAAACAGATATTCCAATGCTCCTCTTGCCTCGCTGTAGCAGCGCAGATAGAGGTTCCACAGTATTCCCCGGGTGCTCTCCGCCGTCTCCCCGCTGCGGACAAAATTCCCCGGTGCCACGATCATCAGAATGCTTCCCGCGAGGCAGCTGATATTTCCCAGATACATCCATACCGGAATCTTTTTTTGTTCTCTGCGGCGGAGTAGCATTACCACCAGGCTTAAGATCCAGACCGTCGGCCCCATATTTTCATTGCTCCAGCCAGCGATCAGTCCCAGTGGAAGGATCCAGACTGTGATCCCCCACAGATTCTTCTCCTCATATTTCAGATAGCAGAGCAGAAACGCCAGGATAAATCCTGTCATGTACAGATAATTCGCTGCACCCGCTTCCCAGAACATGCTCATTTTCCAGTTGGCATTCAGTCCAAACAGCATTCCCAGTGCCGCAAAATAATAAGGCATACGGACTCTGCCGGCAGCCTGGCAGATCAGCCACGCCAGTATAAACGTCATTGCCGTGTTCAGAATATCCGCCCAGCTCTCACCGGTTAACAGGATCATCTGCAGCAGCGCGTGAGCCATGCTTCTGCCGCCCCAGTTAAAATAATGCCAGATCTGCGCATGGACAATATCCCCGAGATTGCGGATCGGTGTATCCGCATACAACAACGTGGAATACCATTCATCGTCCATCATAAAATCAATCTCATAATTGACCCGCCATACAATGATCCCTGTCAGCAGGATCAGTGCAAGACTGCTCCATTGTATGATCTTTTTCTGTTTTTCCCGCATGTTTTCCCTGCTCCTTTTATGGCAAAAAGCGGCTGCTTCTCTCTAAGCAGCCGCACATAATAGTTTAACAGTTCTTTTCTCGTCCGTCAAACCATTTATCACCATATCTGTTTTTATTTGTCCGGAGCAAAGTCCAGTTCAACAACCCTGTCATTCACCTGTGTAAAGCTGCCTCCGTCCATATTTTTCCGTACAAAAGGAACACCCCTGCGCACATAGTATACATTGTCCTGAAGCAGGGCATCCGGATTCTCTGACGGGCTGATCGTACCACCGAGATCATCATAGCTGATATTATCGCGAAAGGTATTATGGATCGCCTCCTGCAGACAGAACATCACACATCCGCCCTCATTCTGCCTGCTGTAATTAGATTCATACACCGTTCCGTCCCCGGAATCCGCATCATATGCCATGCCGTCCTGATTGAGTCTGGTGTCTGTGACTTCATTATAGCGAAACAGGGCGTCCTTGCATTTCCAGGGCCAGATCCCGGCTGCCACTTTTCCCATCCGGTCGCCCGGCTCGCAATAGATCCTGTCATTGATCTCGCAGGCCACAGAGTCTGCCATATTATGCTCCACCAAAGGACGCAGGGCATACATCGGCGTGATCCCATCCCCACCGGCCTCTTTTACATAATTATTCCGTATCTGCATATTTTCATGCCCATAGTTCAGAAAAACGGCTTCCTTAAGCTCTGCTCCCCGGAACTTATCATGAGCATAGGTATAGCCCGCTGCAATTCCCCAGCGGCTGACCCGGTGTACGAAGCATCCTTCAATAACGATATCCCGATACCGTGCCACACCCGTCCGCTCCTCACATTCCGGACGGAGCGCTGTCATATAGATCCCACCGTTGTTCATGTGCTTATCGTAGACATTCCCATGGACATCATGGATCCACAGATTCCTAAGTGTGATGCCGCTCCGCACCCCTTTGTCCTTAGCCACCACAGCCACACCGGTACGGTTCATTTTCTCACCCAGACTATAACGCTCTCCCGGGATCATGCTGCCTTCATTCGTGATCTCCAGATCCTCGACCACAATATGCTCTGCATCGTACAAAAGTACTGCAGAAGATACATAGCCGTGATACACATGCGTAGGCGAATCCAGCGGAGTCCCATAATCCTGATACCAGATCCCCTGTCCGCAGGCATCGATCCGCGGCGGTGCATCTGCTGTGCCGTACGCTCCGATCACGATCGGTGCCTCTTTCGTACCGCTGTCTGTCACATGCAGATATTGTCCGTAAAATACACTGCCCCGCTCCAGCAGGACACGGTCTCCCGGCTGCAGGCTTCTTCGATTAATGGCAGACAGACTGGCAAACGCCGTACTGCACGTCCGTCCGTCATTTTCATCACTGCCTGTTCTCTGACTCACATAATATGTCGCGGATAAGCTTGTCATATGCATCCTCCCGTAACCGTTTCTCAATGATCTGTGACACCTCCTCATAGGTAAAATGATCCCCATGATAGCGTCCGAACAGATCTCTGTTCTGTTCGTAAAAATCCCGCTTCTCCTGCTCTGTGAAATCCGGGCAGAAGCCGCCTTCCCGGACCTTCTCGCATGGCTGTACAAAATCCAGCTTCAGGCGGGTCAGCTCATATTGCAGATACGCCGGTGCGGAAAAATAATGCGGTCCGTAGAAGCGCTGTCCTTCCTGTTCCATTCTCCGCAGCTCTTCGTTGTGCTTCTGTCGTCTGGCCTTTAGTCCCTCCATGGAGGGATCCTCGATCAGACCCATTCTATGCGCCAAAAGGAAGGCTCCCTGAGCCTTCCTGATATGCGCCTGTGTCGTAGTTTCCTGTTTTGGCATTTTCTGTTGCATTATTTCACTGCTCCCGTAATTCCATTTGCAAAGCTCTTCTGTAAACACAGGAAGATGATCGCTGTAGGAAGTGTACAGATCAATACTCCCAGCATCAGCATACCATAATCCACACTGTATCCACTCTTCAGATTGGCTACTAACATCGGCATGGTGATCGCCTTGCTGTCCTGTAAAATGATCGTCGGCCACAGATAATTGTTCCACGCATTCATAAATGTAACCGTCATCGCCGCTCCATAGGTAGATTTCATCACCGGAATGAACATCCGGAAGAAAATCTGTATTTCGCTCAGACCTTCCAGTCTGGCAGCCTCGATAATATCATGAGGGAAAGAACGTGCCGCCTGTCTGAAAAGCATGATCATAAACGGTGTCGAGATGGATGGCAGTGCCAGTGCGATCCAGGTGTTTACCAGCTTCCAGGAGGTAAACATCTTGAACAGGGGGATCATGATCGCTACGAACGGAAGCATCATTGCCAGCAGCAGAATACTCATCAGAATATCCTTGCCCTTATCATGATAGATCTCAAATCCATAGCCGGCAATGGAACAGATCAGCAGTGTCACAACCGTGATCACGATCGCATTGCGGAAGGAGTTAAACATCGCAAGTCCCAGATTCTGCATGTCGACCAGGGTCTTGAAATTCTCGATCAGATAGGTACCCGGGATCAGCCGTCCTCTTACCACATCAATACTCTGGTTGGTCGCACCGCACAGCATATAATACAGCGGAAATGCCGACAGAAAACTTGCTATCACTAAGATTGCGTAGGAAATTATTTGTTTGAATTTAGTCACGTTTGTCACCCACCTTCATCTGAATTGCAGACAGAACCGCTACCATCACAAGTATGCATACAGACAACGCTGCCGCATAATTAAATTTCGGTGTCTCCACAAAGGAGATATTGTAGATGTAATGCGCCAATGTCATTGTAGATTTTCCGGGACCGCCTGCTGTCAGGTTCATAGACTCATCGAACAGCTGCAGTGTTCCCGAAGTAGACATGATCGCCGTCATCAGAATGGTCGGCTTTAACAACGGTATCGTGATCTTCATAAACTGCTGGAACGGTGTCGCTCCGTCGATGTAGCTTGCCTCATACACAGAATAGTCGATATTCTGTAATCCTGCCAGATAGAATACCATATTATATCCGGTCCATCTCCAGATCAGTGCGATCACGATGACCCAGCGCGCCGGCCATGTGCTCTGGAACCAGTCCACTGAAGACAGTCCGATGGCCATCAGCACTCTGTTGACTACTCCATCCGGAGCAAACAATGACTTAAATATCATGGAATAAGATACCAGTGACGTTGCACACGGAAGAAAGATCAAAGTGCGGAAAATACCTTTCCCTTTTATCTTAGGATTATTCAGCAGCTGTGCCAGCATGAGTGCGAGCACAAGCATGATCGGTACCTGAATCACAAAATAAAAGAAGGTATTGAACAAGCATTGCTGGAATGTTTTATCCTTGAAGATCCTGGCATAATTCGCTACACCATTAAAGACTCCTCCTGTCTTCCGGAAAGAAAGAAGGATGGCCTGTGACATCGGATAGAAACAAAATACAAATATTAAAATCGATGCCGGGAGCAGGAATGCCCATCCAGTCAGATTATGCCTTTTTTCCAAACTTAATTTTGCTTTCTTCTTTTCCATGTTTCTCTCCTACAACAGTACCGGGAACGCACTGCTGCACCCCCGGTACTATCCAGTTTCCATACTCTGGTGATTATTCAGCGATATTAAACTCTACGGTATCCTGAGCGTTTTTGATCTCTGTATCGATATCGGCATTCTTCTGGACAACGTTGGTGATCGCATCTGTCAGTGCGCTTCTGATGTCAGAGTAGTATGCACCGTAGTCAATTCCGGGAACATGTCCGGCGAACTCTACGATATCCTTGTACACTGCCTGACCGCCGTAGAACTCATTGCCCTCATTATAGGTCTCAGACTGTGCTGCGGGCAGGTAACTTGCGATCGCTCCTGCATTTACCAGCAGATCATCGTATAAGTCTACATCCGCACCAAAGGTAGCGTTCAGGAAATCAAATGCCAGATCGGTATTTTTGCAGTTAGAAGATACTGCCCAGCTTGCACCACCGCAGTTAGCGTAGTTGGTTGCGCCTTCTACATCATCTAACTTAGGCATGTTTACGATTGCCCATTTGCCTGCCTGATCCTCTGCCGCCTGAATGGAGGACATGATCCAGCAGCCCTGGATAACGCCTGCAGCAGTACCCTTGTTCATGGAAGCAATGTACTGATCCCAGTCGGTATAATCAGCCATGATTCCTTCATCGATCAGCTGCTTGTAGGTCTCGATCGCTTTCTTCAGCGCCTTGTTGTCTACCAGGGATACTTTGCCATCTACCATAGGAGAAGCGCCTGCAGACTGTAACATTTCGATCACGATCTCAGAACCGCCGGAGCAGGTCAGCATGGGAACATCGTTCGCAGCCATTACCTTCTTAGACAGCTCCATGAACTCAGACCATGTGGTATCCTTGAAATCTTCTACCTTAAGGCCTGCTGCTTCTACCATATCGGAACGGATCGCCATGATGGTAGCACCATTATCAAAAGGAATACCATAATGTGTGCCATCTACAGTGGAGTCAGCCAGCTTACCCATAGAGAACTGGGAGAAATCAATTCCGCAGTCATCCAGTGCTGTGAAGATTCCGGGATAATTGGTTGCATTTTTGTGGAAGGAATAATCCTGCATCAGGAAGATATCCGGTAAAGTGCTGTAATCACCGGCTTCAGCCGCTGTGATCAGAGCTGTCTCGATATCGCTATATACCTTCTCCTGGATGTCTAACTTGAAGTTAGGATGATCCACCTGATATGCCTTCTCTGCCTGCTTCATTGCATAGACATTGAAGTTAGGATCCCAGCACCATACGGTCAGTGTCTCGTCTTCTGCGGAAGCAGTCGTTTCTGCTGCTGCCTCTGTTTCCTTGGATGCCTCGCTGGGTGCTGCGCTCTGCGCATCATTTCCGGCAGGCTTGCTGCCACATCCGGTCAGCATGGACATAGCCATTGCCGCTACTAAGAGCACACTTAATACTTTCTTTTTCATCTTAAATAACCTCCTTATACTTGTAAAGTACTACCTTATAAAATATGAAACGCTTTTTGCCTTCCATAAGTTACCTGTCTTCCATATCGTCCACCCAACGCATTTCGCCGGGCTTCAGATCCAGCACATACGCACATTTTCCTTTGATATACAGCTCTGTGTGCTGTGCCTGTGCTGAGTTGTTGATCACTGCGATCTTGCCGGTCTTCTGGAATACCGTTACTTCGGTATCCACATTCGTTACATAGTAACGTTTCATCTCCTGTTCCATGCCGGCTGCATAATAGATTGCCCGAAGCAGAAGTCTGCAGTTCTGGGGAGAATACGGAAGACCTGCAAAATATACGCTGTGTCCTCTGCCATATTCATTGACCACCAGCTGGCTGTATTCCCCATCCATCGCGAGGATCTGATAATGTCCGCCCTGTGCATAGACGCGGCTGGTGCCCTCACCGAAATCTAAGGCTCCTTCAATATCCTCTAAGATAAAGTGATCGTCATTTTTCTCATTGTATTTGTCCGTGCTGAGAGAGAAGCACATCTCGCGGTCTACACCGAGCACATCGGACAATTGGAAATATCTTCCCTGATACTGATAAGCGGTAGGCTCACCCACACCGATGAAGCCACCTCCCTGATCCACAAAGCGTCTGATATTGGTCAGGACCTTTTCGTCGATCCAGTTCTCCGCGCCGCTGAATGCGGTGTACGCATCCCCGACATTAATGATGACCTTGATCTGGTCAGGGATGCCATTCCTGACATCATCAAAGGAAATGAACTCGACCTCAAAAGGCATTCCGCTTAAGCATTCCAGTACTCCCTCTGCGGAATAGGTTTCCCTGTGCCAGATCGCATGATGTACCTGATTGGACATCCACCTTCTCTGACTGCCCCAGCAGTTCAGGATCGCCACCTTGAAAGGTGCCACATAGGAAGCTGTACCCTGCATATTTTCATGGATCTCCCGAAACTGTGTTACTACATTTTGTATTTCATCAATGAAACCGGGCCAATTACTTGCCAGCTTCAGATAACCGCCATATCCGATCCTGTCCAGAGGAGACCTGAGTAATGCACGCCTTGCTTTACGCCAGTTATCCCTTGCCTCTCCGATCGGGTCACCGCCCTCGCAGAACACATCCGGGAAAAAGTAAGGCAGCAGCCGTCCTTCGGTATAATCCACTCCCTTGATATCAGAGATCATTCGGAGTGTCACACCGCTTCCGACAGAGCCTACCACTGCATCCAGTCCGATGCCTGCGAAATATTTACCGTAGGGCTCTGTTCCGATCCAATGATCTCCAAGGAACATCATCGCTTCCTTGCCATAAGAATGTACAATGTCTACCAGCTCCTTCGCCAGCGCACATACCTCGATCTGCTGAAACTCTATGAAATCCAGGAACTGTCTGCTGGGAACGCGGAACATGCAGTTGTGATATCCCTGATCCACAATGTACTCCGGGCGGAATTTGTAGCCTGCCCATTTCTCAAACTGTTCCAGGATATAGGGGCTCACACTTGCGCTGTATCCGAACCACTCTACATATTTTTCACGCTTCTTGTCATCGAAGGTCAGTGTGAACTGATGGAAAAATGTAGTGAAGCGGACCACGTCGATATGAGGATTGTCCTCACACCATTTTCTCAGCTTGTCTTTCACATACTGTTTGGTCTTGGGCTGTCTCACATCGTAAGTCAGCTGATGCGGTGTATCCTTCCAGTCATTCGTGATGAAATTGTACATGTGCACCGGATCCCAGATCAGAAATGCCAGGAAGCTTACCGTATACTCATGATAGGGGATCGTACGGATCTCCACTTCACCGGATGCCTCATCAAATTCCCATGCATCCGTCGGCACTACCTCACCGGTCGTTCTGTCGATCACTTCCCACCAACGCTTCGGGTCGTCCAGCGTGTTGACCTTAAGCTGCTCCGTATGGAAGCCTTCCATCAGACGGATGCGGAGTGTTTCCCCTCTGGCGGTGATGCGGTTGCTGATCAGGTATTCCTGCTGGATCTCCTCCGGATGCTTCATCGCCCACTCATTATCCTTTCTCGTGGTATAATAAGTCGCATATTTCTTCACCGGCTCTGACAAAAGTGCTTCCGGCATCTCGGTTCCGTCACAGTCTCTTAACGCGTCTGCGCCCAGAAGATTTTTTAACCGTATTGTTTCGTCAATGATGTCTGCATCGGTCGGCAGCGTCAGTCTTCCTGTCATAGCATGGTTTCCTCCCCATCGCTTTTGTACTATCTTGCAGCTGATGACTAAAGTATATCGGCTTCCGGACCTGATATCAATTTCTTTGTTGCTTGTTTTGTTATGTTTATTGCTATTTTGTTACTAAAATGGTGGATTTTTTGAAATGATTATGTATAATATGCTTATCAAGATCATACATATTTTTATTTTTTCGTCTTTTTTACGAATGTTTTTGTGAAATGTTGTTCTTTTTATATATTTAATATAAAAAATACAATAGATTTGAAAAAGTGCACAATAAAAATAAGATAAAGAAGGTATCTATTTATGAGTAATGAATTTATCAATATCGGCTCCGCAAACAGTTCTCCGGAACAGTTCCAGCTGCGTTACATCTCCATCTCCAAATACGAAGGTGACTGGCAGTCCCTTCCGCATACCCATCACTTTTCAGAACTGTTCTATGTCCTGCGGGGTGAGGGAGCCTTCTATATAGAGAATGAAAAGGTGCCTGTGAAGACGGACGATCTGGTCATCATCAACCCTTATGTAGAGCACACGGAAAAAACCCTTCCCAACGATCCCATGGAATATATCGTATTCGGTGTGGAAGGGCTCGCATTTTCCTTTTCCGGTGCGGGGCAGGACAACCCGAAGGGCTACAGCTTCTACAGCTACGGATCTGATAAAAAACAGTTCATCAACTTTGCCCAGCTGATGATGCAGGAATTCCGCGACAAGCTTCCCGGTTTTGAACAGGTATGTCACGGACTGCTTCAGGTGCTCCTGGTATATATTTCCCGGAAGCAGAACCTGTCTGTCATCTCCGACTCCTCCTTCCAATTATCCAAGGAATGTGCTCTGGCGAAACGCTATATCGACTCCAATTATTCCCAGAACATTACTTTGGATTCCCTGGCGGAGATCACGCATATCAACAAATTCTATCTGGCACACTCCTTTACCGAATGTGTCGGACAGTCTCCGATCAATTACCTGACAGACCGGAGGCTGGAAGCCTGTAAAGAGCTTCTGGTATCCTCCAATCTGTCGGTAGCGCAGGTAGCCACCAGTGTCGGTTTTTCTTCGCAGTCTTATTTCTCACAGATCTTCCATAAAAAGACCGGCATGACACCGCGCCAGTACCGGAGCCGGTATGCCCGGAAATAAAAATTTTTCTCCTACAGTCGGATCTTCTTCAGACGGTCCACTGCCTCTACGGTATTCTCGTAGCTTCCGAAAGCCGTCAGGCGGAAGTAATGCTCACCGCTTGGTCCGAATCCGGAACCGGGGGTACCTACCACGTTGACATTCTCTAACAGATAATCGAAGAACTCCCAGCTGGTCATGCCGTTCGGCGCCTTCAGCCAGATATAGGGAGCGTTCACACCGCCGGATACGGTAAATCCCGCTTCTTTTAAGCCGTTCAGGATATAATGTGCGTTGTTCATGTAATAAGCAACCTGCTCCTTCAGCTGTGCCTTACCTGCCGCAGAATATACGGCTTCACCGGCACGCTGTACGATGTAGGGTGCTCCGTTGTATTTGGTGCCGTGTCTTCTCGCCCACAGTGCATGGAGACTGACATCCCCGCTCTTTAAATCCTTGGGGATCACGGTGAAGCCCAGACGCACTCCGGTAAAGCCGGCATTTTTGGAGAAGGAACGGAACTCGATGGCACAGGTTCTGGCCCCTTCACATTCATAGATACTATGAGGCACATCCGGCTCGGAAATATATGCTTCATAAGCCGCATCATACAGAATGACAGCACCTACTTTATTGGCATAGTCCACCCATTCCTGCAGCTGTGCTTTGGTAATGGTGGCACCGGTAGGGTTGTTGGGGAAGCATAAATAGATCAGATCCGGTGTGGTCTTCGGCAGCTCCGGTGCGAATCCGTTCTCTGCCAGACAGGGCATATAGATCACATCACTCCAGGTCTCGGACTTCGGATCGTAAGTGCCGGTTCTGCCTGCCATGACATTGGAATCCACGTATACCGGGTATACCGGATCACATACCGCGATCTTATTGTCCAGGCTGAAGATCTCCTGAATATTGCCGCAGTCACATTTTGCTCCGTCGGATACAAAGATCTCGTCCGGTGCAATATCGCAGCCTCTTGCCTTATAATCATTTTCGGCGATCGCATTGCGCAGGAACTCATAGCCAAGGTCGGGAGCGTAACCATGAAAAGTCTCCGCTTTTCCCATCTCATCCACCGCACCGTGCAGTGCATCAATGATGGCAGGTGCCAGAGGCTGCGTCACATCTCCGATTCCCAGACGGATGATCTTCTTATCCGGGTGTGCTGCGGAATACGCATTTACCTTTTTACCGATGGTGGAAAATAAATAGCTTCCGGGAAGTTTTAAATAGTTGTCGTTTACTTTAAACATAGTACGTTCTCCTCTCTATTGTCCTTGGTGCAATGTTGCTGTCGTAAATAAGCAATTTTTCCGCACTACGTGCTCTCAAAATTGCAACGAACATTCGTAATCCGGGCTGATCGCCCTACTTACTTATGTTCGTTTACTCCTCTCATAGAAACACGTCTTTGTCTGCAAGCAGCCACGCCGTGTTTCTATGGAGGAGTTTATTCTATCAGATGGAGTCCGGGTCGACTTCACCTTCAAATACGATCTTCGCAGGTCCTGTCATGTAGACCAGGTTCGCCTTCCGATCCCATCTGATGTGCAATTCACCGCCTAATAATTTAACCGTGATTTCATCGTCCGTCAAACCATTCAGCACGCACGCCACCGCCGTAGCGCAGCATCCGGTGCCACAGGCCAGGGTCTCCCCGGTGCCTCTCTCCCAGACGCGCATGAATACATTTTTCCGGTCCAGGATCTCTACGAATTCCGTGTTCGTCCGGTTCGGGAAGCAGGAATGGTGTTCGAACTTCGGTCCGATCTTCTCAATGTCGAGATCCTTTACCCCGTTCATAAATACAATGGCATGGGGATTGCCCATGGAGACACAGGTCATACGGTATTCCTCGCCGTCCACCGTGATCGGTGCATCCACTACGGCTGGCCCCACCGAGGTCTGCTGTGTCGCTTCCGCTATCACCGGTACCTCCATAGGTGCCAGGACCGGCTGTCCCATGTTCACCTGTACCATAGTTACATGCCCTCTGTCAGTGGCGGTCCTGCCTTCCACGGTAAGTTTCAGGTATTTTATTTTTCCGGCGCTGACGATGGTGATGTCTTCCCGGTCCGTCAGTCCCTTATCATAGACGTATTTTGCCACGCAGCGGATACCGTTGCCACACATCTCTGAGCGGCTGCCGTCCGCATTGTACATCTCCATCTCGAAATCCGCTTCCTCTGCCGGATTGATGAAGATCACACCGTCTCCGCCGATGCCGAAATGCCTGTCACTTAACTTTCTTACGATCTCAGGCTTCTCCTGCGGTGAAAGCTTTTCCGTAAAGCCGTTGACATATACATAATCATTGCCACAGCCCTGCATTTTTGTAAATTTCATGTATTGCTGTTCCTCCTGTTGTTACTCTGTCATCATCGACAGCACCATCTGTGCCGTCTCCACCAGATTCGTCCCACTGTCCATACTGGTCTTCTGAAGATACCGGTGGGCTTCTTCTTCCGTCATATGATTTCTTGCCATTAAAAGCTCCTTGGCATCCTTGATCGCTTTTTCATCCGCTGCATTGCGGGTCTTCGGCTGCATGCGCCGTTTTCTTCTGCGGCGCTCCACACCTTCTACCATCAGATTTACCGTATTGATCAGGTCCTGCACCTTTAACGGCATGGAGAGACATACGATGCCGTTGCCGTAGCATTCGCTGATCAGATTCTGGGATGCCATCAGCAGCATCTCAAAGCCCTCCGGCAGATCCTCATGAAGTTCTGTATATATCATATCCGCCAGCTTATAACTGCAGATCACGATTCCGTCATTCAGTCCGTCCGCCTGGCTGATCGCCTGGGTACCCGTAGTACAGATACCCGTGACCTGGAAGCCGCTGCGGACCAGGATACTTTTGACTCCCTTGGCTTCTTCCAGCTTCGGCAGCACGACAATAATGTTCGTCATTCGCCCACCTCCTTTCTTCTGTGTTTTTACTCATTCATTACAAAAGAAAGGATTTTATCAATACTTATACAGATACTCCTGAATCTCCCATTCGGATACCTGGGAGCGGTACTCATGCCATTCCTTGCGCTTGGCATCGATGTATTTCCCGGCAATATGGTCGCCTAAGACATCCTGGATAAAGGTATCCTTCTCCAGTTCTTCCACTGCCTCCAGCAAAGTGCCCGGCAGCTGGTCGATGTTCAGCTCTTTCCGCTCTTTGGCGGTCAGTGCAAAAATGTTCGCATTGATGCTCTCGGGGGGCAGAATCTTCTCCCGGATGCCCTGTAAGCCGGCGCTTAAGCAGACTGCCAGCGTCAGATAAGGGTTTGCTGCGGAATCGGGACTGCGTAGCTCGATACGGGTACCCTCTCCGTCCGCGGTAGCCGGAATACGGATCAGGGGGCTGCGGTTCGTTGTGCTCCATGCGATATAGACCGGTGCCTCGAAGCCGGGTACCAGGCGCTTATAGGAATTCACCAGCGGATTCGTGATCGCTGCCATTCCTTTGATATGCTTCATGATACCACCGATGAAATAATAAGCTTCCTTACTCAGACCGTTAGGATCGGATGCATCCTGGAATATATTTTTCCCATCCTTTTGCAGGGACATATTGATGTGCATACCGGAACCGTTGACGCCGAACTTCGGCTTCGGCATAAATGTGGCGTGCAGACCGTGGCGTCTTGCGATGGTACGCACCGCCATCTTAAACGTCATGATATTATCTGCGGTATGTAATGCCTCATCGTATTTGAAATCGATCTCATGCTGCGCCGGAGCCATCTCATGATGGGATGCCTCGATGACGAATCCCATATCCTCCAGGTTCATTACGATGTCACGACGGGCATTCTCACCGAAATCTAACGGTCCGATGTCGAAATATCCGGCCTGTTCGTGGGTGCTGGTCGTAGGCATGGTATTTTCATCGGTATTGAACAGGAAAAATTCACATTCGGGACCTACCTCGAACGTATATCCCATATCCTCAGCCTGCTGTACCGCACGCTTCAGCACATAACGGGGATCGCCTTCAAAAGGCTGGCCGTTGGGGCGATAGACATCACAGATCATACGTGCCACCTTGCCCTGCTGGGGTCTCCAGGGGAAGATCTCCAGCGTAGACAGATCCGGATACAGATACATATCGGATTCCTCGATCCGGGCGAAGCCGTCGATGGCGGAGCCGTCGAACATGCATTTATTGTTCAGTACACGATCCAGCTGACTGGCTGTCACTGCAATATTTTTCAGATTGCCAAACAGATCCGTGAACTGCAGACGGATGAATTCCACATCCTCTTCTTCCACAAGACGGATGATATCTTCCTTGGTATAATTGTTCATCGTTACCCTCGTTTCTGCGCCGCCTGTCTGCTCCTTTTCCACGGGGCGGACGCATCCGTGAAAAATACTTACACTAACTATAGCAATGCCTGTTTTGTCTTGTCAATGCGAAGTTCTCCTCATTTACGGTACTACGTGGGAGGTCCTGCGCATACTATTTATAAAGATCATCCCATCATTCCAAGGAGACTTAAGAATGAGTGCAAATACAAAGATCGTCGTACTTCGCAGAAAAGAACTGCTCTATACCGGAATCTTCGCCGCGCTGGGGGTATTGTTCATCATATTACTGTTAATGCTGTTGTTGCCGGGCAAGGATACGGATGCCTCCTATGGGACACCGGATTCCCCTGACGATACTGCTGCTACCGAAATGCCGGACAATGTGGCGGATGTCTCCACCGGGGCCGTTGCCGATACCGGCAATACATATATCCCCGGAATCTATACCACGGAGCTGATCCTCGGCAGTGAGACCGTCAATGTGGAAGTCATCGTGAACGACCACGCTATCACATCCGTCAGCCTCGCAGATGCGAGTGAAGCACTTACCACCATGTATCCACTGCTCGAAACCACCATGGAATCCCTGAATGACCAGCTCTGTGAGATGCAGGATCCGGAGCAGGTCACCTATTCCGCAGAGACCAGATATACTTCGCTGGTGCTGCTGGAAGCGGTGAAGGCATCCCTGGAGAAGGCAAAGCCTAAGGCTACGCCGGAAGCAACGGATGCAACGAATGCACCGGCAGCTTCCCCGAATGTACCGAAAGCGGATATCAATCCTGCGGCATAAGGGACTCATGTGCCGTGCATAAAATTCAGTGCTAACGCAAAAAAGGGTGCATGCCTCCCGGCATGCACCCCATTGTGCGTTTTATTGTAATATTTTGTTTGCAACACTGGGTTTATTTTATACTATTTGCGGTGGAGATGCAAGGGAAAATTACTTCTCTTTTTTCTCTTGCTTCTTTGCTCTTGCTGCTTTCAAAACATCAGCAAGATTATCGCCATTAAGCACTCCCGGATAATTTTCCTGAAATCCCACTAAAGTATCTTTATTTTCCTGCTCACTTTATACTCCAATATCCGCCTTTACTCGGGCCTTCATATTCGATTATTCCACTAGTCTTCAATTTATTTATTGAACGTTTAACCGTACTGAGTGAAACCTCTATCTGACTCGCCATTTCCTCTCGTGTTACATACTTATTCATTCGTATCAACTGCAAAATAGCATCCTCCACTGATGTCGCATTTTGGGGTTCATTTTGGGGTTCATTTTGGGGTTCACCTTGTTCCATTAAGAAATCCGGATGAATAGGTATCTCAACAGTAACTGCTCTTCTTTCATCATCCGTTTCAAATGTCGCTTTAGGAGAACCATTATCTCTAAGTTCCTCTTGTATAGTAGGAATTCCTGTAGATTTTCCTTCTGTCAAATCTAACTCCTTCAAAAATTCTCCCAATCGTTTGTTTCTATAATATCGAGATTTGAATCGTTCTCCCTCAGCAATTGTCTTTTGCGAGATTGAACGGTCAATACCTGGATAACTAATAATTCGAACACAATCTGGTTCAATCTCTATGATTATTGCCTGATAGGATTGATAATCACGATGATAAAAAGCATTGACCACAGCTTCCTCTAACGCCTGATACGGATAGCTGTACCGGCGAATGGCTTCCATCTGATAATCTACTTTCGTGACCTTTTCCTCAATCACCATGTCCTGTAGCTTTTCCATAGTTCTTTTAATCATTGTCGGCACAGAGCCTTTGATAACCGGCACTTCAATAAAATTATTTGGATTTTTAATGCTACCTTCCGGAAATTTTGTAATTTCAACCTGCGTATATGGAAAGAATTTGTCCAAATGCTCACAAAACATCATCAGTGCCGCATTAGATATACATAGCTGCTCCGGTGGTCCTACAAGAAGCTGCATGTCTCCAAGCACTTCCATAACACCACGTTTTCCAATCTGCTTTGCCAGCTTGCTTTTGGTTGTATTGAGATGGTCCGTTAACAACGCAACCGATATGTCTGACTCTGTAGCCTCAAAATTAGGCCTCGTGTCAAACGGTGCGTAGTTTGTCATATTAATTAATTCTCGTTCCTGCTCCGCATTTGCACGAACCGAGCTTGTCGCATACCGTATATAGTAATAATACTTTTTATCCTTCTTAGCAGTAACATGCTCTGGTGCCTTATACGGTCTTTGCACTCCAGGTGTCACCCACAATACAACAACATTTTTCCCATCAACTTGTTCAATGATCACACGTGGAAAATATGCCGGAATCATTGTATTATTATAACCCAAAAGTTCCTTTTGTATGGTATCCAACTCATATTCTTCCAACCCCTTTACCGGGCGAACTGCAACACCGTTTTTCTCCTCGACACCAATCAAAACATATCCGCCACCAACATTGTCAAAATCATTGGCAAATGCACAAATGCTATGATAAATATCATCCGGATTCCACGATGCTTTAAATTCGATCCTATCAGATTCCACTCTTCGCTTATTTAATAAATCTTCTATGCAAAGCTCCAATTCCATTTACTTCACCACTTTCATAATTTAGGACTGCCCATCTCTTTCTCAGCATTCTCTCGTTTAATCCGATAATCCGAAAGCACTTTCAGTATTTCCGGGTCAGTTACATTGGATTCATAATCTGAAAAATCATTACTTTCAATTATTGGCTTAATTTGTTTCATCATTAACCATAATTTATCGTAACAAATCAATTTGCCCCTCCCAATAAGACGAAAAACACCAAATAATTCTACCACTTACCTTTTAGCAGTTTCAACAAAAGCTTTCGTTTTCCACTCAAAACACCTTCGTCGGAGAAAGCATTGCTTGCTGCTCTCTAACCTACGAAGATGCCGACAGCGGATATCAATCCTGCGGCGTAAGGGACTAAGGTACCGTGCATAAAATTCAGGGCTGACTCAAAAAAAGGCGCATGCCTCCCGGCATGCACCCCGTTGTGCGTTTTATTGTAATATTTTGTTTGCAACACTGGGGCTTTTTTATACTATTTATGGGGGAGATGCAAGGGAAAATCATTTCTCTTTTTCTCTTTTATCAGCAGACATTTCGCACCTCATTTTCTACAATATTAAATCGTATAAATTCCGGTATCGCATTTGCAAGTGCCTTTTCTTTTATACGTTCATCTCCCGTCGCTGCATATGCCGCTTCAACACCTGCAGAAAAATATAATTTTTCAAGCTTCTGGGAGCGAATATCATTATAATTTGTACAAAGAGGTACATCGTTCATCCTGGACAAGTAATCAATCATAGCCAGCAGATACATAGCTTCTCTGCACCATCTGCGCTCATAAAGCTTTCTTACTTCATCCGTCTCAAGTGTTTCGATAATAAAATCTATATCACCCATATCCTTTACATGATGGCATGTATTACTTTTAAATGTTTCAAACGAACATCTATAATCTACATTATCTGCGCTATTATTTTCCAATATTGCGTCTACCGTTACATTAAGCACCTTGGCGATTTTATGCAGAGTTCCTGCCGTGCATTTATCAAGGTCTGCTTTTCCATTACAGATATCAGTAATTGTTGTCATTGCAACTCCGCTTTCCTTGCTCAAACGATACCTCGACATTTTTTCTTTTTCAAGTAAATCATTAATTATCATCTGCTTCCCTCCTATTTATTAATATATCGGTCAGCCGAACCACTGTCAACAATATTTTTGAATCCAGTGTAAGCAGTAATAACACTTCCCCTATCACAGCCCTTTTGTCTATGTCAGACAAGGCAACGACTCCGCCCAATATGGCAGCTCATCTATAACAAGCACAAGCTTCTCGTCTCCGATATTTTTATCAATAAAATCAAAAACAGCCTCTGTAGTGTGAAAGCTGATATTCTCCACTCCCGGCATAAGCAGATCAACTACCTGCTTTGAAAACAGTTCCAGATTTCTATTTTTTCCGACTTTTGTTGCTGTATAAAAATAGTCTTCTTGTCCATCTTTTTCATAGAATTCCTTTAACGATGCCAGTTCTCTTTCTCTGCCGATAAACATAAGAACTACCTCCCATCTTTGTTAAAAACAGTTTTATTAAAATTGATTTTAACAAAATATTTCTGAATAAAGTTTAACATGACTCTTATGTTTTGCAATCTTTTTATTTGGTGTCGTGTTCACTGATTTTCTTGTATCTACCATAGCTCTTATCACATTTTGTTGCTAAGTAATGCTTAGGGCTGGAAAAGCTTGCTCGTTTCTTTTTTATTTTTCTGACTAATTTTGAGACAAGAAAAAGCCGGGATTATAAATCACCGACCTTTTCTCAATAGATTATTGTACTTCCTCTTCCAGATTATGTAGCAAAGTTTTGATTTCATCATCGTCAGGTGCATACTGTTGTACTTGACTTAATATGGCTTTCGCAGCAGCAGTTTCTCCACTCTCCAGTTTCTGCTTTGCAATATTTTTTAATGAGATGACCATTTGTTGTAATTCTTCCTGCGCTTCCTTTGCTTCTGTTATCTGCTGCTGCATCTTGTTGCGAACCATTTCCGCATAAGTCAACATTACTTTTTCCAGCTTCGGGTAAATGCCCAGACAATTTTTCAAATGTTCCAATGCTTTTCGATCCTGCCCCGACTCGCAATACTCTTTCTGTTTTTTCAATTCCAGGGCCAGCTGCAGTTCATCCGGCAAGCCAACAGAATTTTCTAACAGAACTTCCTCCTTATAATAAGATTTGTAGAAATCAATCAACTTTTCTGTGTATGTCCAAATATCTTCCTCTAATTTTGACAGCCCAACCCATTCCATTATCTCTTCTATCAGACCATTTTCTCTATATTTTATATCAAATAAGTTGTAATGAATATTTTCATTCCTTTTCCATGCTAAAATTCTGTCATTCCACGCTTCCCAATCCTTCCAAGTAGCCCACTGCTCCATACGTTCCAGCGCTCTTCTCCATACCCGATAGTCGACCTTCAATATCATTTCATTAACGTCTATTTTTTCCTTGATTGCAATATTCCAAACCTCATCTTCAACCTCAAATAAATGATCAGCGCATGTAGTCAACAATTCATTGTACAACTCATTGAGAGTTTCTTCCTTATTTGCTTTCTTCTGTTCCCATATAATTTTATTGGATATTATGAAAAAATGGCCACTATCTAATTCCGCCATAAGATGAATTAAATTATTTAGCTTTTCAATTTCTTGCTCTTGCCTATACTC
>ENA-UONX01001407-UONX01001407.1-human-gut-metagenome-genome-assembly--contig:-P74old-NODE-1407-length-22909-cov-22.246653_pt1 | contig 22909 bp, 17 predicted proteins | sample MGYA00242466_ERZ724013 | MGnify/ENA metagenome assembly ERZ724013 | reverse complement strand
CTATGATACAACTATCAAGTGTGCGGCGAAAAGCCCATGGGCTTTTATCGTTTCTAAGAAACGATAAGGGGTGCTCAAAGGGCGTGTCATTCTGAGAAGGGGCGCAGCCCCGACGTGAGGATCCGTACTTCCCGCATCCCCCACAAAGCCGTCGGCCACCGACGCACACGCAAAAAAATTAGGAGGAAGATATTATGAGCAACCGCAAGAGTACCAAACGGGCCTTGCTGGGCAGCATCATGGCCATGGTTCTGTGCCTGGCTATGCTGGTAGGCGCTACCTTCGCATGGTTCACCGACACGGCAAGCACCGGCGTCAACAAGATCCAGGCCGGTAAGCTGGATGTGGCGCTGGAAATGAAGGATGCCGCTGGCCAGTGGGTTTCCGCCGAGGGCAAGACTCTTACTTTCAAGACCAAAGACAATAGAGCCGCCGACCAAATTCTTTGGGAGCCGGGCTGTACCTACGAGCTGCCGCAGCTCCGTGTTGTCAACAAGGGCAACCTTGCTCTGAAGTATAAGATTCAGATCACCGGTATTCAGGGCGACGCAAAGCTCAATGAGGTTATTGATTGGACCATCAACGATGCCGCTATCGATCTGACCGAGGGACATCTGACTGCCGGTCAGCAGGGCGATGCTTTCACCATCAAGGGTCATATGCAGGATACCGCCGGCAATGATTATCAGAATCTTACTATTGACGGCATCGGTATCAATGTTGTTGCGACGCAGGACACGGTTGAGAGCGACAGCTTTCATAATCAGTACGATGCGGATGCTGAATATCCTATTGCAGTTACAACGGGCGACGAACTGCAGGCCATTGTGAACAATGCAACAGCTCCTGTCAATATCGTGCTGGCGAACAGCATTACGACCAACAACTTCGTCATCCCTGAGGATAAGGATGTAACCCTGGATTTGAATGGCCGCACTGTAACGAATGCTGAATCGCACACCATTCTGAATAAAGGCCATCTTACTCTGAAAGATTCAAGCGCAGATAAAAGCGGTCAGATCATCTCCCTCAAGGGCAACACTGCAGCACTTCGCAACGGAGATAACGCAGTCTGTGTAGTCGAGGGCGGAACCATTTCTCGTGACGGGGCCAATGGAAATACATGGCATGTGGTTGAAAACTTTGGCAAGATGACCTTCAATGGTGGTAAGGTCGTCCTAAAGAACGGAAATGGCTTTGCTATCACCAATGGCTGGAATTATTTTGATCCCGGTGCTTCTACTACGCACGCAGTGATGGAAATCAACGCTTTGGAGCTTGATACCGATTCCAGTGGAATTAAGAATTGCAGATACGGCGATCTGACCGTAAATGATGTGAACGTGGCCTCCACCGGATATTGGGCCCTTTCCAACGACTATCTTGGAACAGCCGTAATCAACGGTGGAACCTTTACTTCCACTTCTTTCAAGGCAGTTTCCAACGGTGCTGCAATGACGGTGAATGGCGGAACCTTTGACGGAACAGCAGGGTTTTTCGTTCAGAGCTATGCCACATCCACAGTTCTCAACGGCGGAACCTATACAAACATGAACGTTGACGACCTCGCTGGCTATGTCGGTACGGGACACACCGCACAGCAAAGCGGCACATCCGTGATTATTAAGTAAAACCCTATTTCCACCCCCTCCGCCCTCGGGCGGAGGGGGCAATCAAAGGGCATATCGTCGACACAAGCTTTGTATCTTTCCGCCCGCCGTAAGCGGCAGGCGTCAATCACGGTGCTGTGTCTCCTCTCCCCAACAAAACCGCTTGTTTTGTCGGGGACCCCGGATGAATATGCCTTTTGATTGCCTATACAAATTCCATCGAAAACTGAGCGCAATGTAATGAAGGTGTACCCCGTCTTCCTCCACCGGGTGAAGCACGCAGCAAAGGAGGTGCAGAAGCCATGGGTTTCTGCCGGCGTTCTTTGGAAACCACCTGGCTGTATCCGCCACAGGCGGATACAGCCAGGTGGTTTCCAGGAAGTGTCCCGGCTTCCATGCCGCAACGTGGCTGGAGATCGGCTGACACGACGGGGTAGACTTTCTGCCGCTATTGGCAGAAAGTTGCCCTCCGGAGGCAAAATACAAAAACGCCCCAACAAAATAACAGCCCCTCCGCCGCAAGGCGGAGGGGCTGTTATTTCATAAGCTGCTTTCCAAGAGGAGCTTACTTCTGATCGCAGTTGGGGCAGTGGCCATTCTCATCCAGATGAGCGCCGCAGCGGGTGCAGAAGCTGGGCGCTGCGGGAGCCGCCTGCTCAGCGGGCTGGAAGGGAGTCGACCGCTGGGCAGGAGCCGCAGGAGCCACGGGCGTTACCGGAGCAGCGGGCTGGGAGGGCTGGGTACGGTGCAGCTCCGGCACGGCGAACAGGTCGGCGTCGGCGCTGCGCTCGTTCTGGTTTTTCAGCTTGCGGTTGATGGAGATGACGTTCTTCAGCAGCAGGACCGCCATCATCAGCAGCTCATAGCACAGACGTACCGCAATGGGGCCCAGCACCATCAGCAGGATGCCGTAGCCGCCCAGCCAGTGACGGCCGGTCCAGGTCTCCGGAGCCATGAACAGCATGAAGAAGCCGCACAGAATGAGGTGGGCCGTCACGAAGATGTATAGAGCCTGCAGGATCTTCTCCACGATCAGGAACTTAAAGTTCACGGCGTCGTGGAGGAACTTGCCGAAGCGGCCCAGCTTCTCCCGCTTGCTCTCCGGTACCACCAGAATGAAGGCCGCCACCGTGGCGATGATGGCGAGGATCGTGGCGATGATGCCGAAAGCACCCATATTGGCACTCAGAGCGCTCAGACTGGTCATAGGATTCATAAGTACTATTCCTTTCTCTATGTGTGTGATCTCTATCTCCATAGCTTTGCCGGATTTCGACAAAACTACAAGGATATCGTATCACGAAAGGGGAAGCTTGTCAACATCCGACCAAAGTGGACAGAAACAGGACGGATATCCACTTGACAAATGGTCCCAAAATGGGTATATTATGTACCAGTCAAGTGAATATCTTCCACCTTGGGGGAGTAATTCCACTTCGCAGCCTGCGGAGTGAGGCAGCTTCGTCAAACCGGCGTTCAGGCGCCCGGACTGCTTTGAAAGAATGAGACTCATGCGTGGGCTTCGGCCTGCGCATGAGTTTTTTTGTTGCGCCGGGTGGGTAAAATGGAGATGGGGGAAGGACCCCCGAAGAAGGAGTGGTTGGATGCAAAAGGAATACACCCAAACAAAGGAACAGGTGCTGGAGGGCCTGCGGACAGACCGGCAGGGCCTTTCGGCGCAGGAGGCGGAGAAGCGCCTTCGGGAGCACGGGGAGAACCGTCTGAAGGAGGCGGAGAAGCTGACGCTGCTGCAGCGGTTCGTGCAGCAGCTGAAGGATCCCATGCTGCTGATCCTGCTGGCGGCGGCAGCGGTGTCCGCCGTGACCAATATCCTGTCCCATGAGAGCTTTACGGAGGTCATCATCATCCTGCTGGTGGTGCTGCTGAACGCCGTTCTGGGCGTGGTGCAGGAGAGCAAGGCGGAGGCCGCCATTGAGGCTCTCCAGACCATGACCGCCGCCACCTGCAAGGTACTGCGGGACGGGCAGCAGGTGACCATGGAGAGCCGCCTGCTGGTACCCGGCGACGTGGTACTGCTGGAGGCGGGCGACGCCGTCCCGGCGGACGGGCGCATTTTGGAGAGCGCCTCCATGAAGATCGAGGAGGCAGCCCTCACCGGCGAGAGTGTCCCCGTCAGCAAGTTTACGGAGCCCCTCGCCGGGGAACAGGTGGCGCTGGGCGACCGGAAGAACATGGCCTACATGGGCTCGGCGGTGGTATACGGCCGGGGCCGCATGGTGGTCACCGCCACGGGCATGGACACGGAGATGGGCAAGATCGCCGGTGTGCTGGCCCAGACGGAGCAGGAGGAGACGCCCCTGCAGCGTAAGCTGACCCAGCTGGGCAACACCCTATCCAAGATGGTGCTGGCCATTTGCGTGTTCATCTTTGTATTTGACCTGCTGGTGGCGGGTTCCCTGACGCTGGAGAGCGTGTTGGAGACCTTCATGGTGGCAGTGTCGCTGGCGGTGGCCGCCATTCCGGAGGGGCTTGCCACGGTGGTGACGGTGGTGCTCTCCATCGGTGTCACCAAGATGAGCCAGCACAACGCTGTGATCCGCCGTCTGACGGCGGTGGAGACGCTGGGCTGCACGCAGGTCATCTGCTCCGACAAGACCGGTACCCTCACACAGAATAAAATGACGGTGGTGGAGCACACCGGCCCGGAGGGACTGCTGGGTACCGCTATGACCCTCTGCAACGACGCCGTGGAGAATCCCGACGGCACGGTGCAGGGCGAGCCCACGGAGGCGGCGCTGGTGCGCTTCGGCGTGGACAGCGGGCTGGATAAGAACCGGCTGGAGCAGGAGCAGCCCCGTGCGGCGGAGGCTCCCTTCGACTCCTCCCGGAAGATGATGTCCACCATCCACCGCATGGATAACGGCTTCATTCAGTACACCAAGGGCGCACCGGATGAGGTGCTGCGCCGCTGCACCCGATATGAGGAGAACGGCCAGATGCTGCCCATGACCGAGGAGAAGCGGCAGGAAATTCTGGCGCAGAACAAGGCCATGGCGGATAAGGCTCTGCGTGTGCTGGCGGCGGCCATCCGCCTGTGGGAGGGCGGCCTGCCCAAGGACGACAGCCCGGAGTATCTGGAGCAAGATCTGTGCTTCGTGGGTCTGGCGGGCATGATCGACCCGGTGCGTCCGGAGGTGAAGGCGGCCATCCAGCAGTGCCGCACGGCCGGCATCCGGCCGGTGATGATCACCGGCGACCACAAGGATACCGCCGTGGCCATCGCCAAGGAGCTGGGGATATTGGATGATCCCTCGCAGGCCGTTACCGGCAGCGCCCTGGACAGCCTCAGCGACGAGGAGCTGGCCAAGGAGGTGGAGAAGTACAGCGTGTACGCCCGCGTGCAGCCGGAGCATAAGGTCCGCATCGTTAACGCATGGCGCAAGCGGGGGGCCGTGACGGCTATGACCGGCGACGGCGTCAACGACGCCCCGTCTATCAAGTCCGCCGACATCGGTGTGGGCATGGGCATCACCGGCACCGACGTCACCAAGAATGTGGCGGATATGGTGCTGGCCGACGACAACTTTGCCACCATCGTGGGTGCCGTAGGCGAGGGCCGCCGTATCTACGACAATATCCGCAAGGCCATTCAGTTCCTGCTGGCCTCCAATATGAGCGAGGTGCTGGGCGTGTTCGTGGCTACGCTGCTGGGCTTTACCCTGATGAACCCGGTGCATCTGCTGTTCATCAACCTCATCACCGACTGCTTCCCGGCGCTGGCGCTGGGTCTGGAGAAGGGGGAGCCGGACGTGATGGAGCGGCCGCCCCGCCCCTCTGATGACGGCATTTTCGCCGGTGGTCTGGGCTGGGACATCGCCTATCAGGGCATCCTCATTACCGTTATCACGTTGGTCTCCTACATCATTGGCCACTGCATAGAGGTGGGGTATTTCGAAATGCCCAAGGGCGTCTCCGACGACGGCATGACCATGGCCTTCCTGACCATGAGTATGTGCGAGATCTTCCACAGCTTCAATATGCGCTCTCAGCGGCGCAGCGTGTTCAGCCTGCCCAGTCACAACAAGGTGCTGTGGTTGGCCATGATCGGCAGTCTGCTGCTGACCACCGTGGTGCTGGAGGTGCCCTTCATCGCCAACGCCTTCGGATTTACGCCGGTGAGCTGGACGGAGTACGGGATTGCGCTGGGTCTGGCGGTGCTGGTGATCCCCGTGGTGGAGATCGTAAAAGCCTGCCAGCGGGCCCATGGCCGGAGAAAGAAACAGCTTTAAGCCTGTCGGATCACATCCGCCGGGGCGGCTTTTGCCGCCCCGGCGCTCTGTCAGAACCCTATAAAATGCCGGGTCACCGCCCGGCGTTTTTCTTTCTGCGGGAATTTGCGTGGCGGCGGAAAGCGTGGTATAATCATCTATTATGACAAATTCCTCGGAAGGAGGCGTATCTATATGAGCGATGAACGGATGGAGCAAAACCGGCAGCCGGAAAAGACAGATGTGGTGTTCTTTTCCCCGGAGATGCTGCGCCTGGCGGATCAGCACCGGCGGGAGCAGCAGGAGCGGCTGGAGAACTGCCGCCAGGCGGCCCAGAATGGCGACTGCGCCGCAGCGGTGCAGATGGGACTGCATTATTTTTACGGCACCGGCGGCGTGAAGAAGGACCCGGACAAGGCCTTTGCATGGTTCAGCCGCACGGAACCGGACGACCCTACGGCCCTTTACTGGCTGGCGGTGTGCCATGACAACGGCACCGGCGTGGAGCGTGACCCGGTGCGGGCCTTTGAACTGTTTCAGGAGAGTGCCAAGCTGGGCTATCTGCCGGCGGTGTGCGATCTGGGCGTGTGCTACGAAAACGGGCAGGGAACGGAGAAGGATCTGGACCGGGCCATCCAGTGTTATCGCCATGCGGCGGAGGAGGGCTACGCGCAGGGACAGTGCAATCTGGGGGCCATGTATTACTTCGGCGTGGGGGTGGAGAAGGACTATGGGCAGGCGGCCCGGCTCTTCACCCAAGCGGCGGAGCAGCGGCATCCACGGGCGCAGTTCCTGCTGGGCCTGTGCTATGAGTTCGGCAATGGCGTGGAGCAGGATGCCAAAAAGGCGGCGCTTCTGTATCAGGAGGCCGGGAAGGGCGGCAGCGCTGAGGGCCTGTGTGCTCTGGGTGTGCTGCACCACGCCGGAAAGGGCGTGGAGAAGGACGATCGCCGTGCGGCGGAGCTGTTTCGCCAGGCAGCGGAGCTGGGCCTGCCCAGAGCGCAGCTGTTTCTGGGTCACTGCTACGACGACGGCATGGGGGTGGATCAGTCGCCGCCTCAGGCGGTGGAGTGGTTCCGTCAGGCGGCGCAGACGGGCTATCCCGACGCCGTGATGCAGCTGGGGCTGTGCTATCTGTACGGTCACGGGACAGCGACCGACGAGAAGCAGGCGGCGGAGCTCTTTCAGCAGGCCGCCTCGGAGGGGAACATCCGGGCTATGAACGAGCTGGGGCTGTGCTATGAGGCGGGCCGTGGCGTGGAGAAGGACATCCACCGTGCGGCGGAGCTGTACCGTCAGGCGGCGCAGGCCGGCATGGCGGCGGCGCAGTGTAATCTGGGCGTGCTGTACCGGGAGGGCCTCGGCGTAGAGCAGGACGACCGCAAGGCGGCGGCCCTGTTCCGGGCATCGGCAGGACAGGGCTTTGCCCGTGGACAGTTCCTGCTGGGGCTGCACTTGGAGGACGGCCGGGGCATCGACCGGAATGAAAAGCAGGCGGCGCAGGAGTACCGCCGTGCGGCGGGACAGAGCTATCCCAATGGAATGGCAGCGCTGGCCCGGTGCTATGAGCACGGTGTCGGGCTGGAGCGCAACCCCTATCTGGCGGCGGATCTCTATGACCGGGCAGCCCGCCGGGGCCATGTGGGGGCGGCCTATGCCCTGGGGAATATGCTGCTCTCCGGCGACGCCATCGGGCAGGACCCGGCCCACGCACTGGAGCTCTACCAGCAGGCGGCACAGGCCGGACACATGGGCGCTCTGCGGCAGGTGGGCCGGTGCTACCAGAAGGGGAAGGGCTGCCAAAAGGACGAGGCCAAGGCCTTTGACTGCTTCCGGCGCAGCGCCGAGGGCGGAGACGGTCCGGCGGCGGTGTCGCTGGGGTACTGCTATGAAAAGGGCAGCGGCTGCCCGGCGGATGCCGCCCAAGCGGCTCACTGGTACGAGGAGGCGGCCCGCCGGGGCCTGCCGCTGGGGCAGTACGATCTGGGCTGCCTGTATGAGGCAGGACAGGGCGTCCCACGGGACCGGAGGAAGGCGCTGGAGCTGTTTCGGCAGGCGGCGCAGGAGGTCCCGGAGGCCCGACAGGCGGTCCGGCGGCTGGAAAAAGCCGGCAGAGCCAAACGGATCGTGGGCTGGTTGCTGGTGGCCTATGCCATGCTCATGGGAGCAGGACTATGGGAGGGCAGCGCCGGTGACCGGATCATCTGGCTGGCGGCAATGGCCTTTCCGGCGGTGGCCGGAGGGTGCTGTCTGCACTACGGCCGTCGTCTGGTGCCGCCGCTGAGTAGGATCGGGCGGATCGCCCTGACGGTTTTAGGGGCCGTGCTGGCCTTCTTCTTTGTGGTGGGGATCGTGGTGCTGCTGGACCCGGCGGAGGCAGTGGACGGCGCCGGTGTGTGGCTCACCGGCTGCGCCGGTGTCGGTGCGGCGGCCATGCTGCTGGGCGGCCTGCGGAAGCCCCGTACATAAAATCGCAGCGGGGGCGTGTACCAAACGGTACACGCCCCCGCTGCATATGAGAAAGAGAGAGACTCGAAGAAAGCTTCGTTATTTCATCGATCAATGACGGCCGAAGAAGTAGTCGTACAGGTCGCTGTACCCGTTCCCGTTATAGCCGTTACTGTCGTTATTGTAGCCGTTGTCGCTGCTCTGGCTGCTGTCCGTGGTGTTGTCGGTGGCCTGGGGCTGTGCGTCGAAGGTCAGCTGGGTGGTGATCTCCTGACCGTCCCGCAGGACGGTGAGGGTCACGGTGTCCCCGGCCTTGAAGCCCTTCTTGGCGGCGGACAGATCCTCCATAGAGGTGATCTGAGTATCGTTGAGCTTGGTGATGACGTCGCCCAGCTTCAGGCCCGCCTTATCCCCGGCGCCGCCGTCCTCCACAGAGTAAACGAACACGCCCTCGGTGGCATTGATCTTATACTGCGCCGCCATCTGCTGGGTCATGGTGCCGGCGGTGATGGCCATATAGGCCTTGTCGGTGACGGAGCCGTTCTCCATGATGTCGCTGATGATGGACTGCACGTCATTGATGGGAATGGCAAAGCCCAGACCCTCCACCGTGGTATCGGCGTAGCTGGAGTACTTGGCGGACACGATGCCCACCACCTCGCCGTACAGGTTCATCAGGGGGCCGCCGGAGTTGCCGGGGTTGATGGAGGCGTCCACCTGGATCATATTGAAGGGAGTACCCTCCACGTTGATGGCACGGTTCACGCAGGAGACGATGCCGGAGCTCATGGAGAAGGTCAGCTCACCCAGCGGGTTACCGATGGCCATCACGGTGTCGCCCACGTTGACATCGGTGGAGTTGCCCAGAGTCACAGCCGGCAGATCCTTGGCGTTGATCTTCAGCACAGCTACATCGTAATCGCTGTCGCTGCCCACCAGCGTGGCGGGATAGGTGTCGCCGTTATAGAGGGTGACGTTGATGGAGCTGGCGTTGGCTACCACGTGCTGATTGGTGACGATGTAGCCGTCGGCGGTGTAGATGAAGCCGCTGCCGGAGGAGGCGGACTCGGTCTGCTGGCCGAAGATGTTGGTGGACACGGCGGAGCAGTTGATGGAGACCACACTGTTGACCGTGGAGGCGTACACCTCGGCGGGACTCATCAGCGTCTGTCCGTCCACCTTCTTGACGTTGACGGTAGTGGCGGTGCGGCTGCTCTGCTGCACGGTGGTCTTACCGGTGCGGCTGCCGTTCTGGGCCAGAATGGCGCCGCCGAAGCCGCAGGCTGCACTGATGACGGCACAGCTGAGGATCAGGGCCACCACACGACCTATACCGCGGTGGTGCTTCTTGGGCTGCGCCGGGGTGTTTGTCACCACCGGATCGGCGGCGGGCTCCACGATGGACCCGTCCGCAGACTCTGCATGAGATCCTGCGTTGGGATCACGATAGCTGAAGTGATACAGGTTGTTCTCGTCATGAAACTCGTTGGACATATGAAAAACCTCCTTTTGGGATATTGCCCATGGCGGGGAACTGTGCTATGATGTTTAGCACCGTTCCGTTTCTTTGCCTATTATCATACCCGGAAAGCTTAATGTAAGCTTTAAGAAACGGATTTTTCTTTGAACATTTTGTAAAGGAGGTGCCGCCGTGCTGAAGCTGGAGGGCCTGAAGCTGGCCCCGGAAGAGAAGGAGGCGGCCCTGCACCGGAAAGCAGCCCGGCTGCTGCGCATCCCGGAGGAGGACGTGCTGTCGGTGCAGGTGCTGCGCCGCTCCATCGACGCACGGGAGGAGCTGCATCTGGTGTACACCGTGGCGGCGGAGGTGCGGCAGGAGAAGCAGGTGATGCGCCGCTGCCGGGATCGGCGGGTCAGCCGCTTCGCCCCGGAGCGGTATGCTCTGCCGGAGGTGCTGTCTTCGCCGGAGGTGCCGCCGGTGGTGGTGGGCGCCGGGCCGGGTGGCCTGTTTGCGGCGCTGGTGCTGGCCCGATGCGGCCTGCGCCCCATTCTGCTGGAGCGGGGGCGGGACACCACCGTCCGTCAGAGGGACGTGGAGACCTTCTGGCGCACCGGCGTGCTGGATCCGGAGTCCAACGTACAATTCGGAGAGGGGGGAGCCGGAGCCTTCTCCGACGGGAAGCTGAACACCGGCACCAAGGACCTGCGCCACCGGTGGATCTTAGAGGAACTGGTGCGCTGCGGTGCGCCAGAGAGTATTCTGACGGATGCCAAGCCTCATGTGGGGACGGATATGCTGCACATTGCCCTGCAAAACCTGCGGCAGGAGCTGCTGTCGCTGGGGGCGCAGGTGCGCTTCGGCCACCGGCTGGAGGGACTGGAGAGCCGGGATGGCGTTCTGACGGGGCTGCACGTCCGGGCAGGAGAGGGGACGTACCGTCTGCCGGTGCGGGCGGTGGTGCTGGCACCGGGCCACAGCGCACGGGATACCTTCCAAATGCTGTACGAGGCCGGGGTCCCCATGGAGGCCAAGCCCTTCGCCGTGGGGGTCCGCATCGAGCACCGCCAGCGGGACATGGACGCCGCCCAGTACCGGCAGTATGCGGGGCATCCGTGCCTGCCGGCCTCCACGTATAAATTGTCGTGCCATACAGCGGGGGGCCGGGGCGTGTTCTCCTTCTGCGTTTGCCCCGGCGGACAGGTGGTGGCGGCGGCTTCGGAGCCGGGGCGTGTGGTGACCAACGGCATGAGCCACTACGCCCGCAGCGGCGAGAACATCAACGGCGGGATGCTGGTGGGCGTCACACCGGAAGACTTCGGCACGGATCATCCCCTGGCGGGGGTGGCGTGGCAGCGGCAGCTGGAGGAGGCGGCCTTCCGGCTGGGGGGCGGCGGATTCCTGGCTCCCTGCCAGCGGGTGGAGGACTTTCTGGCCCACCGCCCCTCCACGGGGCCGGGAGCGGTGCTGCCCAGCTATCGCCCCGGCGTCACGTGGTGCGACCTCCACGACTGCCTGCCGGGGTTCCTCACGGAGGCCATGGAGCAGGCACTGCCCCTGCTGGAGCGGAAGCTCCGGGGCTATGCCCAGCCGGATGCCCTTTTGACGGCGGTGGAGACCCGCTCCTCCTCGCCGGTTCGCATCCTGCGGGATGAGAGCGGACAAAGTGCGCTGCGGGGGCTGTACCCCTGCGGCGAAGGGGCAGGTTATGCCGGAGGCATCCTGTCCGCCGCAGCGGACGGTATGCGCTGCGCAGAAAAAATCTGGGAGGTATATTCATGATGAGAAAGCTTGCAGTGGTGGCGGATTACCTGAACGACAGCCACCGTGCTCATATCGAGAGGATGGCCGGGGATGCCGGCTTCACTGTGGACTATTTCACCGAGGGCCATCTGCCCCAGGACCGGGCGGGGGAGTATGAGGTGATCTACGGCACCGTCCCTCCCAAGGAGCTGAAGGCTGCCACGGCCCTGCGGTGGTTCTGCTGCGCCTATGCCGGCATGGATCAGTGGAAGGACGATGCCCTGTACCACAGCCCGGAGGTGATGCTCTCCAACTCCTCCGGAGCCTATGGCGTGACCATCAGTGAGCACATGGTCATGGTGACGCTGATGCTGCTGCGGCAGATGCCCACCGTGCAGGAGTGGATGCACCGCCACGATTGGAGCGACGAGAAGCCCCCCATGCGCTCCGTCTGCGGCAGCCGCATCACGGTGCTGGGTACCGGTGACATCGGCACGTCCTTTGCCCGCCGGGTGAAGGCCATGGGGGCCAAGACCGTGACGGGTGTCTCCCGCAGCGGCCGCCATGTGGACGATGCCTACGACGCCATGTACACCACGGCGCAGCTGGATCAGGTGCTGCCGGAGACGGAAATTCTGGCCATGGCCCTGCCCGGCACGGCGGAGACGGAGGGCATCCTCTCCCGCAGCCGCATCGCCCTGCTGCCCAAGGAGGCGGTGGTGGTGAACGTGGGCCGTGGCACCGCCATCGATCAGGACGCCCTGATGGAGGCCCTGAACGCCGGACGGCTGGCCGGTGCGGCGCTGGATGTGGTGCGCCCGGAGCCTCTGCCTCCGGAGCATCCCCTGTGGAACACCAAAAACCTCCTGTTGACGCCTCATCTCTCCGGCTTCATGTCGCTGGGCATCACACGGGATACGGCGGTGGCTCTCTTCTGCGAGGATTTCGAGAACTACATCGCCGGCCGGCCCCTGAAGCGGCTGGTGGACCGCCGCAAGGGCTATTGATAACGGGATATAGAAGTATATAGGAACAGGGCCTGCCGCTATGCGGCAGGCCCTGTTCCTTTGTGCCGCCCCGAAGGGCTTCCTGTTACAGGCTATACCGCAGCGTGCGGTACAGCCGCTGGGTACACCGGGCCAGCGTCCGGGATACCGTGGACTTGCTGATCCCCAGCTCCTGTGCGATGTCCGTGACCCGTTTGCCCTGGGTGAAGTGCATCCGCAGGAGCTGCCGCTGCCGGGGCGTCAGCTCCTCCTCCACCGCCAAGGGCAGATTCACCAGCAGACGCCGGATCTGCTGGCGGTTGTCCTCCTGCTGTCCCTGCTGCCACAGCTGCAGGCTGGCGATATCCAGCGGGTCATAGCGGCCGGAGCCGTCAGATACGGTATGCCGCATAGCGGTGGCACCCCCTGTCATAGTAGTGGGCGGTGTGATACGCCAGCTCACGGGCCTGCCGCCGCAGGGGCATCAGCTCCCGGATGCGCCGCTGCAGACACAGCACCTCCTCCGGGTCCGGGGCCGTCAGCGCCCGCTGATGCAGCTGCCGGATGCGCTCGCCGATGGCGTCGGCGCTGGCGGCATAGTCGTGGGACATTTCCTGCAAGGTCATAGAACTTCCTCCTTCCGATCTCCCCATGTTCCTCCTATGTACGGCGAAAAAAATCGCCGGGAACGCAAAAATACTGTTGACAAACGGGCCTTCATCTGGTAGTATAGATTCGCTGGTCAAATGCTGGTGTAGCTCAGCTGGTAGAGCAGCTGATTTGTAATCAGCAGGTCGGGGGTTCGAATCCGTCCACCAGCTCCAATTTGATATGGGGGATTTCCCGAGTGGCCAAAGGGGACAGACTGTAAATCTGCTGGCAACGCCTTCGGTGGTTCGAATCCACCATCCCCCACCAAGCCGACGAGTCTTGCAAAAGACCCGTCGGCTTTCCTTTTGCCCGGAAGCTGATGCCGTCTTCCGACGGGGCGCAGGAACGATCCTCCGGCCCAGCGGTTCTAAATACCAGTAGCTTTGGATATGATACCCTTGTGATGCCAGTATTCTTGTGAGTAAACTAAGACTATCACAAGAATCTTGTTATGTCAAGAGGGAATTAACAAGTTTCTTGTTAAAATGCCTTGACAGAAAACAAGAAATATGGTAGCATCACAGTGAAACCGTCGAAAGAAGTCGAAGGAGGGCGTGACCATGAGCTTTGGCGATCAGCTGAAGAAGCGCCGGGAAGAGCTGGGCCTGTCCCGCTCGGAGCTGGCGGACCGGCTGGGGGTATCCCGGTCGGCGGTGGGCAATTATGAGACCGGCGTCAGCGCTCCCAAGGAGGAGGTGCTGCTGCGGCTGTTCGATGCCCTTCATGTGGAGCCCAACTATCTGTATCGGGATGCCTACCGGGGCGGGGGAGAGGGGGTCAGCGACGAGGAGCGGAGCCTGCTGGAGAAGTACCGACGGTTGGGCCTCTCCGGGCGCCAGACCCTCCACACCGTGGCGGATGCGCTGGGGACCATGCAGCAGGAGCTGCAGGCCGCCGCCCCGGAGCCTGCGCCCCGTGTCATCCCGCTGTATTGCTCCCCGGCTGCAGCGGGCTATGCCGCCCCGGTATTCGGGGAGGATTATGAGCCCTTGCCCGTCACCGGTGAGGTCCCCACAGGGGCGGAGTTAGCGGTGCGGATCCAGGGCGACTCCATGGAGCCCTATATCCACGACGGCTCGGTGGTGTACGTGAACCACGACCCCCTGCGGGCGGGAGATGTGGGTATCTTCTGCGTGGACGGCGATATGCTCTGTAAGCAGTACTACCGGGACCCGCTGGGGGTGGTGTATCTGTTCAGCCTCAACCGCCGCCGGGCGGATGCGGACGTGATCCTGCCCCCCAGCAGCGGCCGCAGCCTCACCTGCTTCGGCCGGGTGATGCTCCACGGCCTGCCCATACCGGAATAAAAAAGACCCGCCGGAAAACCGATGGCTTTCCGACGGGTACTTTTTTCCCGCTCTCACAAAATAAAGCCGCCGTCGCAGGTCAGCACCTGCCCGGTGATGAAGTCCGCCTTGTCCGAGGCCAGAAACGCCACGGCGTGGGCGATGTCCTCCGGCGTTCCCAAGCGGCCCATGGGAGTCTCCTGCGCCAGCTGGGGCAGTACCTCGGCGGGCAGGGCGTCCAGCATATCCGTGCGGATGACGCCCGGCGCCACGCAGTTCACCCGGATGTGGGTGGGGGCCAGCTCTGCCGCCAGAGACCGGGTCAGGCCGATGAGGGCCGCCTTGGTGCAGGAGTAGGTGACCTCGCAGCTGGCGCCCCGCAGTCCCCAGATGGAGGAGGTGTTGATGATGCACCCCTCGTGGTGGTGCAGCATGGCGGGCAGCACCGCCTGAATGGCGTGGTAGGCGCCGTCTACGTTGACGGAGAAGTAGCGGTGCCACAGCTCATCGGTGATGTCCTGAAATAGGGCCTGTCCCGCCACACCGGCGTTGTTCACCAGCAGCGCTACCGGGCCGAAGGCATCCTCCACCTGCCGGGCCATGGCATTCACCTGTTCCCGGCAGGCCACATCCGCCTGCACCGCCATCACCCGGCAGCCCTCCCCGGTGAGCTGTTCCACCAGTGACCGGGCGCAGTCCTCCCTCTCCCGATAGTTGATGCATACGGCCCAGCCCTGCCGGGCCAGTTCCGTGGCCACGGCCCGGCCGATGCCACGGGAGGAGCCCGTGACCAGTGCGATTTTCTCCATGAAGTGTTCCTCCTTGTGCGCCTGCGATGTTCTTTGACAGCAGTATAACAAAAACTTTTCAGATTGGCAAGAAAAGTGTTGACAAACGGGGGACTTTCCGGTAGAATACCTTTGTTCGCACGGTTAGCTCAGCTGGTAGAGCACATGCTTGACGTGCATGGGGTCACAGGTTCGAGTCCTGTACCGTGCACCACACGTCAAAGTCCCGGAATCACTACGGTTCCGGGACTTTCGTTATTTTGCCGAACTTGGTGTTTGGAAGAATCTCCCAAATCACCTGAAAAGTTACGAAAATTGTAGATCGCTCACCGCAAAAAAACAGGCGGCCCTGATATATTGGGCCGCCTGTTTTTGCATATCCGGATGCTTAAGAATCCGTCCTGCACATGAGATAATCCAGCGTTACACCGTATACATCGGCCAGAGACACAAGTGCTTCCATGTTCGGCTCATTCTTGCCGATTTCATAGCCGGACAGAGTAACGACATTGATTCCCGTTCGCTCTGCTACATCCTGCTGCTTCAATCCGCATTTTAGCCGTGTCTCCTGTAACCGCTTGGCTACGCTTGCCTTGCGCTGCTTGCGCCGCTACGTGTATGCCAATGACCTTGCTGCTGAGACTTTCCGGACTTGCAGAAAGCCCCCGGTGTCCGCAATGGCTTGTCCTACTTGATGGATGGCGCCAGAAACCTCTTTGCTGTTGTCGGTGATTTCAACGTTCATCACAAAATCCCTCTTGACTTTTTTCGGGAATTGCATATACTGACAGTGAGGAAACTCATGTTTCCGTTTTATCGAGGTAATCCTCCGCCCGTTCTGGTGGGGGGTTGCCTCATTTTTTATATCGCTGCGCAAAGAGGACAGACCCGTTATGCAGCGCAATTATATCTGCATTAAACGATTTGCTTCTTGTTGCTCTCGCATCCAATACATCAATTAGTTTTTGCTTATCGATCCCATACTGTCCAACAAATGGGGTGCAGCTCAGATCACCCGGTGCCCTTTTTATCCCCGAAGGGCTGGGAAAAACCATCGTGAGAAAATTTTCGCACCCTGCCTGCCGAAGTACCTCCGCTCCGTGAGAATTTTGTATCACCCCCGGAAAAACTGTCAAATTGTACCATTTGCCCACGTGGCCTGACAGACACTCCGCTGCTCTGCGCAGTTTCCACGAAAAAGTCCGTAGAATCATTCTATAATACAGGACTGCAAGCAGCATAAACGGACGAACTTTGTTAAATAATAGTTAATATATACGACGAGATAAGTTTTTTGATTGTTAAACTTTAGTCAACTTTACGGTTGCAATTTTTTTATTACAGAGATAGAATAATACCAACATCCAATGTGTGTGTTGTTCCGCCACGGGCGGCATTCAAGATGTAAGGAGAAAAAGTATGTTCAAGAGATTCACCAACGCTTGCGTGCGTGTTGTGAACCGCTGGCTGCCGGATGCATTCCTGTTTGCCGTCATCCTGACCTTCGTGGTCTATGTGGCAGCCATGTTCGCCACCGGCATGGGTCCCATCAAGGTGCTGGCTGCATGGGGCAATTCCGACGGCTTCTGGGGTCTGCTGGCCTTTTCCATGCAGATGGCTCTGGTGCTGGTGCTGGGTTCCGCCATGGCTTCCGCCAAGCCCTGTAAGAAGGTGCTGCGGAAGGCCGCTGGTCTGTGCCACAATAATATGCAGGCCATTGTCATCACCACCATGGTCTCCACCGTGTGCTGCTGGCTCAACTGGGGCTTCGGCCTGGTGGCCGGTGCGCTGCTGGCCAAGGAGGTGGCCAAGCGGGTCCCCACTGTGGACTATCCCTTGCTGATCGCCTCCGCCTATTCCGGCTTCGTCATCTGGCACGCCGGTCTCTCCGGATCCATTCCCCTGACGCTGGTCACCGGCGCCAAGTTCGGTGAGGTCACCTATCAGGCCGCCATCACCGAGACCATCTTCCACCCCATGAACATCATCATGTGCGCCGTGGTGCTGCTGGCCATGCCCTTCATCAACTACGCCATGCACCCTGACCGGGAGCGTGCCGTCACCATCGATCCCACCCTACTGGTGGAGGACGAGGATAAGACCTACGAGATCAACACCCCCGCTGAGAAGCTGGAGCATTCCAAAATCCTGTGGGGCATCCTGTGCCTGGCCTTTCTGGTGTATATCATCTACTACTTCATCACCAACGGCTTTACGCTGGGCCTGAACATCGTGAACATGATCTTCATGTTCCTCGGTATCCTGCTCCACGGCGACCTGCGCCGCTATGTGGACGCTGTGGCGGAAGCCGCCGGCAGCGCCTCCGGTGTGCTGCTGCAGTTCCCCTTCTATGCCGGTATCATGGGTATGATGGTGGTGCAGAATGAGGCCGGTGTGTCTCTGGCAGGCGTCATCTCCCAGTTCTTCGTGAACATCTCCAACAACGTCACCTTCCCCATGCTGTCCTTCCTGGCAGCCGGTATCGTGAACTTCTTCGTTCCCTCCGGCGGCGGCCAGTGGGCCGTGCAGGGCCCCATCATGATGCCCGCCGGTGCAGAGCTGGGCATCGGCGCCGGCCGTACCGCTATGGCCATCGCTTGGGGCGACCAGTGGACCAACATGATCCAGCCCTTCTGGGCACTGCCCGCTCTGGGTATCGCCAAGCTGTCTGCCCGTGACATCATGGGCTATCTGGTGGTGGTCCTGCTGTTCGTGGGTCTGGTAGCCTGCCTGGGCTTCCTGGCCTGGGGCCTTCTGTTCTGATATCTTCCTATCTTTTCCATACTCCTCAAAGCAAAAGAGGCTGGGTGTCCACCCAGCCTCTTTTGCTGTTTCGATTTTACTTCACCCAGCCCATCAGCTGCACAAAGTTCCAGATGAGCTTGCAGCCATAGAAAATGATCACACCGCCGCACACCTTATTGATGATGTTCAGCACCTTCTCGTTGAATTTGCTGCCCAGCAGCGACACAATGGTGGAGAGCGTCAGAAACCAGATCACCGACGCACTGCCGAAGCCGCAGATAAAGGGCAGATCGCCCCCGGCGGGCAGGCTGGCCCGGAAGGCCCCCAGCATCATGGTGCCGTCGATGATGGCCTGCGGATTGAACCACGTCACCACGAAGGCGGTGGTGAAGAGCTTCCACACCGGCACGTCCACATCCTTGCCGCCCTCCAGCGATGCTCTGGACCGCAGCAGCCCGATACCGATCCAGATGACGATGAGACTGCCCAGTCCCAGAATGACCTTCTGCAACCACGGCACAGCCTGCATTAAGGCGCCTGCCCCTAAAAAGCAGGAGACACCCAGCGAGACGTCCCACAGAATGACGATCAGCGCCGTCAGATAGACCCGGCTGCGCCTCTGGGTCAGGGCGCTGTTGATGACAAACAGATTCTGCAAGCCAATGGGGGCCACATACGCCAGTCCCATGGTCAGTCCCTGCAAATAGATGTTCATAGCGGTGATTTTCTCCTTTTTAGTTATTTACTCCGATTTTGCTACCTGCTATAATGATAACACATTCTCCCCGAAGCGCAAGAGCGCAGATAAAGCTGAGCAGGTAAGGAGGAACTGACCGTGTCCCATTATGACTGCCCCTGTATGGAGAAATGCCCCCTGCACTACGCCATGTCCCTCATCGGCGGCAAGTGGAAGGTGCAGATCCTGTGCTCCGTCACCAACGCCGGGACCATCCGGTACAATGCCCTGCGGGGCAAGCTGGTTGGTATCAGCAACACCGTGCTGGCCTCGGCTCTGCGTGAGCTGGAGCGGGACGGATTGATCCTGCGCCGGGAGTATCTGGAGGTGCCGGTGCGGGTGGAGTACGCCCCCACCGAGGACTGCCGCCGCCTGCTGCCCATTCTGGAGCAGCTGTCCGACTGGGCGGAGGCTCGGATGCCCGCCGATGAATCCACAACGAAAAAGGAGGAACCGCAATGACCATCCAAGAAGCACTGGAGAAGCTGCAAAGCTATGAAAAGACCACCTTTGCCCTGCACCACGCAACGGGCCTTATGTACTACGACGGCGCCACCACCGCCCCCAAGGGGACGGCGGAGCTGCGGGGCAGCACTCTGGGTGAGCTCTCCCGCATGGGCTATGAGCTCACCACCGCCCCGGAGACGGTGGAGATGCTCCGCACCCTTATGGAAAACCGTGAGGAGCTGGACCCTGTCACCCGCCGGAAGGCGGAGGAGCTGTGGCGTGACTACGACCGCACCCACCGTGTCCCGGTGGCGGAATATGTGGCCTATCAGGAGCTGTCCGCCAAGTCCGACGCCGTATGGCATGAGGCCAAGGAGAAGAATGACTTCGCCCTCTTCGAGCCCTACCTCCAGCAGATGTTTGATGCCAGCCGCCGCATGGCCGGCTACTGGGAGCCGGAGAAGGACCCCTACGAGACCATGCTCTCCACCTTTGAGCGTGGCCTGACGGTGGCCCAGTGCGACGCCTTCTTCGCCTCCCTGCGGGAGAAGCTGGTGCCTCTGATCCGGCAGGTCACCGCCCACGCCGACCGGGTGGACGACGCCCCCCTGCACCGGAACTACCCCGTGGCCATCCAGCGCCGGTTCTCCGACTTCATCATGGATGTCATGGACATCGATCGGGACCACTGCATCATCGGCGAGACGGAGCACCCCTTCACCATCAACTTCTCCCGTGACGACGTCCGCATCACCACCCACTACTTCGCCGATCAGGTGGCCTCTTCCCTGTACTCCGTGGTCCATGAGGGCGGCCACGCCCTCTATGAGCTCCACACCGGCCGGGAGTTGGCCCGCACCTGCCTTGGAAACGGCGTCTCCATGGGCATCCATGAGAGCCAGTCCCGGTTCTACGAGAACATCATCGGCCGCAGCCGGGCCTTCTGCTCCGTCCTGCTGCCGTGGCTGAAGGAGCACTTCCCCGCCCAACTGGCGGACGTGACGGAGGAGCAGTTCTACCGTATGGTGAACCGCTCCCGGCCCTCTCTGATCCGCACCGAGGCCGACGAGCTCACCTACTGCCTGCACATCATGGTCCGCTATGAGCTGGAAAAGCAGATGTTCGCCGGCACCATCACCGCCCACGACCTGCCCGCCGCATGGAATCGCCTGTATAAGGAGTACTTGGGCGTGGATGTCCCCTCCGACCGGGAGGGCGTCCTGCAGGATTCCCACTGGGCCAACGGTAACATCGGCTATTTCCCCTCCTACGCCATCGGCTCTGCCTACGGCGCACAGTATCTGCTGGAGATGCAGAAGGATCTGGATGTGGAGGCCGCCGTCCGCTCCGGCAAGCTTACCGCCATCAATCGCTGGCTGGAGGAGAAGATCTGGAAGTACGGCTGCATGAAGGACCCCGTGGCCCTCTTCGAGTCCGTCTGCGGACCCTTCCGTCCGGAGGAGTACGTGGCGTATCTGGAAAAGAAGTTCACGGAGATATACGAATTGTAATTTCTCGCAACGATAATACAAGATGTTATCGCCCCGGAGCGCTCCACAAAGCCCTCCGGGGCGATTTTTCTCCGTCCGCCCTCCGAAAAATAGAAACTCTTTCCTGTCTATCCTCCGCAGACAACGGGCAAAAGGCCTGTAAAAAATGACAAAATATGATGAATGCCCCTTGCACTTTTCAGAGAGCGGTGCTATGATACAACTATCAAGTGTGCGGCGAAAAGCCCATGGGCTTTTTATCGTTTCTAAGAAACGATAAGGGGTGCTCAAAGGGCGTGTCATTCTGAGAAGGGGCGCAGCCCCGACGTGAGGATCCGTACTTCCCGCATCCCCCACAAAGCCGTCGGCCACCGACGCACACGCAAAAAAATTAGGAGGAAGATATTATGAGCAACCGCAAGAGTACCAAACGGGCCTTGCTGGGCAGCATCATGGCCATGGTTCTGTGCCTGGCTATGCTGGTAGGCGCTACCTTCGCATGGTTCACCGACACCGCATCCACCGGCGTCAACAAGATCCAGGCCGGCAAGCTGGATGTTGCTCTGGAGATGAAAGAGGGCGACAGCTGGGTCTCCGCCGAGGGCAAGACGCTGGACTTCGTCAAGGCCGCTGGCGCTGAAAACGAAGCCATCCTGTGGGAGCCGGGCTGCACCTATACCCTGCCGGAGCTGCGTGTCGTCAACAACGGCAATCTGGCTCTGAAGTACATGATCAAGATCACCGGCATCAAGGGGGATGCCAAGCTGAACGAGGCCATCGAGTGGACCATCGGCGATGTGGCGATGGGCGCTGAGCAGCACCTGAAGGCCGGCGAGAGCAACGAGTTCACCATCAAGGGCCACATGAAGGAGTCTGCCGGCAACGAGTACATGGACCTGACCATCAGCGGCATTTCCATCACCGTCTACGCCACGCAGGACACTGTGGAGAGCGACAGCTTCAACAACCAGTACGACAAGAACGCTGCCTATAAGGGTACGCAGGAATTCACCGAAGGTACCCACACCCTCAGCAACGGTGTCGTGGCTCTGAACCCCAATGACATCGCCGTAAAGGCCAGCGGAAGTGACACCAACGTCACCATCACCGGCGGCTATTATGACGGCGGCAATGGCGGCAATAACATCTGCGTCTATGCCATGGACGGCGCCACCGTGACCATTCAGGGCGGCACCTTCACCGTGGGCAGCGATGCCAGCCGCGCGGGCAACTCCGTCGTGGAGAGCAACGGCGGCAACATCGTCATTGAGGGCGGCTTCTTCTATACCAACTACAACTGGAACGGCTTCTACTATGTGCTGAACCAGAAGAACGACAACCCCGGCACCATCACCGTCAAGGGCGGTACCTTTGTGAACTACGATCCCTCCAAGGGCGACGATAATCTGGGCGGCAGCTTCGTGGCTGACGGCTATTCCGTGATCTCCGAGAAGCACGGCGACGACACTTGGTACACCGTGGTCAAGGGTACCGGCGTGATCCCCGGCACGCAGGAAGACCTGAACAACGCCATCACCCATTCTACAAACAAGGACATCACGGTCGTCATGCCCGCCGACCAGACCCTGACGCTGAACAACGGCATCGCCAACGAGGGCGCCAAGGCCCGCAACATCACCTTCGTGGGTGACGGCACTCAGACCGTGGACGTCATCACGAACGCCACCGGTGCCGAGGGCGGCCAGCTGAACTATCAGCGTGGCTCCACCTTCACCTTCGAGAATGTGACCGTTCAGGCCGGTGAGGGGAACTTCGACGGCATCGTCTGCGACGAGCTGGTCTATCGCAACTGCACCATCAAGGGCAAGCTGACCCTGTACGGCAAGGCCACCTTCATCAACTGCACCTTCGATAACACGATGGCCAACCAGTACTCCATCTGGACTTGGGGCGGCACGGACGTGACCTTCGAGGGCTGCACCTTCAACACCAATGGCAAGGCCATCCTCCTCTACGGTCAGGCCACCGCCGAGAAGCCCACCGATCTGGTGGTGAACAACTGCACCTTCAACGACCGCAAGAGCGGCACCGCCGGTAAGGCTGTCATTGAGGTGGGCAACGACTACAATGCCACCTACACCCTGACCGTCAACAACACCACGGTCAACGGCTTCGCAGCCGGCAAGAATACGGGCTCCACCCTGTGGGCCAACAAGAACAGCATGGACGCCGCTCACCTCACCGTCACCATCGACGGCGCCAAGGTGCAGTAAGCGCAGAGAGCTGTATCATCCCAGCAAAATAACAAGGAGGGCCTCCGGCAATGCCGGAGG
>ENA-UONX01001404-UONX01001404.1-human-gut-metagenome-genome-assembly--contig:-P74old-NODE-1404-length-22987-cov-7.210754_pt1 | contig 22987 bp, 16 predicted proteins | sample MGYA00242466_ERZ724013 | MGnify/ENA metagenome assembly ERZ724013 | reverse complement strand
ACCTGTGACCCTCTGCTTGTAAGGCAGATGCTCTCCCAGCTGAGCTAAGCTCCCACAGCATTTGTCTGTTTCAGAACGTCTGCGAAAGAAAAGATTACGTAAACTCTATGTTTCGTTTTTCTGTGCTCTGTCCTGACGACTTATTTATTATATCACACTTTTTGGAGATTGTCAAGTAAACGTTTTTTGAATTTTATTTCATTTTTGTGAACTCTCGTTCAAAACTAAATGCAACACAAATTCTTTTTCGTTTCTTTCCGCAATCTTCACTTTCGTGCGACAGCTTTATTATTATATCACGCTTTTTCTATTTTGTCAACCCCTTCTTTGGTATAAAAACAGGGGTTATTTTTATTCTTTTTTGTGTATTTTTGACATATACTGTGTAATTTATTCCAAATTAAAAACGCTCTTGTTTCAGATTTCCCGTCACAGTTGCCAAAAACGCACCAAAAGAGTGCTTGCTTTTTTTAAAAAGTTGTGATATAATTTTTATATCGTTTTTTAATAGGAAAAACCGCATTCTGCTAAGCCAGCAGGAACACATTCACACATCGCTCTGATGATATTTTAGAAAGAAGGTACATATTATGGGTATTGTAAAAGCAGCAATGGGTGCGGTCGGCGGCACACTTGCCGATTCTTGGCTGGACTATATCAAAGCACAGAACATGACACCGACCACCATCCTCACCAAAGGAGAACAAGTCAGCAGCAAGCGAAGCAGCAATAAAAGAGGCAGTGCAGACATCATTTCCAATGGATCCCGCATTGAAGTCGGTCCCAATCAGATGATGTTCCTGACAGAAGGCGGTAGAATTGTAGACTACACAGCCGAACAAGGCTATTATGAAGTATTTCTCTCGGAGTCCCCTTCCCTGTTCAACGGCGAACTGAAAGCCTCTGTACGGGAGACATTTGAACGTTTCAAGTTTGGCGGTCAGCCGGGCAAATCCCAGCAAGCATTCTTTGTCAACCTCTCTGAAATCCGTGGGATTCGCTTTGGCACACGGAATGCCCTGCAATATTTTGATAACTTCTATAATGCAGAACTGTTTCTCCGCTGTCACGGTACTTATTCCATTAAAGTCACTGATCCACTGAAATTCTTTATGGAAAACAGCAGTGTATGCAGCCGTGGACGGGTTGACTTTACAGACATACAGGAACAATTCAATGCTGAATTTTTAACCGCACTGCAAAGTGCCATCGGACAAATGTCTGTAGACGGTGTCCGCATCTCCAGCCTGACTGCAAAGAGCATGGAACTGACCAAATACCTCAGCAATGTGCTGGATGAAAGCTGGAACCAGCTGCGGGGCATTGAAATCTGCTCCGTCGGCATTGCCAGCATCAGTTACGACGAAGACAGCAAAAAGCTCATCAACATGCGAAACCAGGGTGCTATGCTCTCCGATGCCACCATTCGGGAAGGTTATGTGCAGGGTTCTGTCGCAAGAGGCATGGAAGCAGCCGGTTCCAACTCTGCCGGAGCTGCACAGACATTCATGGGCATGGGCATGGGTATGCAGAACGCAGGCGGCTTTATGGCTGGTGCCAGTGCTGCAAACTTACAGCAGATGCAAATGCAGAACACACAGCGGCAACAAGCTGCTGCACCGCAACCGACTGCAAACGGCTGGCAATGTGCCTGCGGTGCCACCAACACCGGGAAATTCTGTACCGAATGCGGCAAACCAAAACCAGTTTCGGCAACTGCCTGGAAATGCAGCTGCGGGGCAGAAAACACCGGAAAATTCTGCACGGAATGCGGCAAACCAAAACCGGCAGACGGCAAATGGACTTGCAGCTGCGGTACTTCCAACACCGGGAAATTCTGCACAGAATGCGGCAAGCCAAGAGGATAAATCATTCCCTCTGCATTCTGTTTTTATATGCCGCCGCATATGGCTGCGGCATCAATCTGAACGAGGAGGAATCCAGTGAATACCGTACAATATAAGTGCCCCTACTGTGGCGGCGAGTTGGTATTTAATCCGGAAAAACAGCAGTTTTCCTGTCCGTACTGTGCCAGCGACTTCACGGAAGCTGAAATGGAAACACGTTATAAAGAACAAAACGCAGAAGCACAGGAACACGCTGACCCCGATGCCAAAACACTGACCGATGAAAACGATACAGCCGCATTTGAAGAGCATACCCATCTTTACGAATGCCCTTCCTGCGGTGCACAGATTATTGCAGAGGAAACCACCTCTGCAACCTTTTGCTACTATTGCCACAATCCAGTTGTCCTCGCCGGACGATTGACTGGACAATACCAGCCCGCTTTTGTGCTACCATTCGCTGTTCAGCGGGATGCTGCGGAACAACTGTTCAAAGAATGGTGCAAAAAGCGGTGGTTTCTGCCATCTGATTTCAAATCCAAGCAGCAGCTGGAAAAAATGAGCGGCGTTTATGTGCCGTTCTGGCTCGCCAGCTGTACGGCAGATGCTACACTGGACGGGATCGGCGAAATCGTACGCAGTTGGCGGGAAGGCGATTATAAGGTCACAGAGACCAAAGAATACGCAGTCTCCCGACAAGCTGCTATTCCGTTTGAACGCGTACCAGCAGACGGCTCGAAAAAAATTGACGATGCCCTGATGGATGCCATTGAGCCATTCCCCTATCAGGAAATGCGACCGTTCTCCATGCAGTATCTGAGCGGTTTTCTGGCAGAAAAATACGATGTCACATGGGAAAATACCATCCCAAGGGTGCAGGGACGCATCCAAGAAGCCAGTGAACAAGTGCTGAACGCCACACTAACCCAATACACGACCGTCAAAAACAAGCAGTACCATGTGAATCTGGAGCATCTACAGCATGACTATGTGCTTCTGCCGGTCTGGTTTATGAACTATAAGCACAACGGCAAAACCTATAGCTTTGCTATGAACGGACAGACCAAAAAATTCTCCGGCACGCCGCCGCTGAGCTGGCCGAAGCTGCTCGGCTTCTGTGCTGGTCTGATGCTGGTGATCGGCTTGCTGGGCGGTCTGATCGGAGGTGTTGTGCTATGAGAATCCCAGTGATCAAACCACTCATTCTGACCGCTGCAACCGTCCTAAGTCTCAGCACACTGTGGCAGCCACTGTCCGCAGAGGCGACTGATTCGGGGCTGATGCTGGACGAATGCTCCCTCTGGGATGAGGCGGATGTCCTGACGGAGGAAGAGGAAAACGAACTGAACACGCTGATTGTCGACACAGCGGAATCCATACAGATGAATGTATTTGTCCAGTTGGGTGCAAATCGGCTTTCTAGTCAAGACGATGCAAGAGCCTATGCCATTGACGGCTATCTAGCAACCTTCGGCGATGCCAAGGATTCCGACGGCATCTATCTCTATCTGGACTTATATGGAAGTTACATCGACAGCACCAGTTATGGCCCACATGACTATATCGCAACGCATGGTCTGGCACAGTTGTATTATACCAACGCCGGAGATGACCGGGTTTCTAAAATTTTCAGTCAGATGAATCCGCACATGAAACGAGGGCAGGAGGATCCTTACACAGCGGTTACCATCTTCTGCAAAAATTTACAGGATTACTATGAAAAGGGCATTCCAAAAAATTACTATGTCTATGATGATATATATGACCAATACTTATATATGGATGAAAAAACGGATACTCCCGTATGGTCAGACAAAAAGCCACCTTTTATCCGAAAGAAACAAATGGCATCTGCATTTCTGATCAGTTTTGCGATTGGACTTGTGGCTGCACTGATCACCATGTTCTGCATCAAACATCATTACCGATTCAAGTCGCAGCCATCTGCACAGATTTACATTTCATCCGGAAAGATACGCTACGGCAGAAAAACTGACCAGTTCCTGCATAAACGCGTTTCCCGTGTCAAAGTAGAATCGGACTACAGCAGTTCCGGCGGAGGAGGCGGCGGCAGCAGCTCCGGCGGATTCGGCGGTGGCGGAAACAGCCGTTAAGCCAATGCATTTCAAAATCATAATACAAAAAAACGGAGAGCAGTTGATGACATTGCTCTCCGTTTTTTACCGATTGAAAAAACCGTTTAATCCGTTTCTTCTTTCTCTTCTGGCTCCTCAGTCGTTTCCTCCGGCACACCATGCCCGAACTGATGCGTCAGCTGTGGCGTTGGCAAATCCTCCAGTATGCTGACATAGGGTTCTTCTTCCGGTTCCGGCTCTGGTTCCCGCTTGGAAAGCGGAATCTGTCGTTCTGCGGTTGCGGCTTCCAACGCCTGCTTTTCCGCAACCGTCAACCGTTTTTTCTTCACCAGACGCACTATAAAGAAAATCAACACCAGACCAACCGTACAAGCCAGTGAGATACTTACAATCTTGATCCACGGAATTTCCAGGGACTTAAAGTTAATCCGCACCCCATTGCTCCGACTTTCACTGATATACTTTGCCGCTACGCCCTCATAGCCTGTCAGTAGGAATCCGCTCACTGCAATCGTTTCCATTTCATCTGTGGTACTGCCGTCTGCATTCACCTTTTGCTGTTCGGTTGCACCAAAGGCAAAGTCACCGATTTCTGTCACTCGCTTCGGCAATGTCACATCCATCAGCTGCTCACAGCAGAAAAATGCATAGCTGCCGATTTGCAGAGCATTGTCCGTGGCAGTTTCATCCCCTGCAAAGACAACCGATGACAGCGACTCACAATCCGAAAATGCATGGTCATAAACAGCCGTCACTTGCTCTGGAATGGTCACCGTTTGCAAGTTGGTACAGTAATCAAACGCACCCGAACCAATCACCTGTAAACTCTCCGGCAGCGTCACGAACTGAAAGGGAGCTGCAAAACAAGCACCATCATAAATGGTAGTCACACCATCCAGCACCGTGAATGCTGTCTCCGTCCTGCCAGCTGGATATAAGTACAACACCGTCAAATCCTTGCTGTACAAGACACCATCCTGTAAACTGTAAACCGGATGGTTGTCCGAAAGTTCCAGTTCCTCCAGACCACTGCATCCGACAAACGCCAGATATCCCAAATCGGTCAGAGTATCCGGAATGGAGAAGGTTTTCAGCGAAGAACAGTTCTGAAACATGTAAGCTGGCAGTGCTGTGATTCCCTCCGGCATTGTCACAGATTCCAATGCAGAACATCCCATAAATGTCTGTTCGCCTAATTCTGTTACCGTATCCGGGATTTCAATGCTGGTCAACGTATTACAATAAGCAAATGCCATTCTGCCGATTTTCGTAACAGCATCGCCAAATGTCACCTCCTGCAAAGCAGAACAGCTTAAAAACGCACCATTGGGAATCTCTGTAATGGTATCAGACAGTATGACAGACTGTAACGAAATACAGGACTGAAAGGCACCTTCCCCCATCTCTGTTACACTGGATGGAATCGTCACAGACTGCAAAGATTCACATCCTGCAAATGCCTGATCGCCAATGGCAACGACATCATAACCATCAATCTCTGGCATAATACTGATATTGGTTGCCGTTGAAATACAGTCCGTTACGGAAACCTGCATATTGGAAAGCACAGTATAAGTTAATGTACCGTCATCAAAGGTATTGCCATCTGTCACGTTCTGTGTTCGTCCACTGATATCCTCTTCCACCGCCTGCACCGGCAAACCAGTGACCAGCAAAAGTCCTGTTGTCAGGCATCCCGTAACCACCCGTTTCCATTGTTTCATGCTGTTCCGCCCTTTCCGCTTCCTGTTTTTCTCTTTTTTCTTACCACGATGATCACCACCGCTGCTGCTGCCACGAATACCACACCGCCACCAATGCAAACTGGTAAAACCCAACTGCTACTGCTGCCCTCGGTGACTTCTGCTGGAATATCGTATTGGGATACATATTTCTTAATTTTAGAATTGCTGCCATATGTCACAGAAAAATCCTTGACAACAGACGGTGTTTCATCCTCTGCCTCTGCATACAGACCAAATGCCCCGTCCCCTAATTCCTCAATACCGGATGGCAGCGTCAGCTGCTTCAATTCCAGGCAATTGTAGAATGCCTGCTTGCCGATTTGTTTCACTGTCTCTGGAATCGTAATTTCTGGCAGCCGCACACACGTATAGAAACAGTAATCTCCAATCTTCGTCAGCTTGGATGGCAGTGTAACAGATGTCAATTCTGTACAATATGCAAACGTATTATTCGGCAGTTCCGTAATACACTCTGGAATGGTGACAGATTGCAGGGATTGGCAGTAGAAAAATACGTCCTCTCCCAGCTCTGTGATATTTTGCATGTCTATACTCTTTAGCGAGGCGGCTCCGGTAAAGCTCCAGTCCTCCAGGCGGGTACAGCCATCCGGCACAACGTAATCCACCTGTTTATGGGCATCTGGATACTTGATCAAAACAGAACCGTCTGCGTTGAACAATATGCCATCTTGATCCTGATAGTTTGGATTGCCGTCCGCCACTTGAATTTCCTGTAATGCGGTACAGCCTTCAAAGACAAAATCGCCAACCGTTGTACAGGATGCTGGAATTTCAATGGTTTCCAGTGCAGAGCAGCCTTCAAAGGCATAGGTTTCCATTGATTGCAGCTGAGCTGGAAAGTCTATTTCCTTCAACGCCGTACATTGATAGAAGGATTCCTGTCCAATGGTGGTCAGACTCTCCGGCAATGTTATGGTTTCCAATGCAGTACAGCCATAAAATGTCCCGGTGGGCAGGGTCTCCAAGTGATTCGGCAGCTGGACATCTGTCAGGGCGGTGCACGCTTCCAGTGTACCATTTCCGAATGTTGTCACCGAATCCGGTATCCGTAAACTGGTCAGGACAGAACACCCGTAAAAGGCACTGTCTTGAATGGTGGTAATGGTATCCGGCAAAGTCAGCGACTGCAACAGAAAGCATTCTGAAAAGGCACCTTCTTTGATCCCCGTAATCTTCACACCGTCTACTTCCGCTGGCACCTCCACAGAAGTGGCAGACTGAAAGCAGTTTTTAATCCATGCCGTACCATCCTCCTGTACCTCCAGTGTAATATCATCTACCACCCAGTCATCTTCTTCTGTAACAGGGCCTTCTGCCCAAACAGATAACGGCAGGGACGAAAGCAGCAGTACACTGCCCAACAAGCTGCAAACCGTCTGTTTCCATTGTATCATGATTGTTCCTCCGTCTGTTCCTCCTTCTGCTCTGGTTCTGCTGTAGCGGTTTCCTTCTTTGGATTCTTTCCAGTCCGCAGTCCGCTCAGAATCAGCACGACACCAATCACCAATACGACTCCACTCATCCCAAGCAGTAGGTACTTGCTGTTGAAACGCTTCTCTTTTTCTTCGGTAATCACTACATTGCTGTCATTCTCTCCGCCAACCTGTTCTGTTGCAGACAGATCTTCTTTATCCCGACCGCCTCTTACAATATCCGCATCCTGTACGGTCACGAAAGAAAACGAATTTTGATAGCTGTACTCCTCATCGCTGTCAGTTGCATATCTCTGTGCCGCAGAACCAGACTCTCCGTAAATGGTAAAGTTTTTTACAGTGGTTTGCATGTCTGACTGATAGCCAAACGCACTATAACCGATTTCCTCTACACTGGCAGGGATTGTAATTTCCTGCAAACCTGTCCCGGCAAAAGCAGCCTGTCCAATGGTAGTCAATCCGGTCGGCAGAGCCACTTCCGTCATACCGGTACAGTTGGCAAAAGCAGCATTGCCGATATAGGTCAACTCTGCTGGCAGCGTCCATTCTGTTATGTTTTCACAATACGCAAAGGCATAATCACAGATTTCCACCACACTATCTGGTATCGAAATGCTGGAAAGTGTATCATACGCAAATACCCAGTCATCTATATACTGCAAACCGTCTGGCAGTTGAATTTCCTGCAAATTCGTACACTTGGCAAATGCAGCATAATACAATTCTTTTACACCGTCCGGTACCGTATAGCTGGTTGCTGGCAGTGCGGGCGGATATGCCATCAAGCAATCATCCTTCTTCCGGAAGAGTACGCCGTCTTGTGCATAGTATGTCTCACTGTCTTCTGCAACCGCAAATTCTTTCAAATTGTCGCAGTCAAAGAATGCACTTTCGCCGATTTCTGTAATAGAAGCGGGAATCGTAATTTTCTCCAACGTGTCACAATTATAAAATGTATCTGCGGAAATACCGGCAATGACGGTACCATCCAGTTCTTCCGGCAATACAATTTCAGTATCCTTGCCTGTGTAGCCAGTCAGGTATCCTTTCAGAGTTTCGCTGTCCACCTCATAGGTATAGTCACCGCTGGTGCCCTCCGCTGAAGCAGGAATAACCGCTACCGCTGAACCTGCTGACATACCAGCAAGCAGCAGGGAAATCGAAAAAATAGAAAATAATCGATGTTTCATATCGTTTTTATCGTCCGAATGGGACAACCTCCTTTTCATTTCAAATCAAAGTACAAAATAGCAAACATAAGACAAAACGCCGCAGGCGAATCTTTTATTCTTTTTGCTTCTTTTTCTTTTTTCAGCAAAAAGAAAAAGAAGTGAGGGAATTGGGGGCGAGCAGCCCCCAATGACATGGCAAATTCGGATAAGAAAAGTGGAAGAAAGATAACGTCCATCGCCACTCTAAAAATATCTGATCGAATTTGTAAAAAGGCTGCAGCGGGGCGATGGACGATCTACACAGGCAAGCTGGGATCTCCCAGCCTTGCCGGCGGCGTTCAGACCGTTTCATTTAGAGCTGTATAGGAATGACTTCTTAGGTAAACCTTTTCCGAACTGTGCCGGCGAATCCGCTCCGCAGTGCACCGTTCCGCAAATTGTCTGATTGCATTTTTATTCCACTGTCACCGACTTTGCCAGATTTCTCGGCTTATCCACATCGTTGCCACGCAAAACAGCGGTATAATACGCAATCAATTGCAGCGGCACTACTGCCAGCATTGGCATCAGCAAATCATCAAATTCTGGCAAGCCAAATTTCCAATCCGCCACATCCGGATCTGGCTGATAGCTGTCCCGGCAAACCAGTACCACTTTTGCCCCTCTTGCCTTCACTTCCTTGATATTGCTGATGGTCTTTTCAAACAATGCCTTCTGTGTTGCAACCGCAATCACCGGCATCCCGTCCGAAATCAGCGAAATCGTACCATGCTTCAATTCCCCTGCTGCATAGGATTCCGAGTGAATATAGGAGATTTCCTTCAGTTTTAACGAACCCTCCATACTCAAGGCGTAGTCCAGACCTCTGCCGATATAAAGCAAACTGTCTGCAGTAATCAAAGAAGAAGCGATAAACTGTGTCTGCTTCTTATTCTGTAAAATTTCTTCAATATAATCCGGTGTCTGCTGTAACTCTGCCACCAGCTTCCGGCATTCTGCTTCATCAATCGTACCAGCTGCCAGTGCAAATTCAAATGCCAGCAGGTACATGACAGCAATCTGCACCATATATGCCTTCGTCGATGCCACCGCAATTTCGGGACCAGCATGGGTATAGATCAGCATATCCGCTTCCCTGGCGATGGAACTGCCTTTTGCATTGACAATTGCAAGCGTTTTTGCCCCTCTCTGCTTGGCAAGCCGCATTGCCGCCAGACTGTCTGCAGTTTCTCCGGACTGGGAAATGACAATCACCAGATCCTGATCCCCCAAAATCGGGTCACGATACCGAAATTCCGAAGCGATGTCCACCGTTACGGGGATTCTTGCCAGCTTTTCAATGACATACTGTCCCACCACACCGGCGTGCATTGCTGTACCGCAGGCAACCACAAAAATCCGATGGTATTGTTTGAGGCCCTCTGGTGTAATATTGCATTCCTCCAGATTCGGCAGACCGTCTCGAATCCGTGGAGCAATAGTGGTTTTAATGGCATTCGGCTGCTCGTGAATCTCCTTCAGCATAAAATGGGCATAGCCGCCCTTTTCGGCAGCATCCATATCCCAGTCCGCTGTTTTCCGTTCCTTCTGCACTTCTACGCCATAGGCATCATAGACTTTTACACCATTTTTTTCCAGGACTGCAATTTCTTCCTGCTCCAGCAGATAGTAATCGCTGGTATAGCGTAAAATCGCCGGCACATCCGAGGCAATAAAACTTTCCTTTTCGCCAAGTCCGACAATCAACGGACTTTCTTTTCGTGTTGCATAGACAACATTCGGATGGTCAGCAAAGATAACGCCCAATGCATAAGATCCCTCCAAATCCCGAATGGTATGGGAAATGGTTTCAATCGGGCTGCCGTTATAATTGTAATCCAGAAGCTTTGCAACCACTTCTGTATCCGTATCACTGGCAAAAGTCACACCCTTTGCAGACAGATACTCCTTTAGTTCCTTATAGTTTTCAATGATACCATTGTGTACAATGGTCACTCTTCCGCCGCTGTGGGGATGGGAATTCACATCAGATGGTTCCCCGTGTGTTGCCCAGCGTGTGTGTCCAATTCCAGCGTGCCCTTCCGGTCTGCCTTCCTGTTCCATTTTATAAATCAGATCTGCCAATCTGCCCTTTGATTTTGCCACTTCAATTTTGCCTGTTTCTGAAAAAACCGCAATGCCAGCCGAGTCGTAACCACGGTATTCCAGCTTTGTCAGACCGTTTATCAGTACATCGGTACAATTCCGACTGCCAACATAACCTACAATTCCGCACATCGTTCAAGTGCCTCCCTTTTGTTTGATATGATACATTATAACACGTTAACAGGGGAAATGCAAGAAAAAAGGGTGGGCTTTTCATCTCATTTTCACAAAGATAGGATACCACATTGGAACAGAACAAAACGAGTTCCCACTGATGCAAAAAGAGGCTGTGCCTCCATGCAACAGCCCCTTTCTGATCCGCTCAAGTATGAACGGTAATGTTCACTAAAATGTATTGTGCATCGCTTTGCCGCAGTGCAATCCATGCCCCCCGTATCTGCAATAACATCGGGCAGCGTTTTGGATTACGCAGACACCGAATCTTTGTTCCGGTAACCAATCCGAGATCCTGTAACCGCTGCCGCATTGCCGGCGGTACATGCAGAGAATACACCGTGCAGTCCGTTCCTGCCCGCAGCCGGTGCAGCGGAATCGGAAGCGGCCATACTTCTTCCATATCTACACCAACCCCTCCTGCCCTTATTCTATGCAGAAAGCAACAGATATGTTTCTCTTTTCGCAAATGTACACGTCTGGTACCCGCCAATACAGACAGTCACCGTCCTATTTGTCTTCCAGTTTCCATAGGGATTGGTTATGCCGAAAATACAGACAGATGCCAACCCCCAAAAAGGCAATCACAAAGAAAAACAAAGCCGCACCGCTTCCCTTTCCTGTTCCAAACAAAACAGTCAGAATACGGCTGTTCTGTGCTGCCATAATGGGTTCACAAATATGATCTACCGCAAATCCACCGAGTAAATAGCCGACCGGAATGGTAAAAAACTGAAAGGAATTTCGAACCGCATAAATTCTGCCCTGCATTGCTTCCGGGATGTGCAGCCGCAAGATAGCTTCCATATTGGTATTCATCCATGGAATGACAATCCAGCCCAAAAAACCGGCTACACTCCAAACCCAAACATTTCTGCCAAGAGCAAGCAATATATTTTCTGTACTCATGGAAAACAGCAGGCAATTACAGATCACCCTGACCCGGCTGTTCGGTTCTTTGCGAAAGGAGGCAAACAAACTGCCTGCCAGTGTGGATAGTCCGATGACCGTATTGACAATGCCCATGGCAGTCTGACTGCCACCAGCTCGAGAGAGCATCATCGCCGGAAAGGCTGCCTGATACATGGAGGCGACCAGATTGATGGCAGCCAGAAAACAGATAAGAGCAAAAATTCCACGTTGCTGTTTCAGCCAAACCACACCGCTTTTCACGGAAGCCAAAAACCGTTCCGCCGTTTCCTGCTTCGCCCGTTCCTGCTCCGGAATGGGAATCCAAAACAGCAGCGTCAGAAATGCAACGACAAATGTCCCAAGATCCAAGCAGAACACAATTCTAAGCCCGAAAACACCCAGAACAGCTGTCGTGATGATGGGGGTCAGAATCGTATTCACAGCATTGGAGAGATACCGCAAACCGCCTACCTTCTGATAGAACGACTTTGGCAGAATTCTTGTCACTGCCACCTCGGAAGCCGGCTGCTGTACTGTATTCATCAAGCCACTTACCGCATTCACAGCATAGATATGCCAGATGGCAAGCTGTCCGGTTTCCAGTAACAGCCATACCACTCCGGTGGATACTGCTGCGACGCTGTCACAAACCAGCATCGTCACCTTTTTGTTCCACCGGTCAGACAGTGCACCAGCAAACAAACTGCATACCACATAAGGGGCATACGAACACACCATCAGCATGGCCGTCATCAAAGCAGAACCCTTCTGCTGATAAGACCAGATAACCAATGCATAGGCAGTCATAGCACTGCCCAATGCAGAAAAAGACTGGCTGAGCCAAAGTGTCAAAAACACACGCATTTCATAAATCGTATGATAGATTTTCTTCATAAACCCTGCTCCTAACAAATAAAAATAAATTTTTTTGTTTGTATGCAGGGTCATTTGGAACAGAATCCGTTTTTTATGCATCCTGCTCTGTACAAGTCTGTTCCATCAAACCCTGCACAGAGCTGCTACGCTGCAAATTACCATAGATAATCCCTCCGTTTATCAGAAAGCCCATGTGCAGACATCTACACACAGGCTCTCCCATAGAATATCGTTTTACCACGGACGGTTGCCGCCGCCCCCGCCACTGGAAGAGGAAACTGCACTGCCACCGGAAAGCGTACCGCCGGTGCCATAACCATCCTCATTCAGTGTGCCGCTGTAGCTGCCGCCACTGTAGAGAGAAACGCTGCTGACATCGCTGCCATAATAGAACAGCATGGCATTCCCCATATTCATATCAGATGGTATGGTAATCATGCTGGAAACATTACCGCTGCTGTCTGCTGCGGCAAAGGTTGCCCCTGCCGTTGCTGAAACAGTACCGGAGAGATAGGAACTATTCGGCGATTCAAACATATCGCTGGAACCGCATCCCCAAACCGTACCGCCAGTGATAGAGAAGGTGTAGTTGCCATCACCCTTATCAAAAATACCGTTTCCACCACTGGTTGGACCATAAACCTGTACCGTACCACCTGAAATCATCAGATCGCCGTTGGAGTCCAGTCCGTCACCCTCCGCTCTGACAACCAGATAACCACCAGAGATCGTCAGTGTACCAGTGGAGGCACTCATACCGCCTCCCCAGCCGCCTTGTCCCCAGCCGCCAGTACTGCCGGAACCGGAACCATCATTGCCGCCTGCTGCATTCAAACCATCATCGGAGGCATTCACATGAATATTACCGCCGTTGATTTGCAAATCAGCTGCTTCCAATCCCTCATAGGAATTGGTAATGTTGATCGTGCCATCTTGAATATCCAGTTTTGTGTCTGCGTGCATACCGTCATCACCACTTGCCGCTGTGACGCTGCCGCCTGTCATGGTAATATTCGTTGCATGTACGCTGTCATCTGTGGAATCAATTGTAATCGTACCACCTGCAATGGTAATCGTACCTTCAATGGTATTGCCGCTGTCATCGGTACAGCCTGCCTTCAAACCCTTTGCACTGATGTCTGTCGTAGTAGAAGTGCTGCCGCCCGGCTGCCAGCCGCCCCAGTTGCCACTGCTGCTCTGCGAAGCTGGACAGGTGGTCTTAATGTTAATATCACCGCCGTTGACCGTCAATGCCTGGGAAGCGTGGAATCCGTCTGCATAAGAAGTGACCTCCACTGTACCGCCATTGATGGTAATATAGCCCTTCCCACTGGTGGTATCGGTATCCTTGGTCTTAAAGGCATCCCCCGCAGTAGAGGTTGCCATAATCTTCAAGTTATTGTAATCCGTTGCAGTATCGTTGCCGATGGTAATGCTGTCATTGCCTCGAATGGCATCGTCTTTTGCTGTGACTGTAATCGTACCATTGTACAACTTGAGGTCGTTTTTGCAGACTAAACCATCTTCTGTATTACCATTGATGGTCAGACTGCCAGAACCCTTGAGTTTCAGGTCATCTCTGGAGAAGACCGCACCGTTAACCGTATTGGTCACACCATCGCTGTCCACATAGGTATCCGTGTGACTAGTGCCGTCTGAAAGGGTATTCACCGTGCCGCTGACACTGTTCAAAACAACTTCATCTCCGATTGCCTCCACATAAATCGGTGCAGCGGTACTGTTGCTCAACGTCGCATTGTTGAGTTTCAGTTCTACCAAACCATCCGGATAGGTTGTCTTGTCCACATTCACTTCGATTCTTGCCGTGCTGCTCTCTCCCATCACGGTAACCGTCATCGGTTTTTGAATCGTCACAGTACTGCCATTTACCGTAACACCATCGGCACTATTTGTGACATCACTACCAGAAGCACTCAGCAGTTGTACGCCGTTGCTGGAAAAGGAAATGGTTGCAAGATCCGTTGACGGATCTACTTCAATATTGCCCGGCATAACATTGTAAAATTCCGTTGCATTGCTGTTCATTGCAAAATTGCTTTCCTGTGTACCGCTTCCAGCTGCTCCAAGGTGTGTCTGTGCCGTGCCACTCAAAGCAACCGTATAAACACCGTTGCCAGCGATACCGCTGCCACTCAGAAGGGCATAGCTGCACTTCTTATTGGTGGTCATTTCATAGACAGTTGTACCGTTCTGCTGTACGGTAATCGGCTGATTCTTGGATTGTTCGGTGGCAAAGTCCAGCATCATGATACCCTGTGTGCTAGTGCTCAGATCTACACTTTCCGTACTTTCAGTAAACTGGTAATCCGTTGCCGTCGCAAGTACATCCCCACCAGTAATGTGCAATGCACCGCCATCATCCAGACGGAAACCTCTGTCACCGCCTGCAATCACCGTACCGCCGGAGATGTGAATCGCAGTGGAAGCCTGTACAGCATCATTGCCTGCCTTAATCGTGACACTGCCGGAAATGACATCCACTTCTTCCTTCGTTGACTTCAAACCATCTGCGGAAGCATCTACTTCCACGGTTGCACCCTCTACGGTCAAAGTATTCTTTGTCTTGATGGCATCTGTATCCGAAAGGTCATCTACATCCGTATTGACCCGGATGGTACCGCCGTTCAGGTTCATATTCTTAGTAGAATACAGACCCACATTCATAGAGGAAGTAATGTCCAAAATACCGGTACTATTCTTCGTGACAGTCAGTTTTCCGTCTGCATAAATGACACCGCTTGTGGTTGCATTGGCAGCAGCTGCGGTATCGGTGAAGGTATTTGTACCGCTAACCGTAAGCTTTGTCTTCACAGCTGACTGCGTGTAAATACACGGTTCCCCAGTAGAAGAAGTCATGGTGACATTGTTCAGGAAGAGTTCCACATCACCGGCATCTACTGTGGTATCTGGCACGTTAATCAAAATTTGTCCGTCCGCAATGCTGCCATCCACTTTGTAATTACCGGAAGTCGTAATGGTAACGATCTTACCACTGACGCTGGTGACGCCCTTTTCGTCTCCCTCTACTGTAATCCCGCTGTCACTGAGGTGAATGAGGACAACATCTGTTTGCGGGTCTACTTTATCCAGCACGGCACGCTTGATCAAAATCAAATCCACCACATTGCATACGCCGTCTGCATTGTAGTCCGCATTCGCACCGGCTTCTGCGGAAAGGGTTCGTTTGTTCAGCAAATATTGCTGTGCGGCAACCACATCGCTGAGGTTGACACTGCCATCCAATGTGACATCGCCGACCAACGTTGCGGTCGCTGCGGAAGCTGGCAGTGCCGGCAGTGTGCTTGCCAATACCGTTGCACAGAACAGGCTGGCAATGGAGGCACGACAAATCCGTTTGCGTATTTGTTTCATATGAAATCGCTCCTTTTTTCAATAACACGATAGGCATATTTCTATTTTTCTATTTTTCATTGTAACGGCTCTTTCTGAAAGTAAACTTAAAAAGTTGCTGTCTCTTTAAAAAAATGTGAAATATGCACAAACAACACGCATCCGATTTTTACAGATTATACAAATTCAAAATGTGTTCTATTCTTATCCTAAAAATGAAACGGAATGCAGCATACCGCATTCCGTTTCAAATTTTTGATAAATATACGAAAGGGGAAAGCAGATGGATCAGCAGCGGCTCGCCGCCCGCACAATCGTCCCCTTCGGCACCTCCACTTCGCATGGAAATGCACAGGGCATCATGGCATGGTTTGCAACCGAAATCGGCATACCGTCTGCATCATACAGCTTCCCATGCAACGAAATCGTCAACGGCTTCTGTTCCGGTGCCAGCAATTCCACCGTATCCGTTGCAAAGAATCGATTTCGCTGTGTCACATACAGCATCCCATCCCGCCAGTCATCCGCAATCGCAACCACATCAAAACTGCGGTCATAGCTGTTGTCGGTATACCGCTGTCCAGCCTCCGGCTTGCCGAAGAAAAATCCCGTACAATATCCACGATGGCTGACCTTGTAGACCTCTTCTCGAATCCATTCCGGCAGCACAAACCCCTCTGGCTGCTGCAAATATGCATCCACCGCAGAACGATAGGCATTTGTCACCACAGCAACATAGTAAGACGATTTGGCACGTCCCTCCAGTTTCAGACTGTCCACACCAGCCGCCAGCAGCTCCGGAATGTGTTCAATCATACAGAGATCTTTTGCATTCATGATATACGTCCCCTCGTCATGCTCCTCCACAGGAAAATATTGCCCCGGCCGGGTTTCCTCCACCAGCCGATACTTCCAGCGGCATGGCTGGGCACACGCTCCCTGATTAGCATCCCGTCCAGTCAGATAGGCAGACAGCAGACAGCGTCCAGAAAAGGAAACACACATTGCCCCGTGCACAAATGCTTCCAGCTCCAGATCTGCCGGCGTTTTGGCACGAATTTCTGCAATTTCCTCCAGAGAAAGTTCTCTTGCCAGTACAACCCGTTTCACACCCATATGATACAGGGCATTTGCCGTTTCATAATTGACAATGCCCATCTGTGTAGACATGTGAATTTCCATATCAGGTGCATATCGCCGTACCAGTGCCAGCAGTCCCAAATCAGCAACAATAACGGCGTCAATTCCCGTTTCTTTCATCTCCTGCAAAAACGGCACAAACTGTGGGATTTCTGCATTGTGCGGCAGCGTATTACAGGTTAAATAGACCTTTACGCCCTTTGCATGTGCCAACTGCACAGCGGCTGCCAATTGTTCGGTGGAAAAATTTGCTGGAGCGGCACGCATGGTAAACTGCTTGCCGCCCAGATAAATGGCATCTGCACCATACTGCAAGGCAAACTGAAATCGTTCCCAGTCGCCTGCCGGTGCCAGTACCTCCGGTTTTTTGCTGTTCATCTGTCTTTATTCCTCTTCGTTTCCTGATTCCTCATCTACCGCAGTAGTTGTCTCTGCCTCCAGCGGATTCCCGTATTCATCGGTTGCTGGTTCCGTATTCTGACTGGTTCCCACGCCGAAGGCAACCTGTGTGGTGGTGGTTTTAGTACCATCTTCTGTAATGGGCTTTGTCTGTTGAATCCGATCTATCACCGCTTCGTGCTCCTCATAAGTTCGGCTGAAATACGTTTCTCTGGTTGCGAGATTCGAGTAGAAGTAATAATAATCGGTGTCCGCCGGATACAAAGCGGCTCGAATGGCATCCAGCCCTGGATTGCAGATCGCCCCCGGCGGCAGTCCATCTGATTCATATGTATCATACGTGCTAAATATTTTTGGATCTGCATTCTTAATATTGGGCTTAATTACTTCTTCCACATAATTTCCCGTCGGATCCGACTGTAACTTTGGATACTCGGTCGAATGATTCAGCCGATTCCAGAAAACCGATGAAATCTTAGACATCTGCTCCACGGTACCAGCCTCCGCCTGGATCATAGAAGCCAGCGTCAGCATTTGATCCAATGTAATATCCAGTTCTTCCATCCGCTCATAATATTCCGGTGTAATCTTACTGTTGAAGTTTTCCAAAATCTTCTGACAAACCAGATCGACATCCATATCTTGATAGAAAATATAGGTATCCGGGAAAAGGTAGCCTTCCATTGCATAAAATTTTTCATTCACAAAGCTCGGCAGATAAGCTTCGTAGGCATAACCATATCTGGCATTCTGATTGAAAAAGTCAATGAAGTCATCCGCATCACAAACACCAGTGCTCTCCAGCATATCAGCGGCTTCTCTCAGGGTAATCCCCTCCGGAAATGCCAGCTTTACGGTACCTGCTTCATTCATTGCCGGAGATGCCAGCTCCTCAAAGATGGTTTCATACGCCATATCCGGCCGCAGCTCATGTTCGCCGGCAGTAAACTGTCCATCCTTGTCGCTTCTTCCTGCAAAGAAAACAAACAGTTTCGGATGATTGATAATGCCTTCGTCCTTGAGAATTTCTGCAATTTCACTGGTATTGGAACCAGATGGAATATTCACAATTCGGGTTTTGGTATCATTGTTGATACCAAGTGCATCCCGTCCAAACGTCATTACCAGAACAGAAATCAGAATCGAAACAACAATCACCACAAATGTAATCAACAATGCAGAAACCACTCTGCCTCTACGCCGTCTTTTCCTCTTGGTCTTTTTCTTTTTCGGAACAGCGGTTGTCTCCTGCTGACTGATTCCGTCCAGATCCTCATACAGCTGCGAGGTTTCCGCTGCCGAATATGTCTTTACTGGTGCAGCATGTTTCCCGCCAGTGTTCGTTGGAAACGCCTGTGTGCTGCCAATATTCCAGTCTGGTTCTGGTAAGTCTGTATCCTGCGGATACGAGGGAGCAGCTGGCTCTGGTGCAGCGTGAGGGACAATCGGCGGTTCCTCTGCTGCATGGGAAACGACTTTCTTTTCTGGTGCAGTATGGGAAAGCACGGGTGTTTCCTCCGCAGCGTGAGAAACCACTGGCCTTTGCGGCGGTTTCTCGGCTGCTCGTTCGGTATCATCTAAAATCTCCCGCAGAAGGGCATCCCGCTCCTGCGAGTCTGTTTTACGTTCCTGATCCATACAATTCCTCCTCTGTTTGGTCGGTAATCAAATACTGTACAGGTAAATCTGTTTTCTCTCTGGGTAAACTGTCCGTAAAACAAGCAGTCGGACAGTACCCCACCCGTATCAGCTGCGGATTCTGTTGTAAAAAGCGGTCATAGTACCCGCCGCCATAGCCAAGCCGATAGCCATTCCGGTCAAATGCCAGACCAGGTACCAGACAAACGCATCCAGTCTCCGGCAATTCCAGTATCGGACAGGCAGCATCCGGCTCTAAAATGCCGTATGCACCTTTTTGCAGCTGCTGGGAACTGGTCACCTGACAGAAGACCATCTGCCGGTTCGGCAGACACTTGGGCAAACCAACTGTTTTTCCGTCCTGCCATGCCTGCGACAAAATCAACTCTGTTTCCGGCTCTGCAACGGTTGCCGCATAGGCAAGCAGGACGCTGCACTGCCGATAGATTGCAGACTGACAGAACCGCTCCTGCATGGCAAGGTCACAAGCGGTTTTCTCGTTGCTGGTACGCTGCTGGCGAAACGTACGGTAGTACTGGCGGAGCTGCTGCTTTTTGGTTTGCAGATCAGACATCAATAATCGCCTGCCGGATTTCTTCGCTCTTCTCCGTTCCGCAGAGAGCCGCCACCAGTGCCAGACCAAACGCTACCGCAACGCCTGCCCCTCTTGCTGTAATATACTTGCCGTCCCGAACAACACCATCTGTACCGACAATTGCACCAGTCAAAGCGGATTCAAAACCCGGATAACAAACAGCGTGTTTATCTTGCAGCAATCCTCTATGCCCTAAAATGGACGGTGCTGCACAGATGGCGGTCAGATAGCGATCATGTTCCGCACAGTACGTAATGGCAGCCTGTACCTGTTCGGAGGCTTCTTCGTTCAAGGTACCCGGCATCCCACCCGGCAAAACAATCATTTCCAATTCATCATTCAACTGCATTTCGTCCTGTGTAATGTCAGCGGTTACCGGAATGCCATGCGAACCCGTGACAATTTTTCCTGTTACGCCGACTGTGACAACAGTTTTCTTGGCACGCCGCAGCATGTCAATCGGAGCAATCGCTTCAGTTTCTTCAAATCCGTCTGCTAAAAATACGTAAATCATAAAAATATTCCTTTCTGTTTATGAATGGCTTCCGCCTTAATTTTCTTTCTGTTTCCAGAGCACGCAAATCCATTTTCGCTTAGGGAAAGCTTGTCTGAACCGTCCGGCAGATTCGCTTCGCTGTCTGCCTGTGTCCGTTGTCCGCCCTGTTCTGCATCTCAATTTGCAGTCTAACTACACTAAATTTCTGTATTACATGCCGTTTTGTTTTTTTGGAGGACGGACAACGGTATCTTGTTTCTCATCCATTGACCGATTCCAACTCGTTTGCTTTGCAAGGGTGGCAGCTTGCCCCCCTTGCATCCTCCTCGCCAAGCTGAATCAGCTTGACCATAGTTGCCTGCGGCGGATAGCCGTTCTATTTTCATGTATTCGTTCACTTGTCCCACGTTATCAGCATATCACCTTTCTCCAGCAAATACACCGGATAATACGATGCCTTTGCCTGTCGCAGTCCAGCAATGCCCAAATCTTCCTCTCGATTGAGATATGGGTATGCACTGGCAAACTGTTCCGTAAATGCCTGTGCCAATGCGGGATAGGCTCCCGAATAAGAAGTATCTGCCTTTTCAATATGCGTGACAAATGTATCCTGATTCAGCGGTTCTCCAATGGAAAAGCCAACCAGTTTCCCATCCACACGCAGAACACCGCCGCAAAGTCCCAGCGTTTCAAAATGCGTGAAAAACGTATGAATGGCAAACTGTTCCACGACACTGGAACGGTTATCATAACCTGCTTTCTCATTGTACAGAGACGCACTAAAGGCAATACAGGCATCCATATCGGCTGCTGTGATCGGCGAAAATGTCCAATCATAACGACTGCGGAACTGGTGGAGATGATTCCGCTTTTTATGATAGCGTTTTCCCTTCAATGCAATGAAATCTTCTGTCCGATAAATATAGTCAAAGGCAGCTGGATCCGGCTCCCAGATTGCAGACGGAAACCATTTCTGTAAAAATGCTGCTGTTTCCCTGGTCACACCCGTAAACCGCAGCGGTTGCCCATTTGGACAAAGCGTCTCCCGCAGTTCTTGGAACAGAGCTGCCCAATCTCCGCTGCCGCTTGGTACTGTCACATCCGGAATGCCATCTGCCGTATCAAAGGCAGCAATGATATAAAAATCCTGAAACCGTGCGATTTTAGAATTACTTGCCCGATACCATGCCAGATTATTGGAAAAGCAGTACTCACAGCCCTGAAAATTTGATTGCTGCAATGCTTTTGTAATCCACAACCGATCGGAAATAGAAATCGTGCGAAATGTCAGCATATTGTTTGCAACCCCCAACTTGTCTGTACATATTGCAGCAGAGCCGCCTGAATTGTCTCTATTGGCAGCGGCTCGCCGTTTTTGCTGCACGGAAGAACCTTCCAGCCGAGCGTTTCCGCTGCATAATAAGCTGCCTGCTGGCATTGCAGCTGAAAGGCAATGTCTGCTTCGTGCAAGTCCTTTTTCTCCGTATCACCGCCGTACCGCTTGGCAAGCAACTGTTGCTGCACAGAAACCGGCATATCCAAATAAACCACATTGTCCGGCTTCGGTAAGCCTAGCAAATGATATTCGTATTCTGCCAGCCAATTCAAATAGGCATTCCACTCCGATTTGGGCAGTTTTCCCATTTGATAAATGGCATTGGAAGTCGTGTAGCGGCTTGCTAAAATACAAGTCCCGCTGCGATATGCCTGTTCCCAGTGCAGCCGATAATTGGCATAGCGGTCTACCGCATAAAAACTGGATGCCGCATAGGCATTCACGCCGCCCGGTGTATGGGAAAACGCCCCATGCAGATACATTTTCACCAGCGAAGCGGAGGGGCTGTCATAGTCCGGAAAACTGACTGCCTGTACCGCAATTCCCTGTTGCTGCAAAGCCGTTTGCAGCAGGGCAAACTGGGTAGATTTTCCGCTACCGTCCAATCCGTCCAGTACCAGCAGTTTGCCATTTGGCATAGTATCACCTCAAATATTGCATTTTATGTGCGTTCGACGAAAATGCAGGCTGCTCATCAAACACATATCATTTTATGTTTCTTTTATCGTTTCCTGTATGCCTTGAAAGCGTTTCCGCACGGCTGCCATCTGTCCACAGGTCATTTTGCCCTCTGGACATCCGCCTTGACAACATGCCGGACCGGCATGTTGAAACAGGGTCGGTGCTGCCTGACAGCAGAGCTTCAGCATTTCCGTTGCCAGCTCCCGGATTTCCCACTGTGCCCGGTTGCAGCAGCGAAGCTGGAAAAAGTGCCGCAGGCTGCGGACATTCATGGTTACCATCATTTTTGTCTCGCAGGCATTCGGCAATACATAGCGTGCGTCTTCAATGGCTTTTTTTTCTGCCTTGGAATGGGCAGCCTTTTCGGAACAGCCTTCCGCCAAGAACTGCGGATAATACGTCGCCTGTAGACGGTCTGCCAGTGCATTATATGCCTGTACCGTCTGCTCCATCGTTTGATGATAGAGAGCAGCTGCCTCAGCATCAGCGGCAATCGCGGGAGGCGTCACATAGGTAAAATGATTTTTCCGGACATACCGCTGACTTTGTACAGAAAAAGAAGCAATCCGATGACGGGTAATCTGTGCGAGCAGAGAACGGGAAACACCAGCAATGCCGAAGGTAAAGGTCACATGTTCCACAGGGCTTTCGTGTCCCATCTCTTCCAGCATCCCGACAAAGCGTTCTGCCTGTTCGGGTTGCATCTTGTCCATCAGGGCTTCTACGGTTGTATCAGAATAACATAACTTTGCTGCAGCTGCAATCAGCTGTTCAGGCAGCGGTGTATGCGTAATTAAAGTCACTGTCAAAGCAGCTCACCTCCATGAAAAACTGATTTTATTATAGCATACTTCCCTGCCCTCGTCAACCAAAACAAAAAACCGGACGGCATCCGATGGAAAACCGTCC
>ENA-UONX01001381-UONX01001381.1-human-gut-metagenome-genome-assembly--contig:-P74old-NODE-1381-length-23397-cov-41.940022_pt1 | contig 23397 bp, 23 predicted proteins | sample MGYA00242466_ERZ724013 | MGnify/ENA metagenome assembly ERZ724013 | reverse complement strand
TCAATCTTCGTGTCAACCCTACCGTCAAGCAGCAGGCCGAGGATGTGTTGAAGCAGCTCGGCATCCCAATGGCAACAGCCATTGATATGTACCTGCGCCAGATCACTCTGACGGGCGGCATCCCCTTTTCGCTGTCTTTGCCGAAAGCTCCTGCGGCTCTGAACGCTGACACCATGACCGATGACCAGCTTCATGCAGCCTTGCAGGTGGGCATTAAGGAGATCCAGAACGGTGATACCGTGGATGCCGCAAGCGCATTCGCACAGTTCAGGGAACAGCACAGATGAAACAGTATGACGTGAAAATTTCCCATGCAGCCCTCAGCGACATGGAGCAGATTTACAGCTATATTGCTGACCGTCTGCTGGAACCTGACACGGCCATGGGGCAGTATAACCGCATTGCAGAAGCCATTCAGTCGCTGAACATCCTGCCGGAACGCTGTGCGCTGGTGGAAAGCGAGCCGGAGCGCACCCAAGGGCTGCGGCAGATGCTGGTGGATAACTACTCGGTGTTCTACATTGTGGGCGAGGATACCGTGTCGGTGGCCCGTGTGCTGTACAGTGCATCCGACCTTGTGCGCCGCCTGCGGAGAATGAAGTGAAAGGGGTGTTTGCATGACCGCCGTGATTTACGCCCGCTATTCCAGCGATAACCAGCGTGAGGAATCCATCGAAGGCCAGATTCGTGAATGTACGGCCTACGCCGAAAAGAACGGCATCACTGTGGTCAAACACTACATTGACCGTGCCCTTTCCGCCAAAACGGATAACCGCCCGGACTTCCAGCAGATGATCAAGGACAGCGAGAAACGGTTGTTTGACATTGTGTTGGTCTGGAAACTTGACCGCTTTGCCCGGAACCGCTATGATTCGGCCCACTATGAGTACCAGTTAGAGAGGAATCATGTCAAGCTGGTGTCTGCCACGGAGCCCATCTCTGACAGCCCTGCGGGTATCATGGTCAAGAGTATGCTCACCGGCATGGCTGAATACTACTCGGCAGAACTTTCTGAAAAAGTTGTGCGCGGCATGACCGAGAATGTTCTGAAGGGCAAGTACAACGGCGGCACGATTCCCATTGGCTTCAAGGTGGACGAGGAGAAGTTCTTTCAAATCGACCCGCTGAAAGCTCCCTTTGTGGTAGAAGCCTTTCAGCGGTACAACGATGGCGCGACCATGAAAGAATTGATGAACTGGCTGAACGACAGTGGTGTGACCACCAACCGCAACCAGAAGTTCACCTACAACAGTGTTCAGACGCTGCTGACGAACAAACGGTACATTGGTGAAAACCACTTCAAGGACATTGTGATGCCCGACAGCATCCCGGCCATCGTGGACAAGGACTTGTTTGAAGAAGTGCAGCAAAAAATCAAGAAGAACAGCCGCGCTCCTGCCCGTCACAAGGCCGAGGACGATTACTTGCTCACCACCAAGCTGTTCTGCGGAATGTGCGGCGCGATGATGTTCGGCGAGTGCGGTACGGGTAGAAACAAGGTCGTTCATCATTATTATAAGTGCGCCACCGCGAAGCGTTTCAAGACCTGCAAGAAAAAGACCGTCCGTAAAGAGTGGCTGGAAGATTTGGTCATAGCTGAAACCATGAAGCTGATTCAGGACGATGCCGTGATTGATGCCATCGTTGCGGAAGTGATGGAGTTGCAGGATCAGGAAAACACCACTCTCCCTTTGCTGGAAAAGCAGATGCGCGAGGTAGAGAACGGCATTGAAAATATGCTGAACGCCATTCAAGCAGGTGTGCTGACCAACTCCACCAAATCGCGTTTGGAAAAGCTGGAAGCCCAGCAGAAAGAACTTGAGATTCGGATTGCCGAAGAAAAAATCGCTCGGCCTCGGTTGAGTGAAAATCAGGTTCGGTTCTGGCTGACCCGGTTCCGCAAGCTCGACCCGAACGTGAAAAGCCACCGGGAAACGCTTATCAATACATTCGTGAATGCCGTTTATCTCTATGATGAAAAAGTTTTGATTACATTCAACTACAAAGACGGCACAAAAACCATCACTTTCGATGAAATCGCCGCCAAAGATGCCCCAGAGGGCAATGGTTCGGATTTGGGTTGCTTCGCTCCACCAAGAACTCCAGTATCCGAACCGGGTACTGGAGTTTCTGTTTTGTAATAACCTTCCCGGAGGCTAGGCGGGTGGATTCGAACAGCATCGACCCGCCGAACAGTCCGGCGGGGGAAAAAGCCCCTGCGGGGCTTTTTTAGATGCGCGGCTCGCGCAATCCACCCGCGCCCATAAAAAGACCGCCAGCGTAGAGATACGCTGGCGGTTTTCTGTTTGCAGAAGGATTGAGTTTTCATGCGGGTGGGTTCGAACAGCTGCGGCCTGTGGTTTTTGGAGACAACTGCTCTGCCAACTGAGCGAATACGGCATGAAAAAAGCGCCCCTGCGCGGCTGGGCAAAGATGCTGGCGATATTGGGGTGTTACTGCCCCATTTTTTTGTAGACAGGGCATTCGTTGCAAATCTTATGAGCTTCATCCCACTCGCAGGGTGGGGTCTTTTCAGACGGCAGCATCAAGCTGTCATTTCCGATGTTAGAAATATCCCAGCAAAGGCCGTCTGCGATTTTGTGGTTAAAAATCGGGCAGAAAACTTGCGGGTCAGAAATCGGAGTTGTATTAAAAGCCATGCTGTTTCATCACCTCGACGATTTGTTTCCCAGCATCGTCCAGCCAGCCTACCGTACCGATAGAACCATCTTGCCGGATGACAATGAAACCTTTTTCAGAATAATAAGCGTGCTGTGTACCGTTGCGCTGGCTGATTGCGAGAATGGCGTGTTCAGCAATTTCATTGGCCTGCGCAAGGCTGATCTGCCGTTTTCCCATTTGCTCGATAGCGTGGCCCTCAAAACTTAGGGTGTTTGGCAACGCAGGAGAGGTAACAGCAGTTCCGGTCAATTTGATTTTACCAGATTGACGCAACGCCGTCAAATCGTTGTTAACGGCATCCAGTCGCTCTTGCCGTTTCGCCGCCCACGTTGCCTTGCTACTGGCGCTCCTGCCAAAGCCTGCCACGCTGGTACGGGCACTGTCGGCCCTGCCCCATGCTGCCTACGGAGACCCCGGCGGAAACCCCGGTTGAACCTGCAGGGGAGCTGTCTGCTGTTGTGGAGATCGGGGGGTGTCACTGGCCCGCCTGCATGGCGAGCGGTGCACCCCCTGATCTTTTTGCCGGAATAAAAAAGAAAAGCACCGTACTTCCTACGAAGTACAGTGCTTTTTTGGTGGAGAATAGCGGGATCGAACCGCTGACCTCTTGCATGCCATGCAAGCGCTCTCCCAGCTGAGCTAATCCCCCACATATTCGGTTGGTGTCCTACAACGTGAGTTATTATACCAGCCGGGCGGGCGGTTGTCAACACCCAATTTGAAAAAGTTTGCAAAAACAAAAAAGCCCTGCCGGGCACGGAGCCGGGCAGGGCGCGGAACAAAGTGAGGATGGGTTAGGCCTTTGCGTGCTGGCGGTCAAAGATCTGCGGAGCCACACGGCAGAGCAGAACGGCGGCCACCATGGTCAGCAGGGTCTCGGGCAGCATGTAGCTGCCATTGTACACCAGGCTGTAAGTCCAGGCAGACAGGCCTTCGTTCAGGTTGCCCCAGACCAGCACACCGGACAGGAAGCTGCACATAAAACGCAGGAAGCCTGCCATAAAGGTGCCCACGGCCACGCCGACCATCCGGTTCTTGAAGGGGCGGGCAAAGAACTCGGCAGTGCCCAGCGCCATAAAGGCCACCAGGTAGTCCAGCAGGACTTCACCCAGGAAATACAGGAAGGTCGGGGTCGGGGGTGCCCAGAAGCCCAGCAGCATCTGCAGGCAGCCGTTGACAAAGCCGGTGAACAGGCCCCACTTCACGCCGTGGCGGAAGGAGACCAGCACAAAGGGCAGCATGCTCAGCAGGGTAACGCTGCCGCCGTTGGGCAGGGTGAAGAACTTGATGTTGCTCAGCACGGTGCCAATGGCGATCATCAGGGCGCACTCCACAAGAATGCGGGTCTTGGAATAGGTTTTTGACATGGGAGATTCCTCTTCTCAGATAATAGTACACAAAAACAAATGCACCCGCACAAAAAGGCAGGCGCATGGGCTTCGTTTGTGAAGAGGGTGGACCTTTCCGCAAACTACCTACGCCGGCATTACCCGGATCAGGTTCGAGGGTACTCCGCTCAGGTGCGGATCTCAGCTTTTCAGCGCCCCTGTTTTTATGTCCAGCTCCCAGTATAGCGGCCAGCGCCCAAATGTCAAGCCCCGGCGGGCATATTGGCGGCCGCTGGCTCATATTTTTTAGGGAGACCGCAAACAGGGGAGGCGTGACCGGATGAACGTGGAGCCGGAGCAGCGGGCGGCGCTGCTGGGAGAGTACATTGCAGAGCACAGTGCCACGGTGCGGGCAGCCGCCCGGGCGTTCGGGTGCAGCAAATCGACGGTGCACAAGGACGTATCCACCCGCCTGCGGGCTGTGGATGCAGCCCTGTTTGCCCGGGTGCAGGCCGTGCTGGCCCGCAACAAGGCCGAGCGCCATCTGCGGGGCGGGGCGGCGACCAGACGCAAATACAAAAAGTAGGAGAGCGGTGCAGGGAGGCCTGTGCCGCTCTCCTGTTTATTTGTGCCGGAACTGCTCCAGCGCGGCCTTTTCCAGCCGGGAGACCTGCGCCTGGCTGATGCCGATCTCCCGCGCCACCTCCATCTGGGTCTCGCCCTTGAGATAGCGCAGCTCCATGATCCGCTTTTCGCGTGGGGTCAGCCCGGCCACGGTCTGCCGGAACTCCAACCCGCTGATCCAGCTGTCCTCGCTGTCCGGGTCGCGCACCTGATCGATGACATACATGGCATCGCCGCCATCGGTGTAAAGGGGCTCTTCCAGGCTGATGGGCTCCACCACCGATTCCAGCGCCGCGTTTACCTCCCGGCGGGAAAGTCCTGCCTGCCGGGCCACCTCGTCCACGGTGGGCTCCCGGCCCAGCTGCTTTTCCAGCGCCTCCCGGGCCTGCATGGCCTTGTAGGCGGCATCGCGCAGGCTGCGGCTGACCCGCAGGGCGTTGTTGTCCCGCAGGAAGCGCCGGATCTCCCCGATGATCATGGGCACGCCGTAGGTGGAAAACCGCACCGGCTGGGCCGGGTCAAAGTTGTCGATGGCCTTGATGAGCCCGATGCACCCCACCTGAAACAGGTCGTCCAGATTCTCCCCCCGCTGCGCGAACCGCTGCACCACGCTCAGGACAAGCCGCAGGTTGCCCTCGATCATGGCCTGCCGGGCGGCGGCATCGCCTGCCCGCGCCCGGGTGAGCAGCTGCCGCTTTTCCGTTTCGGAAAGCACCGGCAGCTGGGCCGTGTCCACCCCGCACAATTCCACTTTGTTGTACATCCCCCGAACCTCCGGTTACGTTGATACCGGAAGTATGGGGTAAGAGGGCAGGGAAGATACATGGGAATTGTTAGCAGCTACTCCCGCTCCAGCACCTCTTTCAGCTGACGGATGATCCGCTTTTCCAGCCGGGAGATGTAGCTCTGGCTGATGCCAAGGGCATCGGCGGCTTCCTTTTGGGTGTGCTCCACACCGTCCACAAGGCCGAAGCGCAGCTCCATGATCTGCCGCTCCCGGGGGGACAGCTGCTCCACGGAGCGCCGGAGGGTGGCTCGCTCGGCGGCCTGCTCCAATTGCAGGCCCACAAGGTTTTCGTCGCTGCCCAGCACGTCCGAGAGCAGCAGCTCGTTGCCGTCGCCGTCGGTGTTCAGGGGCTCGTCGATGCTGGCCTCCTGCCGCCGGTTGGAGCTTTTGCGCAGGTACATCAGGATCTCGTTGCCGATGCACCGGCTGGCGTAGGTGGCCAGCTTGATGTTCCGCGCGGGCGTAAAGGTGTTCACCGCTTTGATCAGCCCGATGGTGCCAATGGAGATCATGTCCTCCTGCGGAACGCCACTGTTCTCGTACTTTTTGGCAAGGTAGACCACCAGCCGCAGGTTGTGGGTGATGAGGTCATCGCGCGCGGCGGCATCCCCCGCCATCATCCGGATCAGCAGGGCCTTTTCCTGCTCCGGTGTCAGCGGCGGCGGCAGGCTGGGCCCGCCGTTGATGTAGTGGGCGGCGGAAGGGGCCAGCAGAAAGCAATAAAGACGGCAAAGAAGTGAAAGCAGATGATGCAAGGACGGTTCCTCCTTTGTGAAGTCCTCGGTCACGCTTGGCGGTGACGGAGGGGGTGAATCATTTCCCACGCTTCCACCCCCACCAGCACTTCCCACCCATCAGGCGGCGGGGGGAGGTCGGCAAAGGCGGCATAGAGGTGCTCGGCTCTGCCCTGCACGGCAGGGAAGCCGGTGCAGCACAGGCTGGCCGGGACGGCCGGCAGGATACAGTGCCCGGCTACGGTGGTGCAGGGAACAAGACGCACCCCCAGCGCCGGGACGGGCAGGGGAGCGGCCCCGGCGAAGTGCTGCTCCAGATAAGTACTCAGGGCGGGCGGCAGGCGGCCCTGCACGGCACCGAACCGCACCAGCACCACCGCCCGGCCCGAAAGCGGCTCCTGCACTGAAAAGCCGGTGTCGCAGAAGGCCCGGACATCCAGCGCTGTGTCTGCCACGGTGAGCCGGGCGGGGAATACCTGCCCGCCGCCCCGGCCCAGAAAGCGGAGCACCCCCTGCACGGCCAGCACCACCCCGCCCGCACCCGCCAGCAATGCCCCCGGCGAGAGGGGCAGGTAGATGCAGCCGTTGTTGGTCTGGGCCCCGGGCAGCAGCAGCGCCCCCGCCAGCAGCAGATTTCCCGCGCAGAACCACCCCACAAGCCGGGCAAAGCATCGGCCCCCGGGCCAGCCGTAGGCAGCGGCCACCGTGAGGGCGGCAGTTGACACTTTATATAAGAGCGCGGCAGCGTCTGGCGCTTCCGGGGCCAGCAGGGCCAACGAGGAAGCTGCCCCCGCCGCCCCGCCCAACAGCAGCCGCCCGGCCCGGCACTCCACCCCGGCCAGCAGCCCCGCCGCCAGCAGGAACAGCAGCGTGAGCGCAAAATTTGTCAGCAGCAGGACATCGAGGTAGATCACAGTCTTGATGGGCGGCACCTTCTTTCTGGTATTGACAGGGTAACAGAAGCGTAAGAAAAAGGGTGTCGGAACACGGGCATGCCCTCTCAGGCGCTAACGCGCCAGCTCCCCCAAAGGGGGAGCCAAGACTGCCCCGGCCTTTAGCAGCTGCTTGCGGTGGTCCTGCCAAAGGCTCCCCCCTCGGGGGAGCTGGCAAAGCCGCAAGGCTTTGACTGAGAGGGTTGAGCCCCTTTGAAAAACTTTTTTCACAAATTTCCAAAAAAGGCTTGCAAAAGGGAGCGAGAAGAGTTAGAATACCTCTCGCAGTCAATTGTGCGCTGCGGAATTGCGTTTTGAAAGATGTGCCTCTTTAGCTCAGTCGGTTAGAGCACCTGACTGTTAATCAGGGTGTCGCCTGTTCGAGTCAGGCAAGAGGCGCCATTAGGCGGCGAGGGCAACTTCGCCGCTTGTTTTTTAACCGGGTGTTGTAACCAATCTGAGACTTTTTTCACAAAATCTTCAAAATTAATGATTTCTTAAAAAATGTCCTCTTGAAGATGCTGTCAGATTGTGGTATACTACACCCAAACCTTGGAACAGTTTTTAAACGTTCTGTGGTGATTGACTCAGATCAAAGGGTAGGCGCTCCCTTCTTTTGATAGCAGCGGACTTCTGCTTTGCCCTGGTTCTCCGCAGGGCAGGGCAAAGCAGAAGGCTATGCGCTGTTAAACCGGAGTGCAAAAAGAAAACCTTTTTCATTTGTCAGACCTACGGTCAAAACAACAGCAAACTGGGGCTTGTGCAAACAGACCGGGTGTGCTAGAATAAAAGCCGTAGTTTTGAAATAGACACAGTACATTGAAAAAGAGATCGTTTGCTTTTGGTTGTCGGTCTCTTGTAAAGGAAACATCGTATGCGTTATACCTATGTGCGGCAGCACGATTCTACGGACTGCGCGGCCGCTTCACTCGCAATGGTGTGCCTCCATTACAAAAAGGAAATCACCATCACCCGCCTGCGGGATATGATGGGAACCGACATGAAAGGCACGAACCTCGTTGGCCTGCAGAAAGCAGCCAATGAGCTGGGCTTCAGCACGGCGGCTGTCCGTGTTGACCGCGAAAACTTTTTAAGCGATTTCACACTGCCCGCAATTGCGCAGGTCATTACCGACCAGGGCCTGACCCACTTTGTGGTCATCTTCAAAAAGACGACCATCAAGGATGACGATGCTCGCCGCAAGCATGTGGTGCAGGAAGAAGAACGCAAGGCTGATGCAAGCAAAAAGTACAAATGCAAGGATTACGTCGTCATCGGCGACCCTGCAAATGAACTGAAAAAGATCAGCCTGGATGAGTTCTATAAAAACTTCACCGGCGTGCTGCTGCTGCTGAACCCCACAGCGGAGTTCAAGGGCGGCACCGGCAAGCATAAGGTGGAGGGCAAAGAGGAAGCCAAGGCAGCCCGCAACAACATGTTGAAGCGGTACATGGATCTGCTGCTTCCTCAGAAAAAGCTGTTTGCTTACGCTATTCTCAGTTCAGTGATCCTGACACTGATCGGCATCGTGTCCACCGTCTTTAATAAGGCGATCATGGACGAGGTGTTGCCTTATGGGCTGAAAAATCTGCTCATATCGCTCATTGTCGTGTTCAGCGTGGTCAATCTGACCAGCACGCTGCTCTCGACTGTGAGACAGTGGATCCTGATTTTTCTCTCCATTAAAATCGATATCCCGTTGATGCTGGGCTACTTCGAGCATGTGTACAAACTGCCGATGAAGTTCTTTGCATCCCGTAAGACCGGCGAGATCACCACCCGCTATTCCGATGCAGGCACCATCAAATCAGTGCTGACCAGCATTGCAATGAGCGTGGTCATGGATATTGTGATGGCCGTGGGTACAGGCTTTGTCCTGTTCCGGATGAACTCCTCGCTGTTCTCCATTACCCTGTTTACCACCGTTCTGAGCCTGTTGCTCGTCATCATCTTCAAGCAACCCTACAAGCGGATCAATGAAGAGACGATGGTGCAGTCGGCCGTTCTGAACAGCCAGATGATCGAGAGCTTGCGCGGCATCGAGACCATCAAGTGCAACGCCTGCGAAGAGCGCGAGCTGGAAGCCCTTGAGCGTGAATACATCAAGAGCCTGAAGATCAGCCTGCGTTCCAGCAAGATCAGCACCGGCCAGAGCCTGATCTCCAGCGTGATCATGACCGTGTTGAACATGGTCACCACCTATGTGGGCATCACGCAGGTGCTGAATGGCCAGCTGACGCTGGGCGGCTATATGGCGTTCAGCACCCTTTCGGGCTACTTTACTTCTCCGGTGAGCGAGCTCATCAGCATGCAGATGTCCATTCAGGAGGCTTCCATTTCCATGAAGCGCCTGACGGAGATCATGGATTACGAATCCGAGCAGGACGATGACCGCGAGTACACCGAGATGGAGAGCATGGAGGGCGGCATTGAGTTCAAGGATGTCACCTTCCGGTATGGCAACCGCACCCCGGCACTGGACCACATCTCCTTCACCATCCCGCAGGGGAAAAAGGTGGCGCTGGTTGGTTCCTCGGGTTCCGGCAAGTCCACCATCACCAAGCTCCTGCTCAAGTATTACGAGCCGGAGAGCGGCACCATCAGCGTGAATGGCGTTGATCTGGACGAGTACAGCAATGCATCCGTCCGCCGCTGCATTTCTTATGTCCCGCAGAACGTTGAGCTGTTCAGCAAGACGATCTTCGAGAATATCCGCATCTCCCGCCCCGAGGCTACCCTCGATCAGGTGCGGGAGGCGGCCAAGAAGGCCGACGCACACGAGTTCATCCGCAAGCTGCCGCTGCAGTATAACACCTATCTGGAGGAAGCCGGCAACGGCCTGTCCGGTGGTGAGAAGCAGCGCATTGCACTGGCCCGTGCGTTCCTGAAGGATTCGAGCCTTTACATCTTTGATGAATCGACCTCCAGCCTGGACTTTGGTACAGAGAATACCATCTTTGATATGATCTATAACCAGCTGGCTGACCGTTCGATGCTGATCGTGGCACACCGCCTTTCCACCATCCGTGACTGCGACCTGATTTTGGTCATGGATCACGGCGAGATCGTGGAGCGCGGCACCCATGATGAGCTGCTGGCAAAGCAGGGCAAGTATTACGAGCTCTGGAACCTGCAGCAGGGCATCTTCCGCCGCAAAAAGGAAGAGCCTGTACCCGTTGCCCCCGCGGCAGTTGTTGAAGAAGACGACGATGGCGAGGCAATGACCTATTAAGTTGCAGCCGAGTGCGCACTCGGTTACATAAATGATCTTTGGATGGATGCGCAGCCGGAAAAAGATCGCCAAAATAAGTTTTTTTCATTCATTTGAAGGGAGTAATTCATTATGATGATGCCTGCAAACTACTCTGTTATCGCAGAGAACGAAATGACCTACGTCAACGGTGGCGCTAGCTTTATCGACGCTATCGGCGCTGTTACCGCTCCTATCTGGACTCTGGACAACGTTAAGACCTTCAACACCAACATCGTGACTCTGGTTGGCAACACCTTCCTGCAGTCCACCATTGACCGCACCATCGGTGTCCTGTTCAGCGGCAACACCACCTGGAAGGAAGTCGGCAACATCGGCAAGAACCTGTTCGGCACCAATGTTAAGGGCGACCCGATCAAGAAGAACAACTTTGGTGACTATGCTATGAACGCTCTGGGCATTGCTGCTGCTGTCTACAACCTGGGCGTGGCTCCCACCAAGAACACCGTCAAGGAGACTGCCGTTAAGTTCACTGTCTAATTAGACGTGATCTGAAATTATGAAGCGTTGAGGAAACTGCACCGCCCTACTTGTTAGCGCGGGGCAGACAACAATGCCTCGTTATGGTGTGCCAGGAGGCGTGTGCCTCCTGGCACACCTTATTTTTATGTTGCTTATCGCGTTGCGGTAGGCAATTGTGTGTGGGAAAAATCCGGCCTGCGGGGGTCAAACCTCTCAGCCGTCGCTATCGCTCGGCAGCTCCCCTAGTAGGGGAGCCCTTGGCATGGCGCTGCGTTTTCGAGAGTGAGCGCTTCGCTACTGCCTGCCCTGCTGGCGCAAGGCAAAATGAGGTGTCGCTTATGTCCATCACCAACCTGCCCTATGACCCGCGGATGCGTGAACGTGTGCAGGAACTGCGTCATAAAATGACACCCATGGAGAAAAAGCTGTGGTATTCGTTTTTGCGCACATATCCAGTGAAAATGTACAAACAAAGGCCAATTCGTACATTTGTGGCGGATTTTTATTGCCCTTTGGCAAGATTGGTTATTGAACTTGACGGCTCGCAGCATTATACTGAACAGGGAATGCAATATGATAAGGAACGCAGTGCTGTGTTTGAACAGTACGGCGTGCAGGTGTTGCGTTTCCGAAATCAGGATGTGAGTGCACATTTTGAAATGGTGTGTGAGCAAATTCACGAAGCTGTTGTGAAACGTTTAGAGGAATTGGAGCGGGGCAAGGAGGGTTGAACCTTCCGGTTTGTACTGTGGTCGGCTTTGCTGATGTTTTGCCTTGCGGCAGAAGATGCATTTGGAGCCGCAGGCGATTTTTGCGAAAAATGAATCTTCTGCCAAGGCCTCCCCTATTAGGGGAGGTGGCATCAAGCGAAGCGATGATGACGGAGAGGTTTGATCTTCAGATGCCGTGTTCCTGAATTGCCATTTTCCCCCCAGACAATTGCTTATTGCAAACAAAAAAGAAACAGGTGGACATTATTATGAGAGAGATCCAAGTTGCAGAAAACAAGACCCTGAAGCTGACCAACGTTCTGGCACGCAAGATCGATGCCAGCGAGCTGGGCAACCTGGGCGTGATCCTGACCCAGATGCAGAACTTTATCAAGAGCCACAGCGCCATGCCGGTTGGCCCTGTGATCCAGTGCGTCAAGTTTACCTCCGGCCCCAACCCGGAGCCGCAGATCTATTTTATGATGCAGGTCAACCAGCTCATCCCCCGCCTGGAGCCGGGCTACGAGCAGGACGCTGTGCTGCGGGTGAAGGGCTGCCTGTACGCCCACTTCACCGGCCCCATGGACCACAGCAGCCTTGCCAGCCAGAAGCTGAACATCTATGCCTACGAGCACGAGATCGAGCTGACCGGCACCACTTACAGCATCTACGTCAATCAGGACAGCGAAAACGGTGTCATGGACGTTTTTATGGAGACGAAGTAATATGACCACTCGCATTCAGAATCTTTCCGACCTGCAGGACCGCCGCATTATGATGGAGAAGAAGCTGCCGGCCTTTGGCTACGCGCTCATTCTTCTGGTGGCTTTCCTCATGGTGTTTCTGGTGATCTGGAGCACCCAGAACAAGCGCACCTACGTCAGCCAGTCCACTGGCTCAGTGCAGGCGGCCAACAAGACCTATATCATGTCCAGCTACTCCGGCTCCATCACCGAGCTGAACATCTCGGAGGGCAGCTATGTCACCGAGGGCGACCTCATCGCCCACATCAAGAGCACCGATCTGGACATCCAGCAGGACAGCTACCAGAAGCAGCTGGACATCTACAAGAAGCAGAAGAGCCAGTACGAAAAGCTGCTCAAGTCCATTCAGGACGACAAGAACTACTTCAGCGAGACCGACATCGACGATCAGCCCTATTACTACCAGTACGAGAGCTACAAGAGCCAGGTCAGCCAGAAGGCGTTCGACGCTTCGCCCTATCAGGCCGCCGGTTACACCGACGAGCAGATCAAGACCCTGATGGAGCAGAACCAGAGCGAGGTGGAGAGCCTGTACTACTCCACCCTGCAGTCCATTTCTGCCAACCTGACCAGCGTGCAGGCCAACATTGACAACATGGAGGCCCAGCTGGATGCCCTGAACACCGGCGCAAATGATTACTATATCTACGCTCCCACCTCCGGTGTCATCCACATGGACACCCCCTACAAGGTGGGTATGGTGCTCAGCGCAGGCTCCGCTCTGGCCACCGTGGCCAGCGAGAACAGTGACCTTGAGATCGTGGCGGCTGTCACCGTCAACGACCGGCCGCTGATCAATGTGGGCGACCCCTGCAAGATCGCCATCACCGGCCTGTCGGAGTATTCCTACGGCACCCTGACCGGCACTGTTACCTCCATCGACAGTGACGTGACCTCCAGCACCAACGGGTCCTACTACAAGATGACCATCAAACCGGACAACACCTATGTCGTGAGCACCAGCGGCGACAAGGTGGATCTTTCCAACGGCATGAGCGTCACCGCCCGTGTGGAGTACGATGAACTGACTTACTTTGACTATGTGATGGAGGCCCTGGGCGTGCTGTTCCGCTAAGCGCCCGCCGATTCCACGCCCAAGAGGTACGAAAGAATGAAACTGAACCCGAAACAGCTGGCCGCCAGCGCAGCTTTGCTGGGTGTGCTGGCCTGTGCCGCCGCCCTGCCTGCGTCGGCTGCCGGCCCTGTTACCACGCCGCTGGCCCTCACGCTGCCCAAGGTGAGCTTTCCCTGGGATAAAGTTACCGCCGAGAGCATCGAGACCGGCAGCTACGATGCCGCCCCGCTGGCGGGCACGGCCCAGCAGCTCTCCCCGGTGACCACCCCCGCCAATGCCGCCAGCAAGAACGGCGTGACCTATGTCTCTGATAACCCCAATGTTGTCTCGGTGGACAGTGAGGGCGTGGCGCAGGCTGTGGGCCTGGGCACGGCCAACATCACCGCCACCTGCGGCGGGGTGAGCTGCACCTATACCATCACCCCCCAGCCGGATGCCAGCATGATCGCCACCGAAATGGATATCACCCTTGCATCCAGCACCATTGCCGTGGGCGAGACCACCAGCCTTTCGCTGGCGGTGCTGCCCACCTCGGCAGCCAACTATATCAACGTCAGCCTGAGCTCTTCCAATGAGAAGGTGGCCACTGTCAACAACTTTGGCAAGGTGACCGGCGTTGCCCCCGGCAAGGCCACCATCACCGCCACGGACGGCAACGTGAGCTGCACGGCCACCGTTACGGTGGTTGCGGCCAACACCAGCACCGTCTCCAGCCAGTCCATCTCCCTGAACACCAACTATGTGGTGCTTAAGCCGGGCTCCTCCAAGACCATCACCGGCAAGGTGTCGCCGGCCTCTGCCAGCCAGAGCCTGACCTTCAAGAGCCAGGACAAGAGCATTGCCACCGTCAGCGGTTCCGGTGTCATCACCGGCGTTGCCACGGGTGCCACCTCCGTGGTGGTCTCCAACGGCACCGCCTCCACCTCGGTCACGGTCATCGTCAACCGCACAGCGTCCACCTCCGGCAGCAGCAGCGATACCAGCGGTGAGGGCACCGAGGACAACGTCACCACCGATGCCACCGTTGCCGCCATCCAGAACGCCGCAGGGGAGGAAGTGTCCCTCTATCAGAGCGACGTGCCTGCCATCACCGGCGAGATCCTGAGCGCCCTGCGCACCACGGGCCGCAGCCTGATCGTGCTGGGCGAGGATTATACCCTGCGGATCGATGGCACCAGCATCAAGAGCACCCAGGGCGGGTTCAGCACCGCCCTGACCTTTGCCCCCGATGAAAACGGCCTGAGCTTCCAGCTGGGCGAAAGCGGTGCGCTGCCCTGCGTGGTGCAGATCACCCTGACCGGTGAGAACGCCGCTTACAGCCGCCTGTATCTGCACAACACTGCCAGCGAAAAGTGGCAGTTTCTGAACAGCTACAAGGATGGCACCATCACCGCCGATACGGCTGGCAGCTACCTGCTGACCAACCAGAATCTGCGCTTCACCAATATCAACTGGACCTTCTTCATCGCCGCCGGTGCGCTGACCGTGGTCTGCCTGATCGTGTATATCGCCGTCAAGAAACGGTATTGGTTCTGGTAATTATAACTGTACGTAATAAAACCTCCCGCTCATTCGAGTGGGAGGTTTTGTGTTATAACAATGTTTCGTAATTCTGACGGCCATAGAAGAATCGAAGCAGGTAAACATTATTCTTGCAGGGCTGTTTCAACCAACTTATATGCCATAACGGGCTCTCAATTCCTGCAAGGCGCTGCGGGCATCCAACGTCTGCCCGGCTTCCACCTGCTGCTCGGCAGCATCCAGCTTGGCGTATGCGTCCAGAAGCTGCATCTTTTCTTCATAGGCTTCCATGCTCATAATGACCATATCGCCATAGCCATTTTTGGTGATATAGACAGGTTCTTTGGATTCACTGCACATCTGGGAGACAGCGGCAGTGTTTTTGAGGTCGCGGATCGGAATAATACGCGGCATGATATCAGCTCCTCTCTGTGGCTTTATTATACCATAATAATACCACGCTTGCAAGACTGGTCTGTGCTTGACAATCAAAATACAATATGATATGATTTTGATATCAGAAAGAAACTTCCGAACCCTGTAAAGGAGGGACATTTTATGGAAGAGAAGATCTTACAGACCAAGAAGAACGGCATGACCATGCTTCTGCTGACCCTGCTGGGCTATGTGGCTGCGGTTGTGGTGGGCGGCATCGGTTTTGTAATGCTGTATACCACCTTCCTGGGTTTTATCCCGCTGGCGATCGCTGTCATCTATGCCATCATCGGTATTTTCCTGTTCGCGGGCCTGAAAGTCCTCAAGCCCGAGGAAGCGCTGGTGCTGACCCTGTTCGGTGATTACATCGGCACCCTGAAGGGGGAGGGCTTCTACTGGGTCAATCCCTTCTGCACTGCTGTCAACCCGGCTGCGGGCACGGTCCTGAGCCAGAGCGGTGATGTTCAGCAGCGCCCTGTGGTGCAGGCTGACCGTGAGAAGGACGGCAAGAAGATCTCCCTGAAGGTGATGACCCTGAACAACTCCCGCCAGAAGATCAACGATTGCCTGGGCAACCCGGTGGAGATCGGCATTGCGGTGATCTGGCGGGTGACCGACACCGCCAAGGCCGTGTTCAATGTAGACAACTACAAAGAATACCTGTCCCTGCAGTGTGACAGCGCCCTGCGCAACGTGGTGCGCATCTACCCCTACGATGTGGCCCCCAATGTGGACACCACCGGCGACGGTGTGGCCGATGAGGGCAGCCTGCGCGGCTCCTCGGAAGTGGTGGCAAAGCGCATCCAGGACGAGATCCAGAAGAACGTCACCGCCGCCGGGATCGAGATCATCGAAGCCCGCATCACTTATCTGGCCTACGCCCCTGAGATCGCGGCGGTCATGCTGCAGCGTCAGCAGGCAAGCGCCATCATTGATGCCCGTAAGATGATCGTGGACGGTGCCGTGGGCATGGTGGAGATGGCGCTGGATCGCCTGAGTGAGAACAAAGTGGTGGAACTGGACGATGAGCGCAAAGCGGCAATGGTCTCCAACCTGCTGGTGGTGCTCTGCGGCAACCGTGACGCGCAGCCCATTGTGAACAGCGGCAGCCTGTACTGATGGCAGAGCCGAAAAAGCAGATCCCCCTGCGCCTGAATGCGAAGCTCTACGATGCCCTTGCCGCATGGGCTGAGGATGACTTCCGCTCGGTGAACGGGCAGATCGAGTATCTGCTCACCGAGTGTGTGCGTCAGCGCAAAAAGAACGGCAAGTACGTCTCTGACCAGATCGACGTGCCGCCCGAACTGGATATCAAGTAAAAGAACGACCCTCTCAGTCAAAGCCTGTTGGCTTTGCCAGCTCCCCCGAAGGGGGAGCCTATCGCTAGCCTGGAATAAAGGCAGCATAGCCTCGCCCTTCGGGAGAGCTGGCATTGCGAAGCAATGACGGAGAGGGTCGTTCTTTATTTAATTCGTATGCTCGCTCCACCCGCTGGAGGTGATCACTTCGCCATCGGTGGTGCACCAGAGGGCTTCCACGCCGTCCAGCGATTCTACGAGCTGCTTGCCCTCTTCCAGAGGCAGGCAGAACAGGCCGGTGGTCAGGCAGTCGGCCACACCGGAGTCCGGAGCCAGCACGCTCACGCCGTCAAAGTAGGCGGCGGGCCAGAGGGTGGCCGGGTCGATGAGGTGGTGGTAGCGCACACCGTCCACAACGTAGTAGCGCTGGTAGTCGCCGCTGGTCACAAGGGAAAGGTCGCTCATCTTGACGGCGGCTACAGTGGAGCTGCCGTTGGTGTAGACCTCGGAGGAGTTCCACGGGTTTTCCACGCCGCCTACCCACTGGGAGCCGTCCGGCTTGGTGCCGATGGCCCGCAGGTTGCCGCCCACGCTGATGAGGGCACTGGTCAGGCCCCGGGCTTCGGCGGCCTGTGCGGCCTGCTCCACGGCGTAGCCCTTGCCCACGCTGCCCACGTCCAGCGACATGGCCGGGTCGGCCAGATAGACCGTTTTGGCATCTTCATCAATGATGAGGTTGGCGATATCGCAGTGCTGTGCGGCGGCATCCAGCTCTTCCTGCGTGGGCAGCTGGTTGTTGCTGTCGTTGTCATCGGCCAGTGCGGCCTCGCGGTAGTTGTGCCAGATGTTCAGCACACTGCCCAGCGCAATGTTCAGCTTGCCGCCGGTGGTGTCGTACATGGTCTGGGCCAGCTCCAGCATTCCGAGGATCTTGTCATCCACTGTCACCGGGGCAGTGCCCGCATTGTCGTTGATGGTCTTGATGTTGGTCACGCCATCGTAATCATTATAAATATCATAGAGCTGGTTGTACTCCACAAGGTCGGCGTGGAGTGCGTCCATCTGGGCGGTGAACTCTTCCTCGCTGTCGCAGTAGGCGATGACCTGCGTCACGGTGTCGAACACATCATAGAACACGGTGGAGTAGCGCTGCGGGCCATCGGCGGCGCTGGACGCAGTAGAGCCGGAAGCGGAGCTGCCGCAGCCCGCCAGCAGGCTCAGGCTGAGCGCAGCCGCCAGCAGGGCGGAAAAAATACGCTTGGTCATCATGCTTTGGCGGTCTCCTTTGCGGCGGTAAAGGCGGTGTGCTCTTCCTGCAGATGTGCCAGCAGGTCACCGAACACCCAGTTCTTGCTGGTGGGGGTCACAACGGCCTTGAGGGGGATGTTCACCTGTGCCTGCTTCATCAGGTCGAGCAGGGTGTCCACATCCTTATCCTTGAAGTTGGCCAGCACCAGCGCCGGGGGATAAGCACCCGGCTCCAGCACCAGAGTGCGGGTGGTCTTGACTTCCACCTCGCCCAGCAGCTGGGCCACGGTCCTGCCTGCATCGGCAGGGGAGACCAGCAGCAGCTTCATCCCGAAAGCGGGAGCCATCCCCTCCAGAATGCCCCGGTCGGCGGCAGAAAGGTTCCAGCCCAGCGCCAGCGGGATGCCGGCATTCTGGTTGCGTGCAATATGAGCTTTCATAGAAATACCTCGTTTCAAGGGTGAATTCAAAATACACCATAGTATACCATATTTGATGACAAAAGAAAACAACCCCCTCAGTCACGCGGCAGCGTGCCGAGAGGGTCGTTCCATTCTCAGTTCATCTTCTTGCCAAAGAACTCGACTTCTTTGGTGATAAAGCCCATCAGTTCATCGAACTGGTCGGGGGTCAGGCTCTGGGCACCATCGCACTTGGCCTTGGCGGGGTTGTTGTGCACCTCGATCATCAGGCCGTCGGCACCGGCCGCTACAGCAGCCTTTGCCAGCTCCGGCACCATCCAGGCGTGGCCGCAGGCGTGGCTGGGGTCCACCACCACGGGCAGGTGGGTCATTTTGTGGAGCATGACCACACCGGCAAGGTCCAGGGTGTTGCGCATACTGGTTTCAAAGGTGCGGATGCCGCGCTCGCAGAGGATAACGTTCTCGTTGCCCTCGGCCATGATGTACTCGGCGCTCATCACAAATTCTTCCAGCGTGTTGGCCAGGCCGCGTTTGAGCAGCACAGGCTTTTTCTGGCGGCCCACGGCCTTAAGCAGCTCAAAGTTCTGCATATTGCGGGCACCCACCTGGATGAGGTCTACATTCTCGAACAGGGGCAGATGCTCGGTGTTCATGATCTCGGTGACGATGGGGGAGCCGGTGGCGCGGCGGGCCAGCTTGAGCAGGTCCAGGCCCTCGCTCCGCATTCCCTGGAAGGAGTAGGGGGAGGTGCGGGGCTTGAATGCGCCGCCGCGCAGCAGGGAAGCGCCTGCATCCTTAACGCGCTGGGCGCAGTAGGTGATCTGCTCCTCGCTCTCGATGCTGCAGGGGCCTGCAATGACGGCGAAGTTGCCGCCGCCGATCTTCACGCCGTTGACATCGATCACGCTGTCGTCGGGGTGGAACTTGCGGTTGGCCTTCTTGTAAGGCTCAGACACGCGGCGGCAGGTCTCGACCACAGGGTTGGCCAGCACCCAGCTCTCGGCAATGGCCTTGGTGTCGCCGATCAGGCCCAGAATGTGGGTGTCGCTGCCCTTGGAGTCGTTGATCTGCAACCCCATATCCTGCAGCTCGTGGCAGAACTCGCGGACCTGTGCGTCAGGGGCATCCTGTTTCAGTACAATGATCATGGTGGTCGTCTCCTTATCCTTCTCACACAAACGGCACAGGAGACCGGCTCCATTGCCGTGATTTATTTTCGTGAAGTTCAGTTTCCTGAAGCATGGGCCTATGATAACACTTCAGGGAACTGAAGTCAAGAGAAATTTTGAAATTTAGGAAAGAAAGTGGTAGAATAGGGGCAGCCTGAGAGGGCAAGGAGTTTACAAGGAGCGATCATCAATGGGAAAAGAAGCAAAAACGAATGCCATGCGCATCCTGGAACGGGCCAAGGTGCCCTATACAGCCCACGAGTATGCCCACGAGGAAGGCGTGGCGGTGGACGGCGTGACCGTGGCCGCCAGCATGGGGGAGGACCCGGCCTGCGTATATAAGACGCTGGTGACCCAGGGCAGCAGCAAAAACTACTTTGTGTTCGTCATTCCGGTGGCGGCAGAGCTTGACCTGAAGGCCGCTGCCCGCAGCGTGGGCGAAAAAAGCGTAGCCATGATCCATGTGGCCGATATCAATAAGGTCACCGGCTATGTGCGCGGCGGCTGCAGCCCGGTGGGTATGAAAAAGCAGTACACCACCGTGTTTGATGAAAGCGTGCTGGCTCAAGAAAAGGTCTATGTCTCCGGCGGCCGCATTGGTACGCAGGTGTGCTGCGCACCCGCCGACCTCGTCCGGGCAGCAAGGGCAGCAACAGCGAAGATCATCTTCTAAGGTAAAACGCCCTTACTGCCAACGCAATGACGGAGAGGCTGTACAGAGCGGGGCCTGCTCAGTGCGATAAAACTTGCTTTATTATATTTTCTAAAAAAGTCATACTTAAAAAGAAATACGGTGTCGAAACTGCACAAAACTTTTGAAAGTTTTTTGACGCGGGAGAACACAAGGGAGAAATTGCCCTAAGGGCCTTTGCAAAGTGGAATTTTTGCCGTAAACTGTATGTAGTACAGGGACGGTACCCCGGCGGATGCCGGGTGCCGCCTGAAAAAGCGCAGAGCAAAAGGGGAACTTCAAAGATGAAGATGCTGTCGGGCTTCACAGAACAGAACACCATTCGTGCTGTTCAGGGGCATCGTGCAGCTTTGTGCAAAGCGCTGGGAGAGCATACGCAGAAATAAAGGCCGTGGTGCAGGTGTACCACAGCTTTTTTTTGTTTTGCAGACGGAGAAAGAGAGGTTCGGATATGATTCGGAAAGTTGCAGTGATCATGGGCTCGGACAGTGATTGGCCGGTGGTAAAGGGGGCCTGTGCCCAGCTGAAGGCGCTGGACATCCCCTTTGAGGCACACATCCTTTCGGCCCACCGCACCCCTGCCGAGGCCGCGGATTTTGCCAAAAATGCCCGGGCCAACGGCTTTGGTGTGATCCTGTGCGCGGCGGGCATGGCGGCCCATCTGGCCGGTGCCTTTGCCGCCAACACCACCCTGCCTGTCATCGGTATCCCGATGAAGGGCGGCGCGATGGACGGTCTGGACGCGCTGCTGGCCACGGTCCAGATGCCCAGCGGCATCCCGGTGGCTACCGTGGCCCTGAACGGGGCCAAGAACGCCGCCTGGCTGGCTGCCGAGATCCTGGCCCTGAGCGATGACACACTGGCCGGGAAGCTGGAGGCCGAGCGGGTGAGCATGGCACAGCAGATCGCAGCTAAGGAAGAAAAGCTGCAGAACGAACTGAAAGAGTTGTAAGGAGAACCAATGTCTGATTTTGCATATCCGCTGCACGAGGAATGCGGCGTTTTTGGCATTTACGACCGGGCGGGCACTGAGGATGTGGCCGCTGCCGCCTATTCTGCCCTGTATGCGCTGCAGCACCGCGGGCAGGAGAGCTGCGGCATTGCGGTCAACGATGACGGTGTCATCCAGGGCCACCGCGACCTCGGCCTGGTGAACGAGGTGTTCACCCCCGCCGTGCTGGGCAGTCTTTCCACCCCCACGGCCCACATGGCAACGGGCCATGTCCGCTATGCCACGGCCGGCAGCCGGGTGCGGGCCAACGCCCAGCCCATGATCGTCCGGCATGGCCGGGGCACCATGGCCCTCTGCCACAACGGCAACCTGACCAATGCCCTGGAGCTGCGCCGTCAGCTGGAGAACGAGGGTGCCATCTTCCACGGCTCCTCCGATACCGAGGTCATCTGCTACCTCATCACCCGCAACCGCCTGCGGATGGGCAGCATTGAGACCGCCATCAGCAAGACCATGGATGTGCTGGAGGGTGCATACAGTCTGGTGATCATGTCCGCCACCAAGCTCATTGCGGTCCGGGACCCCCGGGGCTACCGCCCCCTGTGCATCGGCACCCTGCCCGGCGGCGGCTACGTCTTTGCCAGCGAGAGCTGCGCGCTGGATGCTGCGGGCGCGACCCTGCTGCGGGACGTGGAGCCCGGCGAGATCGTCATTGCCGACACCAAGACCGGTGAGCTGCGGAGCATCAAGGATCACTGCGGCCGCCCGGACACCCAGATGTGCGTGTTCGAGTTCATCTATTTCTCCCGCCCGGACAGCATCATTGAGGGCAGCTCGGTGCATGAGGCCCGCAAGCAGGCAGGCCGGTTCCTGGCACAGGAGCACCCCGTGGAGGCCGATGTGGTCATCGGCGTGCCGGATTCCGGTCTGGATGCGGCGCTCGGCTACTCGCAGGAGAGCGGCATCCCCTACGGCATCGGCTTCATCAAGAATAAATACATCGGCCGCACCTTTATCCAGGGCAGCCAGAAGCAGCGCGAAAACAGCGTGCGCATCAAGCTGAACGTGGTGTCCAGCACCGTCAAGGGCAAGCGGGTGGTGCTGGTGGATGACTCCATCGTGCGCGGCACCACCTCCGCCCGCATCATCAAGCTGCTGCGGGATGCCGGTGCAAAGGAAGTCCACTTCCGGGTCTCGGCCCCCCCGTTCAAATACCCCTGCTACTTCGGCACCGACATCCCCGACCAGAAGCTGCTGGTGGCCACGGGCCGCAATGTGGAGCAGATCAATGAGATCATCGGGGCCGACACCCTGGGCTACCTGTCCACCGAGCATGTGGTGCAGCTGGCCAAGAACGCAAAATGCGGTTTCTGCACCGCCTGCTTTACCGGCGAGTATGCCGTGAAGCCGGAGGAGGTGCTTTCCACCGATATCCATGAACGCCACCTGAACGACCGTCCCAAAAACGAGAAGAAGTTAGGAGAGTAAGAAGATGGAAAAGAGCTATTCTGAGAGTTACGCAGCTGCCGGTGTGGATATCACCGCCGGTTACCGCTCCGTTGAACTGATGAAGCAGTATGTTGCCCGCACCATGAACGAGCACTGCATTGGTGGTCTGGGCGGCTTTGGCGGCCTGTTTGAGCTGGACTGCACCGGCTACAAGCACCCTGTTCTGATCTCCGGCACGGACGGCGTGGGCACCAAGCTGAAGATCGCCATGATCATGGACAAGCACGACACCATTGGCATCGACTGCGTTGCCATGTGCGTCAACGATGTGATCTGCGCCGGTGCAAAGCCGCTGGTGTTCCTGGATTACATTGCCTGCGGCCGCAACATCCCTGAGAAGATTGCCGAGATCGTCAAGGGCGTGGCCGAGGGCTGCGTGCAGGCTGATTGCTCTCTGGTGGGCGGTGAGACTGCCGAGCACCCGGGCATGATGCCGGAGGATGAGTACGATCTGGCCGGTTTCACTGTGGGCGTTGTGGACAAGGAAAAGATCCTGAGCAACGAGACCATGCAGGCTGGCGATGTCATCCTCGCTCTGCCCTCCACCGGTGTTCATTCTAACGGTTTCTCGCTGGTGCGCAAGATCTTTGATATTGACAACGATCCCGATGTTCTGCACACCACCCCCGCCGAGCTGGGCGGCAAGACCCTGGGCGATGCCCTGCTGGCTCCCACCAAGATCTACGTCAAGCCGGTGCTGAAGGTGCTGGAAGAGGTGGATGTCAAGGGCATCTCCCACATCACCGGCGGCGGCTTCTATGAGAACATCCCCCGCAGCCTGAA
>ENA-UONX01001292-UONX01001292.1-human-gut-metagenome-genome-assembly--contig:-P74old-NODE-1292-length-24880-cov-6.616314_pt1 | contig 24880 bp, 21 predicted proteins | sample MGYA00242466_ERZ724013 | MGnify/ENA metagenome assembly ERZ724013 | reverse complement strand
TCATTGCCCTGGCGGGGTTTTTCGCCACTCTGCTTTTTCTCTGTGTCTATGGCGTTCTGTACGCCCTGCTGGCGGAGCCGCTGTACCGGCATGTAACGCTGTCCAGCCCCGCCGCCACCAACGTGGCGCACACGCTGCTCATCTCCCTTGTGGGGACGGTCATCTGTGGGCTGCTGTTCCTTCTGAAAGATAAGCGGGTCGCCCTGTTCGGCTTTGTGGGACTGGCGGTGGTTTTGGTCATGTTCTATGTGGCCGCTTTTCTGATGGACGCCGATCAGCGCGACATGATGCTGCCGCTGATCACACTGTACGGCCTGGCGCCGGCCCTGGTGGGCAACGCCGCCGCCTGGCCCCTGTACCTCAAACTGAGAAAAACCCATCCCCTGCCGCAGCAGAAGACTCTGCGCGAGGAGATCCGGGAGGCGGCCGGGGTCTCCGGCAAAACCGCCGCCCAGACCGCGCCGTCTGCCGCCGCGACCGCGTCCCGGCGTTCCCCGGAAGAGGATGCCATGCTGCTGTATGGGGACGGCGATGAAGATGCCGGCTGACAGCACCGGCCAATGAAAACAAACGTACGGAAAGGGAGCGAATCCTGATGCTGACAACAGTCCTATTTGATATGGGCGGGACCCTGGAGGATATCTGGTACAACAAGGAGACCCAGCAGGAGGCTGCCCGGAAGCTATTGGAGATCCTGCGGAACAACGGACTGGATCCCGGATGCCCGGAAGAGGTGTTCTGGGAAAAGCTCTTCAGCGGGGTGAAGGCCTACAAACAGTGGAGCGAAGGCAATATGCTGGAAAAAAAGCCGGAGGAAATCTGGCCGGACTGGTATCTGCGGGACTTCGCCTTTGACCGGGAGCGGCTGCTGCCCATTACAGAGGAGCTGGCCAATACCTATGAGGTGACTTTCTACCACCGGGAACTGCGCCCCGACGCCCGGGAGACGCTCCAGGCCTTGAAGGACCGGGGTTATCATCTGGGGGTCATCTCCAACAACGCCTCGCTGTACAACGTGTTCAATATGCTGGAGGCGTATGGCATCCGCTCCTTTATGGAGGCTGTGACCGTATCCAGCGTCACCGGCTACCGCAAGCCCCATCCGGAGATCTTCCGGATCTCTCTGCGGGAGATGCGGGCCAGTCCGGACGCGTGCGTCTATGTGGGCGACACCGTCTCCCGGGACATCATCGGCCCCAAGCAGGTGGGCTTCGCCAAAGCGGTTCAGATCCGCTCCTTCCTCTCCGAACAGAAGGACGAGGGCCTGTCCCAGGACGTGTTCCGTCCGGATGTGGTGATCCGGGACCTGCGGGATCTGGTCACCTGGCTGGATGAGATCAACCCCCAGCTGGCTCCCCATTCCTAAACACAGATGGTACATTGATCAGGCCGTCCCCGCTGCGGACGGTCCGCCTGGCAAAGGCTCCCCGGCTCACTGGAGCCGGGGAGCCTCGCTGTCCCCCGGAAAGGACTTCGCTCAGCGGCAAAGGCCGCCTGCCAGGCCGCAGAGCCGGTCCGGCCGGTTGGTGATGATCCCGTCCACGCCCCGGTCCATCATGTCCATCATATCCGCCTCTTCATTGACGGTCCAGGTGTAGATCCCCAGTCCACGCCGGCGGAACAGGTCCGTCAGCTCCGGCAGATTTTGGATCAGCCGATACCTGGGGTGAATATGATCGGCGTTGGTTCCCTCCAGATAACGGTCCATCCGCAGCAGCGGCTTGTCGTACAGCAGGCCGGTCCGGATCTCCGGGCAGAGCTCCTTGAACTTCTGCATGGAGAGGTGATTGAAGGACGAGACAAACACCTGCTCCTGCATCTGCCGGCGGGTCACCGCCTCAATCACCCGCTGTTCCAGCCCCTCATAAAAAAAGAAGTCGTTTTTCAGCTCCAGGTTCAGCAGCATGCCCGTCTCCCGGCAGAAATCCAGCAGCTGGTCCAGCGTCCAGATCCGCTGCCCCGCAAACGCCGGGGCCTTCCAGGCGCCGATGTCCAGCTCCAGCAGCTGCTGATAGGTGTGGTCCCGGACATAGCCGGAGCCATTGGTGGTGCGGTCCACTGTGTCGTCGTGGATGATCACCGGGACGCCGTCCCGGGTCATGTGGACATCACTTTCAATGCCGTCCGCCGCTGTCTTCTCCACCGTCATCTGAAAGGCCAGAGGGCTATTTTCCGGATACAGCTCACTGAATCCCCGATGCGCCAGGATGATGGGTTTCTTCATTTGTCCGCTCGCTCCTTTTCCGGCGGCTCTCCGCCGCTCCCGATTTCCTGTAGTATAAGAGCTTTTTTCCAAAACCGCAAGTGGGCGGCGGCTTCCCCGTCTCCGGCCCCACATTTTCTGGAAAGAAGGCGATGTCATGAAAACGGTCCTGGGATATCTCCGCCCCTATGCCGGAAAGGCCGTCCGGGGCGTTCTGATCAAATTCTCCGCCGCCGTGCTGGAGCTGATTCTGCCCCTGTTGCTGGCCAACGTCATTGACGAGCTGGTCCCGGCACGGGATCTGCCCGCCATCTGGCGGACCGGCGGACTGATGGCTCTTCTGGCCTGCGGAGCGGCGGCGGGCAACATCCTGGCCAACCGTATGGCAGCCCGGGTTTCCATGGAGATGACCCGTGATCTGCGGCGGGACCTGTACCATCAGATCCAGCATCTGTCCTGCGCCCAGGCAGACCGATACTCGTCCTCTTCCCTGGTATCCCGGCTGACCAATGACACCTACAATATCCACCAGATGTTCGACAAGATCCAGCGGGGCGGTGTCCGGGCCCCCATGCTGGTGCTGGGCGGGCTGACCCTGACCTTCCTGTTGGAGCCGATCCTGGCGCTGGTGCAGTTCTGTGTCAGCCTGCTGACCTTCCTGACCATCTTTCTGGTGACCCGCCGGGGTGTCCCCTTCTATGGGGAGGCTCAGAGCGCTGTGGATACAGTGGTCCGCATCCTGCGGGAAAACGCCGCCGGTGTTCGTGTCATCAAGGCCCTGGCCAGCCAGAAGCGGGAACGGGAGCGGTTCGACGAGGCCAACCGGCGGGAGCGGTCCGCCGAAGAGCGGGCCGGCCGGGTGATGGCCCTGACCAACCCGATCACGGACTTCCTCCTGAACCTGGGCCTGACGCTGGTGGTGCTGGTGGGGGCCGTCCAGGTAAATGCCGGCGTCATGCCCGCCGGGCAGATTGTGGCATTTTTGACCTACTTCGCCCTGATTCAAAGCGCCACTTTGGGCATTGCCAAGGTCTTTGTCCGGATCAGCAAGGGTGTGGCCTCTGCCCGCCGGATCCAGCAGGTCCTGCGGGAGCCTCCGGCCCAGCCTCTCGCCGGCGCAGAGACACACCGGCCGGAATTCCTGGGGATGGATGAGGCCGCCTTCTCCTACCACGGAGTCGAGCCGGATCTGGCGGATGTGAGCTTTTCCCTGGAAAGGGGGCAGACCCTGGGGATCCTGGGCCCCACCGGCTGCGGCAAGACCACGCTGGTCTCCCTGCTCCTGCGGCTTTACGACGCGGACAGCGGTCTGGTCTGGGTGGATGGCCTGGATGTCCGGGCCCAGACCCCCCGGGCGGTGCAGGGCCGATTCGGCGTCGTCTTCCAGAGCCAGAGCCTTATCGCCGGGACCATTTATGAGAACATCGCCTTTCTGCGGGATCTTCCCCGGCAGGATGTGGAGGCCGCCGTGGATACCGCCCAGGTCCGGGAATTCATCTCCCGCCTTCCCCAGGGGCTGGACACCCCTCTGGAACTGCGGGGTGCCAACCTCTCCGGCGGCCAGCGGCAGCGGCTGCTGATCGCCCGGGCCCTGGCGGGCCGGCCGGAGATCCTGGTGCTGGACAACGCCGACAGCGCCCTGGACTATCAGACCGCCGCCCGGCTGTGGGCAGCGCTGCGCCGGGACTTCCCCAAGACCACACTGGTAATCATCTCAGAGCGTGTGGCCTCTGTGCGGGACGCTGACCGTATCCTAGTGCTGGAACACGGCCGGATCGACGCCCAGGGCCGCCACGGGGAGCTGCTGGAGACCTCGCCCCGCTATCGGAAAATGGCAGAGCTGCAGATGGGAGGCGGATTCGTATGAAGCAGCTGAAGCGGCATACCCCGCAACGTCTGTGGCGCTTTCTGCGCCCCCACGGCCTCTCCCTGCTGCTGACGGCGCTGCTGCTGGTGGGAGCCAACCTGCTGACGCTGGCGCTGCCCCTGTTCTCCGGCTGGGCCGTGGACGCCGTGGGGCTGGAGGCCGGACAGGTGGACTTCTCCGGCGTGCTGCGCAACTGCGGGGGCATGGCGGTGTGCTGCCTGCTGGCGGCTGTCCTGAACTATCTGGTCTCATCCCGGCTGATCCAGATCGGCCAGGCGGTGTCCTACGACCTGCGGAAGGCCGCCTTCCAGCGGATGACGGAGCTGCCGGTCCAGTATTTCGACACCCATCCCTCCGGGGATCTGATCAGCCGCATCTGCTATGATGTGGACACAGTGAACACCGCCCTCTCCACAGACCTTCTGCAAATCTGCACCAGTGTCCTGACAGTGTTGGGCTCCTTTGTGATGCTGCTGTGTCTGTCTCCCACGCTGTCCATTGTGTTTTTCATCACTGTGCCGCTCTCCATCCTGCTGACATCGGCGCAGATGAAGCGGATGCACCCCCTGTTCCGCCGGCGGTCCCAGGAACTGGGCGCCCTGAACGGCTTTGCGGAAGAACGCATCGGCCGGCAGCGGGCCATCCGGACCTATGGTGTGGAGGACGCCGATCAGCGGCAGTTTGAGGCCCGGAATGACCAGGCCTCCCAGGCGTACTGCGAGGCAGACTGCGCCAGCGCCTCTCTGGGGCCCTCTGTCAACTTCATCAACAATCTCTCCCTGGCCGCTATCAGCGTCTTTGGCGCCATGCTGTATTTGGGCGGCAGCCTCTCCTTTGGAACGCTTTCCTCTTTTGTGCTGTACTCCCGGAAATTCTCCGGTCCCATCCGGGAGGCCGCCGATCTGCTCAGCGATCTGCAGGCCTCTGTGGCCGCCGCCGAACGGATCCTGGACCTGCTGGACGCGCCGCCTGAGGCCCCGGATGCTCCCGAGGCCCGGGAGCCTGCCCATCTGCGTGGGGACCTGTCCTTCCGGCACGTCTCCTTCCAATACGTCCCCGGCCAGCCGGTGCTGCGGGATTTTTGCGCGGAGATCCCCGCCGGCAAAATGGTCGCCGTGGTGGGCCCCACCGGGTCCGGAAAGACCACGCTGGTCTCCCTGCTCCTGCGGTTCTACACGCCCCAGAGGGGCACCATCACGCTGGACGGCCTGCCCCTGTCCGCCTATACCCGGGATGGCCTGCGGCGGCGCCTTGCCATGGTGCTGCAGGATACCTGGCTGTTTGGCGGCACGGTGGCGGAAAACATCGCCTACGGGACACCGGGCGCCACCCGGGAGCAGATCATCGAGGCCGCCAAAGCCGCCTGCATCCACCGTTTCATCACCTCCCTGCCCGACGGATACGACACTGTCCTCACAGATGAGGGGGCCGGAATCTCCAAGGGGCAGCGGCAGCTGCTGGCCATCGCCAGATGCTTTTTGTCCCAGGCGGATCTGGTGATCCTGGATGAGGCCACCTCCGATGTGGACACGGAGACAGAAGAACAGATCCGCGCGGCACTGGAGCGGCTGCGGCAGGGCCGCACCTGCTTCGTCATCGCCCACCGGCTGGCCACCATCCGGAACGCTGACAAAATCCTGGTCATGTCCGGCGGGCAAGTGGCGGAATCCGGGACCCATCAGGAGCTCCTGGCCGCCGGCGGCCTGTACAAAAAGCTCTATCAGGCTCAGTTCTGACCGCATCTCCGGCGCAAACGTGGGCGGGCGCTTCCTCTGGGCGCACATTGTGTAAAATCCCCGCAAAATCTATTGACAGAAACGCGAAAAATGGATATTCTTTTATCAAAGAATTCAGATTTTGCGGCCGCAATTTTCTTTTATCCAGAATCGGAAACGATTGCGTTTTCACGGCTCGTTCCGACAAGAGGGAGGGTACGTATGAAACGGGTCACTTTAAAAGACGTCGCAAAAGCCGCAGGCGTCTCCTACGCCACGGTGTCCAGGGCGCTGTCCGGCAGCAACCAGATCGGTCAGGCCACCCGGGAGCGGATTGTCCGCCTGTGCGATGAGATGGGCTATACCGGCAACTACGTAGCCAGATCCATGGTCAAAAAGAAAACCGATCTGATCGGCCTGGTGGTGCCCGCCATTGAGAATGAGTTCATGTCCCAGATGGCCTATTATGCCGAGATGAGCGCCAGAGCCCACGGGTATAACATCATGCTCTGCGATTCCGGGCCGGACCTGCGGCAGGAGATCAACGTGGTCAAGCTGCTGCTGGGCCGCCAGGTGGACGGCATCCTGATCGTTCCCCAGGCCCCTGTCACCTATGAACACATTGCCGCCTATATCGAGGATGTCCCCACGGTTTTCCTCAGTGAAAACCTGCGGGATCAGCCCCAGAGCTATGTGGCCATCGACAACAGCCGGGGGACCTATCTGGGAATGGAGTACCTCCACCGGCTGGGCCACCGGGAGATCCTCTATTTCGGCTGCCGGGATTCCACCACCCACCGCCTGCGGGCGGAGGGCTATCAGCGGGCCTGCCGGGAGTTCGGCCTGCGGGAGCGGATCCATTACAGCAGCTTTCCCCGTTCCTCCATTGAGAACGGCTATCAGATGGCCAAGACCCTGTTTGAACACCCCATCGATTATACGGCCATTTTTGCCTCCACGGACTCAAACGCCCTGGGCATCATGAAGGCCGCTGACGAGCATGGCATCCGCATCCCCGATCAGCTCTCTCTCATCGGCTTCGACAATATCCCCTCCACCGCTCTTCCCCGGATCGAGCTCACCACCATCGAGCAGCCGAAGAAAGCCATGGCCATCCAGGCAGTGGAAATGCTGCTGGACAAGATCGAACACGAGACCCAGGGCTATGTCCATCAGATCCTCCTGCCCAGCCTTGTGGAACGAGCCACCTGCCGCTCCCTTCTGGAGGACGCCTGACAGCGCCGGAGTTTGGGAATCCATCAAAAAGCGTCGCTTTTCAGCGGCGCTTTTTTTGACGGTTTGAGCGGCTTCCTCAGAACTTCACAATGATGTCCAACAGAATGTCGGCGCTGGCGTCTCCCTTATCTGAGGCGTGATTCATATGGCTGTAGATCTCCCGGTACTTCAGAATATGCTTGAAGTCGTCCGACGCAAAGAGCTCCGCAATGGACTGGTGGAACTGCACATTCAGCGTGTTCTCCAGCTTCTTGACCCGGGTGGCCTCTTCATAGACCCGGTCCTGGTTCTTCTCCAGATTCTCCATGCAGATCAGCAGGCCGTCCGCCATCTGCAGCAGCGTCCCCGCCATCTGCGTCAGGTGTTCATCCGGCTGGATCTCATAGATCCGCAGCTCCTTTACGGTGGTCCAGGCATAGTCCGCCAGATCGTCCACGGAGGAAGACAGGCGGAACAGGTCCTCCCGGTCGATGGGGGTGATGAAGGTGCGGCTGATGTCCTCTACCAGCTCCCGGCGGACAGCGTCCGCCTCCTTTTCCTTGGTCTTGACATAGTCGCCCCGCTCCTGGGTCGGCTCCTGGCAGTATTGGCACAGCGCCTCCACCGCATCCCGGATTACCGTCATCTGCTGGACCAGCAGATTGTAGAAGTTGAGACTTCCCTTCTTACGCATATCAAATCCTCCTTTGTCCAGATCAAAACACCAGTGAAAACAGGAAGAAGAGCAGCGCTCCCAGGGCACCCGCCACAGGGACGGTGATAAACCAGGAGAGCAGGATCTTTTTGGCCACCATCCAGCGGACTGCCTTGTACCGCTCCGCCGCTCCCACGCCCATAATGGAAGAGGACACAATCTGGCTGGCGGAGACCGGCGCCCCCAGCAGAGAGGCCCCCAGGATCACGGAACCCGCCGTCAGCTGGGAGGCGAAGGAGTGGATGGGCTGGACTTTATAGATCCCGGTGCCCACGGTCTTGATGATCTTGAAACCGCCGAAGGCAATGCCGCAGGCCAGACAGGCGGCGGCGCAGCAGATCGCCCAGAGAGGGATCTCCTGACTCTCACCGCCGTAGATCCCCAGCAGGATCAAAATGATGCCGATGGATTTCTGGGAGTCGTTGAAGGAGTGGTTGAAAGCCAGGAATGTCATGTTGACCCACTGGGCGTATGTAAAGAATTTGTTGACGCCGATGCCGGCGGAGCGGGTCAGCCGCAGCAGGAGCTTCAGAACGCAGAAGCCCAGGCAGAAGCTCACCACCGGCGTCAGAAAGATCATCAGGACCACACGTCCCCAGAAATAGGACCAGGAAATGGCGCTGACTCCGAAGGCCGCCAGTCCGGCGCCCACCACGCCCCCGATCAGGGAATGGGAGGACGAAGCCGGGATCCCGAACTTCCAGGTGAGAAGATTCCACAAAATCGCCGCCAGAATGCCGCCGGTGATAAAAGCCAGTGCGGTACTCTGCGCACCGGGCACCCCATAGTATTCCTCTCCCACCAGCTTCTGGATGGTCCCGGACACGCTGGCGCCCAGTACCAGGATGAGAAAGGGCGACAGCAGCTCCACCACGGCGGCCCAGGCAAGCGCCATTTTCGGCTTCATGGCCCGGCTGGCAATCAGCGTGGCCACCACATTGCACCCGTCATGAAAGCCGTTCACATAGGTAAATACAAAAACCAGACACGTCAGGATTACAAATGAACCCTGCAGTTCCATGGCGGCATCCCTCCCAATCACGCAAACGTTTTCGAAAAAGTTAAAAAATAAAAGCCTTTAATTTATTATAGTGGATGCTTCCTTCAAAGTAAAATGTCAATATAGTAAAAATTTTCCCCGGAACTATTGTGTAGTTTGACGGTATCTTTCTTTTACTTGTCCTCATTTCCCCTGTGTAGATTTGAAAACGTTTGCTTTTATCAAAGGGATTCTGTCCCCTCTGCCGCTGAAAAGGCCGCTGTCCCGTACAAAAACGGGACAGCGGCAGAAATCCGCCTGTCATGTTGATTGGTGCGGCACGACCGGTCTGCCGGCCCGTCACAGATGCTCGGCCAGGGCGTCAGCCGCCTGGCGGATATTTTCCGGACGGGTGGCCAGATTGATGCGGATATGGGTGGCGGCGCTGCCGCCGAACCAGGAACCGTAGTCCACAGCCAGGCGGCACTTTCCTTCTACCATGTCCACCATCTGATCCGGCTCCACATAGGCCCCCAGATCCAGCCACGCCAGATACGTCCCCTCCAGCGGAGAGAGTCGCAGTTCCGGCTTTCGGGGCAGCAGCTCCGTCCGAAGAATCTCGTAGTTCCCCCGCACCGTCCGCAGCACCTGTTCCAGCCAGGGGCGCCCCCCGGTATAGGCCGCCTCAGCGGCGGTAACGCCGAAGCTGTTGCCGCTGTCCGTGTGGAGCTTTCCGGTATAGGCATCCCAGGACTTGCGGAGTTCCGGGTCCGGGATGATGATCATGGAGGTCTTCAGCCCCGCCAGATTGAAGGTCTTGCTGGGGGCGGTCAGCGTCACCAGCATGTCGTCATAATTCCCCACCGTGGCAGCGGGGATATGGCTGGGCTCGCCATACGTGAAGTCATGGTGGATCTCGTCGGCGATCACCCGGACGCCGTACTGCCGGCACAGGGACAGCATGCGCTCCAGTTCCTCCCGGCGCCACACCCGGCCCACCGGGTTGTGCGGAGAGCAGAGCAGAAACACCTTCACCCGCTCTTCCGCCAGCTTCCGCTCGAAATCCGCAAAGTCTATGGTGTAGACCCCGTCCGTGTTCACCAGCTCACTGCAGATCAGCCGGCAGCCGTTGTCTGCGGCGGCGGACAGGAACGGATAGTACACCGGCGTCTGGACCAGCACCCCGTCTCCGGGCTGCGTGAACAGCTGGATGAACCAGTTGAATGCCGCCACCACGCCGGGGGAATATCGCAGCCAGTCCCGCTGGACCGCATAGCCGTGGTACGTCTTCTCCCAGCGGATGAATGCCTCGTAGTAGGAATCCGGCGCCGTGTCATAGCCGAAGACGCCGAAGTCCACCTGGCGGCGCAGGGCCTCCCGCACGCAGGTGGGAGCGGCGAAGTCCATATCCGCCACCCAGAGGCCCAGCAGGTCCTCCCGGGTAAAACGGCCGGTCAGGTGGTTCCACTTGTTGCTGTTGGTGCTCCGCCGGTCCCGATAGATCAGTTCTTCCATGATGTACTCCTTTCAGCGCTCCGCATACTGGGCCGCCAGCTCCACCAGATGGCGGAACAGGGGCCGGAAGCGGGGATGGCCCTCCACCAGATCCTCCGGGTGCCATTGAACCGCATAGAGATTCCGCTCCGGATCCTCCACGCCCTCAATGACGCCGTCCGCCGCTCTGGCGGTGACGGTAAAGCCGGGAGCCGGCGTGCGGACGGCCTGGTGGTGATAGCTGTTGACAGACAAGAGTTCTCCGCCCAGCAGTTTCTCCAGCAGAGAGCCGGGCTCCAGAGTCACCCGGTGGGTCAGCTGGCCCCGGATGGCCATGTCCTGGGCATGGCCCAGGACGCCGGGATACTGAGCCGGCAGATCCTGGTACAGCGTCCCGCCAAAGCATACGTTCAGCAGCTGGATGCCCCGGCAGATGCCAAATACCGGCATCCCCCGCTCCACCGCCTGGCGGATCAGCGCCAGCTCCATCCGGTCCTTTTCCTCGTTCATAAAGGTCACCTGGGGCAGAGGGTCCTCCCCGTACAGAGCGGGGGTCACGTCCTCCCCGCCGGGCACCAGCAGGCCGTGGAGCAGCGGCAGATACTCCGCCGCCAGTCCGTCATCCCCGTCAGAAGGGATCAGCAGCGGCGTCCCGCCGGCGGCAATAACCGCCCGGACATAGGAGGTGTTGATGAGATGGCGGCCATGGAGCAGCTTGGGGTTGGGGGCCGCAATCATTCCGATGACGGGTCTCACAGCCGTCTCACCCCTTTGCCAGCTCTGCCCGGACCACCGGCACGAAGTGCCGCTCAAACAGCTCCACGGCGCCGTGGGCCCGATAGCCCTCCCACAGATCCGTTTTGGAGGGGTCCAGGGTCAGGGGGTAGGTGTCATAGACCACCTGCTCGTCAAAAGGTCGATCATACGCCTTGGCGGTGTTCCTGGCCCGCCGGGCCCCGTCCAGTGCCATCTTTTCCAGGCCCCGGGCAATGGCGGCCGTGCCGGCCTCTCCCTGGGACTCCTGAATCGCCTCCAGCAGGTGGTAGTACAGCTTGACGCTCAGAGTCTCGAAGCCCCGCTTACCGTTGGCTTTGGGCACCTCCACCTTCGGCTCCACGTAGCCCGGGTCGTACTCGGCAAAGCAGAGGGGTTTCAGCTCCTCCGGCAGATTTTCCGCCCGCAGCACCACGTTGAAGGCACAGTACTCGTCCTTCTCCTGGGTCAGTGTCTTGGCCAGGTTGGTATGGCCGTAATCAAAGGCGTAGTGGTTGTAGCAGGCGGGATGGAACTCTTCGCAGTACATGCGGCCGATCTCCCGCTCTCCATAGGCTTTCCAGATGTCCGCCATGGGGCACACCAGGGTGTGGGACACCCGTTCCTCCGGGTTCAGCTCCTGGAGCTCCCGGTGGAACCGGGGATCCGGCGGCAGGTCGCCGCCTACGGAGAAGAGGCTCTTCATATTGATCTTCACGCCCAGGGCCTGGTGCTTTTCCCGGGAACACTGGCCCCGGTCCCGGCCGTAGCGGCGGGTGCCCTCCCGGAAGGCCCGCTCACCCTCCACACCGAAGGCGTCCAGCACCTCTCTGCCCAGGAAGGAGTAGAGAAGGGTGTAGTTGTCCGACAGGTCCATGACACACTGCTCTTCATAAGAATACATGATCATCTGCCTCCTTCCTCAAGCCAGCTGGGCGGCGATGGGCTCCAGCACCAGCCGCCGCATCAGATCCCGTGCCTCGTCCTCATAGCCGTTCCACGCCGGATCCGCAGCGTCCAGGGGCAGGGGGAAATTCTTTTCCACAAATCCGGCGTCCAGCGGGCAGAGAGTATGGTCCGCCTGGACCCGCATGGCCGCAAGGGCCTCTGCCGTCCACCGCTTCAGTCCCTCCGCCACGGCGCAGACGCCCTCGTGGCCGCAGGTCTCCCGGGCCGTCTCCAGGATATTGGCGTAGATGGAGATGGTCATGTCCCGGATCCCCTCGCCGAAGGAGACATCCGCCGGCGGATCCTTGGGGACCTCATAGCCGGGGTCACAGTGGGCAAAGGTCTCTCTGGCCCGTTCCGGACTCATGTTGGCCTCCCGGAAGAACAGGGAGAACCGGCAGAAGTTGTCCCGGGGACAGGTGAGCTCCTTGGACAGATTCAGCTGCCCCACATTCTCCGTATAGGCCAGTACCCGGGCGTACTGGTATTCCTCGCAGTAAAAGCTTCCCAGCTTCCCGCCGTCCCGGCGGTTCCAGTAGTCCGCCAGCGGGCAGGTGTAGATCTCCCAGATCTGGCGGTCCTCCTCGTCGAAGATCTCCTGGCCCCGGACCCGTGGATCCTCCACAAAGTCCCGGCCGCAGTGGTACAGGGTGTGGAGGTTGGTCTTGACGCCGGCCTGGCGCAGGCGCTCCCGCTGCTTCAGGCCGCTGGCACGGCCGGCCCGGCGGCAGGCCTCCCGCAGGATCCGCTCCCCCACCCGGCGGCCGCACAGCTCCGTGACGCTCCGGGCAACGCAAAGATACATGGCCGAGAAGGCGTCCTGCTGGTTCTGAAGTTTGATGTCCTCATAGGTGTACATGTGTACGATGCCTCTTTTCGTTATCTTTCACACAGGAAGCAGGACACGAAGTGCCCCGGTTCCACTTCCCGCAGCTGTGGTTCTGCCTCCCGGCAGTGGCCCGTCGCAAAGCGGCAGCGGTTGGAAAAGCGACATTCCACCGGCGGATCAATGGGGGAGGTCAGCTCCCCGGTCATCAGCACCCGTTCTCTCCGGTCGTGGAGGCTGGGCTCCGGGATGGCGGAAAGCAGCGCCTGGGTGTAGGGATGGACCGGATTGGCGAAGAGCTTCTCCGCCGGGGCCTTCTCGATCACCTGTCCCAGGTACATCACCATGATCTCATCGGAGATATGGTACACCACGCTCAGGTCGTGGGTGATGAACATGTACGTCAGATGGAGCTCCTTCTGCAGGTCCTGCATCAGGTTCAGGATCTGCGCCTGGATGGAGACGTCCAGGGCGCTGACCGGCTCGTCGCACACGATGAACTTGGGATTCAGCGCCAGGGCCCGGGCAATGCCGATCCGCTGGCGGCGGCCGCCGTCCAGCTCATGGGGATAGGTGTTGTACAGCCGGCGGGCCAGGCCCACGGTGTCCATCAGCTCCGCCACCCGCTTCTGGCGGCTGGCCCGGTCCGGGCAGATCTTGTAGAGGGCCAGGGGCTCCTCAATGGCCTGGCTGATGGTCATCCGGGGATTCAGCGAGGAAAAGGGATCCTGGAAGATCATCTGCATCTGGCGGCGCTGCTCCCACAGCTCCTGGCGGTTCAGCTTGCTGACGTCCTTCCCGTCAAAGAACACGCTGCCGGAGGTGGGCTCCTGCAGGCGGATGATGGTCCGGCCCAGGGTGGACTTGCCGCAGCCGGACTCGCCCACCACGCCCAGGGTCTTGCCGGCCTCCAGGGTGAAGCTGACATCGTCCACGGCGTGGACCATGCCCCGGGCGCTCTTAAAATACTTTTTCAGATGCTCAACACGGAGCAGCGGTTCACTCATGGTCCAGGACGCCTCCCTTCTGGATGTTTTCCGGGGTGTACAGGTGACAGGCCACCGTGTGCTCCTCCGTCCGGTGGAGCACCTCCGGCCGCTCGTGGAAGCAGCGGTCCGTGGCGTAGCGGCAGCGGTCCGCAAAGGCGCAGCCCTCCGGCAGCCGGCTGGGGTCCGGCATCAGGCCGGGGATGGGCTGGAGCCGGGCCCGCCGGTCCTTCATGTTGGGCAGGGAGTTGAACAATCCCCTGGTGTAGGGATGCAGGGTGTGGTCAAACACGTCCTCCAGCGTCCCGTGCTCCACCACCCGGCCGGCGTAGATCACGGACACGCAGTCGCACACCTCCGCCACGATGCCCAGATCGTGGGTGATCATCAGCATGGAGGTGCCGTTCTGCTCCCGCAGCTTCTTCATCATGTCCAGCACCTGGGCCTGGATGGTCACATCCAGAGCGGTGGTGGGCTCGTCGGCGATCAGCAGGTCCGGGTTGCAGGCCAGCGCCATGGCGATGACCACCCGCTGCTTCATGCCGCCGGAGAACTGATGGGGATACTCCCTTCCCCGCTCGCCGGGAATGCCCACCAGCTCCAGCATCTGCCGGGCCTTTGCCAGGGCTTCATTTTTAGAGAGTTTCTCGTGCTTTTCAATGACCTCGGAGATCTGGCGCTCCACCGTCAGCACGGGGTTCAGGGACGTCATGGGGTCCTGGAAGATCATGGACACCGTCTTGCCCCGCATGGCCTGCAGCTCTTTTTCGCTCATGGCCTCGGCGATCTGGGGCTTCTGGTCCTTCCGGCGCATGGCTTTGGCGGATTTTTCCGGTTCCTTGGCGGGCTCCGATTTTGCCTCGGCCGGCGCCTCCTTCCGGAGGTTCACGGTACCGGCGCTCTCCGCCGAGGCAGGCGCCTCCTCAGGCGTCTCTGCCTCCGGCTCGGCGATCCGCAGCACGCAGTTGCCGTTGACAGAGATGCTGCCGTGGGTGACCACGCCGGGCGGGGACTGGATCAGATTCAAAATGGCAAGCCCGGTGGTGGTCTTGCCGGCGCCGGTCTCGCCCACCAGTCCCAGGGTCTCTCCCTTCCGGATCTTCAGGTCCAGGCCATTGACGGCGTAGACCGTCCGGTTCCGGGTGCGGAACTCCACGGACAGGTTCTCGATCTCCAGCGCATAGGGGGTCTCATTCGGATTCATCGCGGCACCTCCTTACTTCAGCCGGGGATCCAGCGCGTCCCGCAGGCCGTCGCCCAGCAGGTTCAGCGCCAGGATGGTCAGCATGATGCATACGCCGGGGATGGTGGCCAGGTATCCGCTGTCCCGGATAAACTCCCGGCCGCTGGAGAGCAGTGCTCCCCACTCCGGCTGGGGCTCTTTCACACCCAGGCCCAGAAAGCTCAGGGCCGCCGTGTTGGAGATGGTGGCGGCGATGCGCAGGGTGGTCTGCACAATGATGGGGCCCATGCAGTTGGGCAGGATGTAGCGGAAGATGGTCCGGCCGGTTTTGACGCCGATGGCCCGTGCCGCCTCTACATACTCCATGTCCCGGACGCTGAGCACGGCGCTGCGGACGATCCGGGCAAAGGTCGGCACGCAGGAGATGGCCAGGGAGATCACCAGATTGATCATGCTGGCGCCCAGGGCCGCCACGATGACAATGGCCATCAGCATCATGGGCACCGCCAGGAACACGTCGCACAGGCGCATGATCACGTTGTCGATGGCGCCGCCGAAGAATCCGGCAATGGCGCCCAGAATGCCGCCCACCACCAGGCCGAAGGCCACGGCGATGAAGCCGATGGACAGGGATACTCGGCTGCCGTGGACCACACGGGCCAGCAGGTCCCGGCCAAACTGGTCCGTGCCGAACCAGTGCTCGGCAGAGGGCCACTGAAGCCGCTCAGAAATGTTCTGGTCCACGCAGGTAGTCTGGTAATCAAAGAGGACATCGGCGAAAACGGCCAGGAGGATGAGAAAGATCAGGAAGATCATGCCCGCCACGGCGGCCTTGTTCTGGCACAGGCGGACAAACGTCTCCCGGAACTGGCTGTTCTTGTGGGCGGAGAGGAAGTCCAACTCTTCCGGGGTTTCGGCTCTTGTACTGCTGTTCATGGTTGGCATCCTCCTTTCAGCGGTACATGGTGCGGACACGGGGGTCCACCACACCATACAGCAGGTCCACGATCAGATTGACGAACGAGAAACAGATCGTCATCAGAATGATGCAGCCCATGACCATGGGGGTATCCCGCCCCTCCACGGACTGGATCATCAGCCGGCCCACGCCGGGCCAGGCGAACACGGTCTCCGTCAGCACGGAGCCGCCCAGCATCTGGCCGATCTCCAGGCCGATGACGGTGATGGTGGGCAGCATGCCGTTGCGGAAGGCGTGCCGCATGATGATGGTCTTCCGGGACAGGCCCTTGGCGTAGGCCGTCCGGATATAGTCCTGGCGGATGGTCTCCACCATGGAGGACCGGGTGGTCCGGGCGATGGAGGCCATGTTCATAAAGCCCAGGGAGATGGCGGGCAGCACGATGCTGTTCCAGGAGTTGGCCCCGTAGACCGGGAACCACCCCAGTTTCAGGGAGAACAGCAGGATCAGCATCACGGCCAGCCAGAAGATGGGCATGGACACGCCGATAAGAGAGACCACCATGCTGACATTGTCCACCCAGGTGTTCTGCTTCACAGCGGCCAGGATGCCCAGGGGCAGGGCCAGCAGGATGGACACCACGGCGGCCACCAGCGTCAGCTGCACGGTGTAGGGGAACCGGGCCATGATCTCACCGGTGACAGAGGCGCCGGTGGTGTAGGACGTGCCCAGATCACCGTGGAGCAGGCCCACCAGATAGTCGAAGTACTGGACCAGCAGGGGCCTGTCCAGTCCCATCTCGTGCTCCAGAGCGGCGATCTGCTCCGGTGTGGCGTTCTCGCCCAGGATCATGCCGGCCACGTTGCCGGGCGCCAGGTGCATGATGAAAAACACCAGCAGCGTCACGCCCAGCAGCACTGGGATCATGTAGAGGATGCGCTTTGCGATGTATCGCGCCATAGGGGGTACGCTCCTTTCTTGGAGAGGTAACTATGAACAGCCCCGGCCCCACAGAGGGGCCGGGACTCTCGGGAATTCCAAAATCCGGGGATCAGCTCCAGGACATGGTGCAGAAGTCCACATAGCCGGTGGCGCTGCACACCACGTTCTGCAGGGCGTCGTTATAGGCACGGTAGTAGTTCACCTGATAGATGGGCACAAAGGGGCAGAGATCGTTGGCGTAGGCGATGATGTCAGTGATCAGCTGAGAACGGGCAGCGTCATCCATCGTCTTGTCCATCTCTTCCACCATGGCGTCCATGGTGTCGTCCACCAGGCAGGTGGGCGTCTGGCTGCGCCGGTCAGAGTGGAACCGCTGGACATAGGTCATGGCATTGGCGGGAGACCAGGAGACGATGGCAGAGCTCAGGTCCGTGGTCCGCATAGCCGCCTGATAGGAGGCGTTGTCCATCTCGTTGATGGTGACATTGATGCCCAGCTCGCCCAGCTCCGCCTGGATGATGGTGGCGATGGCGGTCTTGGTGTCGTTGCTGCAGATAATGTCCAGGGTGACGGTGGAAGGATCGCCGCCCCAGGCGTCCAGATACTGCTGGGCCAGCTCGGGATCATAGCTGTAGGCGTTCTCATCCGTGGACTCGGCATATCCCATGGAGACGCAGGAGTAGCTGGGCGTCCCGAAGCCGTTCAGGGCGCCGGCCACGATGTCCTCCCGGTTGATGCCGTAGGCGATGGCCTTCCGCAGGTTCTGGTCGGTGAAGGGACCATCCAGGCAGTTGAGGTACAGGAAGAAGTTCTCCACGCTCACCACGTCGGTGACGGCGATGCCCTCCGTACTTTGCAGCCGCTCAATATCAGAGGAAGCCACGGAGTAGACGAAGTCCACCTCACCGGACTCCAGGGACATGGTACGGGTAGAGCCCTCGGGGATGATGGCGAACTCCAGGGTGGGGATGGATGCCTTGCGGGCCTCATCAAAGTACTCATCAAACGCCTCAAAGGTAATGGTGTTGCCCTTGCTCCAGTTCACCAGCCGGTAGGGGCCGGTGCCCACAGGGTTGGCGCTGAAGTCATTGCCGGAGTCAATCAGGCTCTTGGGCAGGATGAAATTGTAATGGTAGGCCAGATCATACAGCAGGTTGGGGGTGGGAGAGGCGGTGGTGATCTTCACCGTATAGGGATCCACCGCCTCCACAGAGGAAATGGCGCCGGTGTACGTCTCGCTGGCGGGGAAGGACTTGGCGTACGCGATGCTGGCCACCACATCGTCGGCGGTGAAGTCATCGCCGTTATGGAACTTGACACCCTCTTTCAGGGTAAAGGTCCACTCGGTGTCGCTGTCCTGGGTATAGCTCTCCGCCAGATCACACACGGGCTCCAGGGTCTCCATGTCGATCCGCATCAGACCGTTGTAGGTCAGCAGATTCATCTGCACGCTGGCCAGGGAGTCGTGATCGCAGGTGGACAGGTAGTCCGGCTCATCGGTGAGGGCAACCGTCAGGGTGCTGATATCCACCGCGCCGGACCCGCCGCCGTCAGAGCTGTTTCCGCCGCCGCAGCCTGCCAGGAGCCCGGCGATCATGCACACAGCCAGGCACAGGGCCGCTGCCCGCTTCAGGGACAAAAACTTCTTCATTCTCAGGACCTCTCTTTTCATCTGGATTTTTATTGCTGGCCGACAACGGCAGCTGCCGCCGGGACCCCGCATACAGAAAATGAATTGGAAAGCGACTTAAAATGCAAAATCCTACTGTCTGCCTTTCCCGCTGCCCACCGGAGCCTAGCTGGATAATCAAAAAAATAATAGATTTATGGTAGCATTTTTTCCGATTTTATGATAATATACATTTCAGATTACAGTTATCTGATTTTTAAATTATATTTTAGGAGGGCGGACCATGACAAACAACCAAATCAAGTATATGATTGAGGTGGCGCAGACCGGCTCGGTGAATCAGGCGGCCCGGAATCTGTTCATCTCCCAGTCCGCCCTCTCCAACGCCATTATGAGCGTGGAGCAGGAATTCGGCCGGAAGATCTTCAACCGCAGCTCCCACGGCATGACGCTGACCGCCTTCGGCAAGCTGTTCATCGCCTATATCACCCCCATCCACCAGCAGCTGACCCAGCTGTACGCCATGCGCAGTTCCGCCGCAGGCGGCAGCACCCCCTCCCTGAGCATCATCAGCAATGGGTTCTACTATATCAGCGACATCGTGGCGGCCATGGGGCGGCAATACGGCGCCAACGGCCTGCGGATCTCCCTGCAGGAGGATTACGGCGGCAATGTGACGGACGTGATCGCCAACGGAATGGCGGACCTGGGCGTGGTGCGGCTTTGGAGCTGCTACCGGGAGCGGAATCTGGAGTCCTTTGCCGGAGCGAAGCTCATCTATCACCCGGTGGCGGAGCTGCAAGTAGGCGTAGACGTCAGCCGCCGCAGCCCCCTGTACGAATTGGCCGGGGACGATATCGCCCCGGATGAGCTGGCGGACTATCCCCAGATTATGCACGAGAGCCTGGATTTCGGCCCCTACGCGGACATCCTCTCGAAGCTGCGTCTGCCCAGCGGCAGCGTACGGTACGTGACAGATTCCCGGGCGGCCATGTATGAGCTTCTGGACGCCACGCCGGGATACGTCCTCAACTCCCGGAAATTTCCGGTCAACGGCCGCTCCCGGGCGGATACCCGAAACCATGAGTGGCGGTTCATCCCTCTGCGGGACTGCCCCATCCACTCGGAGATCGGCTGGCTGGCGCGGGAAGGCCAGATCCTCTCTCCGGAGGGGCGGGAATTTGTCCGTCTGCTGCGGGATTATCTGGTTTTGGATATCGTTCTAACAGATTAATAGTAATCTGTTTTTCATGTAATGGAATTTGACAGATTTTTCTGTTCTCGCCGAAAATATTTCTCCAATTTTGCAGGAAAAACTTTTTGACTTGCAAAATTTACAAAATCCCCCGCCTCTGTCAGGAGTCCCAGCCGGTCTTCGGGCATTGGCGTCCCGGAAGGAGGGAACTCTCCCGTGAGCGGCTTTTCCATTCCCCTGACCGGTCGGAACAGTCTGTTGGACTGGGGCCTCTGGCTGCTGCTGATTGGATTGATCGCATTGTATTTCTGGCTGGCCTTTCGCCGGAAAAAATAAAAGGCGGCCTGTGCCGCGGAAAGGAGTCCGACCGAAGATGGACCAAATCGAACAGAAGATCTGTGAGCGGATTGACGCTCATAAGGACGAGATCATCGCCTTCGCGCAAGACCTTTGGACCCATGCCGAGCTTGGCTTTCAGGAGCACCGCACTGCCGGAAAATTCGCCGAGGTGATGAAGCGCCTGGGTCTGCGGACGGAAGAGGGGCTCGCCGTCACCGGCGTGAAGAGCTATCTGAAGGCGGACAGCGACGGCCCCACCATCTGCCTGATGGGGGAGTTTGACGGGCTGCCCATCCCCAACCACGCCTATGCCAATCCGGAGACCGGCGCCGCCCACTGCTGCGGCCACCACGCCCAGACCGCCGGCGTGATGGGCGCCGCTCTGGCCCTGGCTGATCCGGAGATCGCCGCCGCCCTCCACGGCAATGTGGTGTTCTTCGGCGTGCCGGCGGAAGAATATGTGGAAATTGAAAAACGCAACAAGATGCGGGAGCAGGGCCTGATCCGCTATGGCTGCGGCAAGTGCGAGCTGCTGCGGATCGGTGCCCTGGAGGATGTGGACATTGTGGTGGGCCACCACTCCAGCTGCGCAAAAAAGTACCTGGTGGCCAACCGCTCCTGCAACGGCTTCGTCACCAAGCTGGTCCGGTTCGAGGGCCGCTCCGCCCATGCCGCCGGGGCACCCCAGGACGGCATCGATGCCATGAGCGCCGCCAACATCGCCATGCACGCCGTGGATGTCCAGCGGGAGAGCTTCCGGGATCAGGATACCATCCGGGTCCACGGCTGCCTGACCAAGGGCGGCGGCGCCGCCAACATCATCGCCGACGACGTGCGGCTGGAATACTCCATTCGGGGCAAGACCATCGCCTCCTATCTGGACGCCGCCCGGAAGGTGGACCGGTCCATGCGGGCCGGCGCCGTGGCCACCGGCTGCGGCCTGACCATCACCACCCTGCCCGGCAACCTGCCCATCGTTCCGGTGAAAGATGCCACGGTGGTGCAGGAGGCGTTGGAGCTGGTCAGCGGCGACACGCCGGTGACCTGGACGGGTCCGGAGTTCCACTCCACCAGCTCCGGGGATTACGGCGACGTCAGCTGCCTGATGCCCCTGCTGCAGTTCAACACCGGCGGCTTCCGAGGCCATCTCCACAGCGCCGACGTGGAGGAAGACGACCCCTATGACGCCTACGTGGTCCCCGCCAAGATCTTCGCCCTGCTGGCCTACAAGCTGCTGAAGGGTACAGCGGAGCGGGCCCGGGGGATCATCGACAGCTTTGAGCCCGTCCTGACCCGGGACCAGTATCTGGATCTGATGGAGAGCATGCTGACCACTGAGCACCTGGATCAGAACCCCCTCCCGCCGCTGACTCCCACCACTTCTGTGGTGTGAGATCTCCAACACGACAGACAGCCAGCGCCGAATGGCGCTGGCTGCTTTTTCATGTCCGTTTTCAGAAGAGCCCGCTTCCCGTCACCGCAGGAACCGGCCGGTGACGCTGTCCGGGTTCGCCGCCACCTGTTCCGGCGTGCCCTGGGCCACGATCCTGCCTCCCGCCTCTCCCCCGCCGGGGCCCATGTCGAGAAGAAAATCGGCGCTGCGGATCACATCCAGGTCGTGCTCGATCACCACCACCGTGGCGCCGCTGTCGATCAGGGTCTGGAACACCCCCAGCAGCGTCCGCACGTCCAGGGGATGGAGGCCGATGGTGGGCTCGTCAAAGACGAACACCGTATCCTCCTGGCCCCGGCCCATCTCGCTGGCCAGCTTCAGCCGCTGGGCCTCTCCGCCGGAGAGGCTGGGGGTGTCCTCCCCCAGGGTCAGGTAGCCCAGGCCCAGATCCTCCAGCACCTGGAGCCGCTGGCGGACCACCTTCCAGTCCGCGCAGGCGTCCAGGGCCATGTGGACGTCCATCTCCATCAGCTCCGGCAGGGTGAAGGCCGCCCCGGACCGGGTCTTGACCCGCACCCGGCCCGCATCCCGGCTGTACCGGGAGCCCCGGCAGTCCGGGCAGGGGATATCCACATCCGGCAGGAACTGCACGTCCAGACTGATGGAGCCGGTGCCGTCGCAGGTGGGGCAGCGGAGCTTCCCCGTATTGTAGGAGAAGTCCCCGGCCTTGTAGCCCAGGGCTTTGGCCTCCGGGCTCCGGGCATAGATCTTCCGCAGCTCGTCATGGACATTGGCATAGGTGGCCACGGTGGAGCGGATGTTGATGCCGATAGGGGTGGCGTCGATGAGCTTCACCCGCCCGATGCCGTCCGCCGTCACCTGATGGACGTGGGGCGGCAGGGGCTTTCCGGCGATATGGGCCTCCAGCCCCGGCACCAGACTCTCCAAAATCAGGGTGGTCTTTCCGGAACCGGAGACCCCCGTCACCACCGTCAGCCGTCCCCGGGGGATGTTCACCTCCAGGGGCTTGACTGTGTGGATGGCCCCGGTGGAGAGATGGATGGCGCCCTCCCGGAACACGTCTCCGGCTGCCGCCGCCTGCCGCGCCGGCGGCTGGGGCCTTTCGGACAGAAAGGGACCGACGCGGGAGTCACGGTTCTCCACCAGGTCCTTCACCGTGCCCTGGGCAACCACCTGGCCGCCCCGGGCGCCGGCCTCCGGCCCCATCTCAATGATCCAGTCCGCGTGGGAGAGGATCTGGGTATCATGGTCCACCAGCAGCACGGAGTTGCCGTCCGCCACCAGATCGTCCATCACCGCCGTCAGCCCCACGATGTTGGCCGGGTGGAGGCCGATGGAGGGCTCGTCCAGCACGTACAGCACCCCGGTGGTGCGATTCCGCACCGCCCGGGCCAGCTGCATCCGCTGCCGCTCTCCGGTGGAGAGGGTGGCCGCGGACCGGTCCAGGGTCAGGTAGCCCAGTCCCAGGTCCATCAGCCGGCGGGCCACGGTCTGGAAGGACTGACAGATGCTTCCCGCCATGGGCCGCATCTCCGGCGCCAGGGACGCCGGCACGCCCTCCACCCACTCCGTCAGCTCTGCCAGCGTCATCCGGCAGGCCTCGTCCAGGCCGATGCCCCGGAGCTTCGGGGCCCGGGCCGCCTCCGACAGCCGGGTGCCGCCGCAGTCGGGGCAGACGTCCTCCTTCAGGAATTTCTCCACCCGCTTCATGCCCTTCTCATCCTTCACCTTGGCAAGGGCGTTTTCCACCGTGTGGACGGCGCTGTAATAGGTGAAGTCCAGTTCCGCCACGTCGTTGGAGTTCTTTGCGTGGTACAGGATGTGCTTCTTCACCGCCGGGCCGTCATAGACGATCTGCTTCTCCTGGTCCGTCAGGTCCCGGAAGGGCACGTCGGTCCGAACCCCCATGGCCCGGCACACGTCGGTCATCAGCGCCCACATGAGGGTATTCCAGGGAGCCACTGCCCCCTCATCGATGGTCAGAGACTCATCCGGCACCAGGGTGGACCGGTCCACGGTGCGCACCACGCCGGTGCCGCCGCAGGTCCGGCAGGCCCCCTGGCTGTTGAAGGCCAGTTCCTCTGCCGACGGGGCGTAGAAGTGTGCGCCGCACACCGGACAGACCAGCTCCTGCCCCGCCGCCACCGCCAGAGAGGGCGGTACGTAGTGCCCGTTGGGGCAGCGGTGGCTTGAAAGCCGGGAGTACATCAGCCGCAGGCTGTTGAGCAGCTCCGTCCCGGTGCCGAAGGTGCTGCGGATGCCCGGCACGCCGGGCCGCTGGTGGAGGGCCAGGGCCGCCGGGACATACAGCACCTCGTCCACGTCCGCCTTGGCCGCCTGGGTCATCCGCCGGCGGGTATAGGTGGACAGCGCCTCCAGATACCGGCGGGACCCCTCGGCGTACAGCACTCCCAGGGCCAGAGAGGATTTGCCGGAGCCGGACACGCCGGCAATTCCCACGATCCGGTTCAGCGGCACGCTGACGGTCACGTTTTTCAGATTATGCACCCGGGCGCCCCGGACTTGAATCTCCCGGGGTGCACCCATTTTTTCTCCCATACAAGCACCTCGCCCTTTCCGCCCGGTGGATCCCCAGGCCTGCGTTTTGGCCTATTATACCATAAGATTTGCTGTAGAAAAAAGCCGCCGCCGAAATTCTCCTTCCAGACAAGCCCCGGGCCAGCCATCTCTTTGTCAAAAGCAGTCAGAAAGCGGTCAAAATATGTCAAAACCGCAGACAAATGTCGAAAAATGGAATATGATGGAATTGCGGAAGTGTGGGCAAACAGGAACCGCCGACTTGCGGCGGCTCGAGCGGCTCTCCACACTCCCGTGGAGCCACCGGTCCGGGGGCTGGCCGCCAGGCTCCACACATCGGCGCCCTGACACACAAATCAGGTGAAGGGAGGTATTCCCATGTCACGATCTGAAGAACTGATCAAAAAAGTGAGCAACGCTGACTGCGAGGGCTGCTACGACGTCCTGCGGCAAGCGGTGGATGTGGCCTATGAGAACCTGCCCCAGCGTCTGCCCATGCGCAAACTGGTCTCCGCCGTCATGGACCGCACCGGCAGCAGCAGAACCGCCATTCCCAAAGCGCTGTCCCGTGCGGGGATCGGGATCTGGGAGTCCGGCAATCGAACGGTTCTGGAAAAGGTGTTCGATTATCAGCTCTCAGATGAAAAGAAACCCATGCCCCGGGAGCTGATCTGGCGGCTTGCAAATTACCTGCAGAAGCCCGTGACCTATCAGATGTGGAGAGAGCCCCGCAGCGGCCGCTATGGTATCGCCGCTGTGGATCCCGCCACAGGCCAGTGGCGGTCAGTGGCGCCTTTTCAGGCCGAGCAGCTGCGGCTGGAGGCCTTTGTTGACTTTCTGAACTGCGTGCACGCCCCGCTGGAGAACTTTCAGGCGCTGTTCCTGAACAGCGGCCTTTGGGAGTCCCCTTCCTAGTCCGTGGAGATCTGGCAGCGGGTCGGATCCAAAGTGCCTCCAAATACATTTTCAGCCGGGTCTTGCGGCACAAAAAGCCGTGGCGTGGGGCAATTGCCCCACGC
>ENA-UONX01001291-UONX01001291.1-human-gut-metagenome-genome-assembly--contig:-P74old-NODE-1291-length-24942-cov-50.116125_pt1 | contig 24942 bp, 17 predicted proteins | sample MGYA00242466_ERZ724013 | MGnify/ENA metagenome assembly ERZ724013 | reverse complement strand
GGCCTCTTGAACCCCATTCAAGCGCGCTACCAAAACTGCGCTACACCCGGATATCTGTTTGCGTTTGCCGCTCACAGCTTGATTAGTATACCCGACTTTGTCCGTTTTGTCAAGCGCTTTTTCCAAATTTCTGGTGTAGTTTTTACATTTTACTGTCCCGGCTTTTGCACGCCAAAAGGATGCGCGAAAGAGCGTTATTTTCAAAAATCGCGATACACATCTTCCTCATCGTCCTCATGGATGGGGGTGGTGTCGTCCGGCGGTGCGTTAAACTCCACCGTAGCAAAGGCCAGCGCGAACACGCTGTCTGCCCCAGCGTGAAGCAGTGCCTGCGCGCAGGCGGCAGCTGTTGTGCCGGTGGTGATGACGTCATCCACCAACAGGATGCGCTTGCCCTCCAGCTGCTGCGGCTGTGCCGCCCGGAAAGCACCTGCCACGTTGGCTATGCGCTGTTCCAGCGGCAGACCGGCCTGATGCCGTTTGGCGCGGGTGCGCTCCAGTGCCTGCGGTGCCAACGGCACCTCCATAGCCTTGGCCAGCGGCAGCGCCATCAGTTCCGGCACATTGTAGCCGCGCCTTTTACCGGAGGCCGGCACCGGTACGATCAGGTCGTACCCGATGGCCGCCCACGGCACCGGCTGCGGGAGCAGCTCGCCGTACTGCACGGTCAGTTCACCGCCAAAGGCCAGCTGTACCAGACGGTTGCCCATCTCCACAGCCCGCCACGGCTTGCCCTGATACTTCGCGTTCAGGATGCCGCGCCGCACACAGCCGTTGTAACGGTAGGGCGCAGCCGCACCGGCCAGATTGCTGATATAGTGCTGCGCCGGGTCCAGCCGGATGCCGGGCTTGCGGCGCAACACTTCCAGCTGCTCTGCGCAGTCCGGGCAATCCCGTATATCTCCCAGCACCCGGCCGCAGAAAGGGCACTCGCGCGGGTAGAGCAGCTGCCGTACCGCCCGCAGCGCCCTGCGCCGGGGGTCATAGTAGTCCATCAGTCCTTTTTGACCGCCACGATCACCCGCACGCGCTTGCCTGCTGCGCAGCCAAAGTTATCGTACCAGCCGGTCAGGTAGTAGCCCTCGGAGTTTACCTCAGAGAGCTTGGTGGCGTAATACTGCCCCTTGTACCATAGGTACACCTGCATATCGTCAGCCGTCTCGTAGCGGGTGCCGTTGCTCATCACCGAGGCTGCACCCACCTGATCGATCTTCATAGGCATCAGCTGGATCATGGCCTTTACCGTGCCGTTCACGTTTTGCCGCACTGCCAGACCGCCCGCCAGCACCGGATACTTGATGGAGGTGGAAAAGCTGGCCTGACTACCGTTGACGTAGCAGATGTAGGTAGCGCCGCCGCCCACAAAATTGAGGATGGTGCTCATAGGCTGGCCGGTAATGTTGGCCAGCTGCTTGAGACCGATGCTCAGCAGCGAGCCGGAACTGCTGGTGATGCGGTTCCAGACCGTGCTCAGCAGCGAGCCGTCGATCACGCCCCACAGGATCTCGCTGGTGGTGGGCACCAGCACACTGCGCAGATCGTCCGCCACGGTGGTCGTGTTGGTGGTGCCGCCGGTAGAGCCGGAACCGGAAGAGCTGTCCCCGGTAGAGCCGCTGCCGGAGCCGGAAGAACTGTCCCCGGAAGAGCTATCCCCCGAGCCGGAGGAGCCGCTGCCGGTCAGAGTGCCCAGAATGGAACTGGCGTTGAAGGCCAGATTCTTCACATCGTCCAGCACGCCGTATTTCCACAGATCACCTGTGACGTCGTTCAAAATCAGGCGGTCGATCTGTCCCTGCTCATTCAGCGTATAGTAGCGCACGGCCAGTGCGTTCAGCTTTGTCCCCGCTATTCGGCTGGGACGAACCGTCCCAGCCAACCCCTCCGATGTCGTATCCAGAATTTGTACGTCATCGGCCAGAGCATAGTCCCCCAGCACGGTGGCGGTGTCGTTGATGGTGCCGCTGACCGATTTGGACTCGATGGCGGTCACCTGCTCCCCTTCGGGGGTCACGCTGATCTCCACCAGCCAGCCGGTGGGGTAGTTCAGGCTTTTGTCGATATTTACGGTGCGGGTGATGCCGTCGGTGCACATCACCGAGATCTTTTGCAGCACGTCCGCGCCGTTATCCTCCACAAGGCTGCGGGTGGCAGTCTGCACCACGCCGTAGAACACGCTGTCGGCTTCCTCACCGGTGATCACATCGGCTACCTCGTTGTCCATGCCCAGCAGCAGGGTGACCACTTCGCCCACGCCGCCGCCGTTCAGGGAGGAGATCTTGGACGCCACGGCAGAGCTGCCCAGCGTGTAATTGCTGCCCGCCACGGTCAGCGCGGTAGGCGCGCTGGCGCTGGGCGATACTGCCGTGATGCGGCCTGCGGCGCGGCGGGTGTAGATCCACACCGTCTGCAGGCTCTCGCTGTAATAGTACACGTCGTACCTGTTCAGCTCTGCCGAGGCAGAGGCCTTATCGTTGCGGTAGACGCTCACCGGCGTAAAGGGCAGCTGTGTGCCCTCTGCGGCCACAAAGGGGCCCTTGCGGCTCTTGAGCAGCACCGAAGAAGTATCCACCTGACCGTTGGACACCGTAAAGCCCAGCGAGCTGCCGTAGGCGCTGCCGCTGGCGGTGTTGGCGCGCAGGGCGTTGTACAGCAGCAGGGTGCTCTGCTCGTAGGTCATGGCCTGTCCCTGCGTGCAGGTCAGCTGATCCCGAAGACCGATCTGCTGCGCCTTGTTCAGCTGTGCCTGCGGGAAGGAGCCGGTCAGGTCGGTGGTCTTATAGCTCAGCAGCTTCAGCACCGCCGCACAGGCCTCTTCCAGCGTAACGGTGTTGTCCGGGCGGAAGGAGCCGTCGGTGTAACCGTTCATCCAGCCCTGCTGCACCGCAATGCGGATGTAGGGTGCCCACTGGGAGCTGCCGGGCACATCCCGGTACAAAGTGCCCACCGTGCCCTGTGCGCCTACGCTCTCCCGGTAAGTGGAAAAGGACACCAGCATTTTGGCAAAGGCACCGCGGGTAATGTTAGCGCTCAGTTCCTGACCGGTGGGCACAGCGCCCAGAGTAATAGCCGTCTGCAGGGCCGTGTTGTTGATGCTGGCCGCCGAGACCGGCAGCACCAGCACCGACACCGCAATGCTGACCGCCAGCAGAAATGCGAGAATCCGTTTTTTCATTGGTCGTACCTCTTGTTCTTTGTTTATCACGCCGCCGCGATCAATCGTAGCGCAATGCTTCAATGGGGTTCAGCCGGGCTGCGCGCCGCGCCGGCAGGTAGCCGAACAGCACGCCGATGCCCACCGAGATGCCAAAGGCCACCACAATGGAGTTGAAGGAGGGGCTTACCGTAACGGTGGTATCGGTCATGAACATGGGCAGCACCTTGTTTGCCGCCATGGACACCGCATAGCCCAGCGCAATGCCTAAAACGCCGCCCAGCGCGGAGGTGGTGGCTGCTTCCACCACAAACTGCGCCAGAATGGTGCGCTCCTTTGCTCCCAGCGCCTTGCGGATGCCGATCTCACGGGTGCGCTCGGTCACAGACACCAGCATGATGTTCATAATGCCGATGCCGCCCACCAGCAGCGAGATGCTGGCAATGCCGGTAAGTATCACGATGACCATGTTGATCATCTTGTTCATTTCCTCCAGCCACTCGCTGGCGCTGTACACATAGTAGCCGTTTTCGGTCTTGAGGATCGACATCAATTCCTCTTCCATGGTGGCCTTGGCCTCGTTGGCAAGGCTTTCGTCGGTCATCACCGCCGTGTAGCAGTCCACCATGCTTTGGCTGGAAAGCCGCATCACGGTGGTGTAGGGCAGGTAAACGCAATCGTCATCGCTGCCCTGCTGCATAGTGGGGTCGCTGACTTTGGCAGACAGCACACCTACGACGCGGAACTTGTTGGCACCGATCTTGAGCGTCTGCCCCACACCGTTGCCGCCAAAGGCTACGCGGTTGAGGTAATCGCCGATGACGCAGACCTGCTTGTTGTCCTGCATATCCATGTATTGCAGGCCGCGCCCCTGAACGATCTGGTAATTCTTCATTTCGGTAAAGTTTTCGTCCACACCGCTCATGTTGGACCAGCGGTAGCTGGTGGTACCGATCTTCAGCGTACCGCTGGCTTTGCCGCTGAAGTTGACCTGCGGCGACACCGCCTTGATCAGGTCGGAATGCCGCTGGCAGATATCATACATCTCCTCCACCGACACGGAGCGGGAGCCGTAGCCCCACACCTGAATGCTGAGGGTGTTGGTGCCCAGTGCGGAAAAGCTGTCCCGCATGCTCTTGGTCATGCCGTTGCCCAGACCCACGATGACGATGACCGCCATCACGCCGATGATGATGCCCAGCATGGTCAGAAAGGTGCGCAGCTTGTTGCTCCACACGTTCTGGATGGCCTGCCGGAAGGTTTCAAAGATCATGCCTGTTCCTCCTTTTCCGGCGTTTCGGGCAGCAGGGTGGGCTGCACCATGGCCTCCGGTGCGTGGGAGTCGCCGTCATACACCACCTGACCGTCCTCCAGCCGGATGATGCGGTCGGCCTGCACGGCAATGGAATTGTCGTGGGTGATCAGCACTACGGTGTGTCCCTGCTTGTGCAGCTGCTGCAAAAGCCCCAGCACCTCGCGGCCGGTATGGGAGTCCAGCGCGCCGGTGGGCTCGTCCGCCAGAATGACCGGCGGGTTGCGCACCAGTGCCCGCGCAATGGACACGCGCTGCTGCTGGCCGCCGGAAAGCTGGTTGGGGCGGTTTTTCAGCTTGTCGCCAAGCCCCACCTGCTCCAGCACCTCCCGGGCGCGGATGTGGCGCTCGGCGCGGGAGATGCCCGCATACACCAGCGGCACCTCCACGTTTTCCATCAGGTTCAGCCTGGGCAGCAAATTGTATTGCTGGAAGATAAAGCCCAGCATCTCGTTGCGGACAGCGGCCAGCTCGTTGCGGTTCATCTTGCCCACATCCCGGCCATTGAGCCGGTAGGTGCCGTAGGTAGGCACATCCAGACAGCCGATGATGTTCATGCAGGTGGATTTGCCCGAACCGGACTGACCCACGATGGCCACGAACTCGCCTTTTTCGATTTTCATGGTGATGTGGTCGGCAGCCTTTACCGTGGTATCGCCCATCTGGTAATATTTGCAGACTTCATCAAACTCGATCAGAGCGCTCATTCATCCCTCCTGCGTCAATCCACCACGACTGCGCCGGCCTCGGCGGGGTCGATGCCCTCTGCGGGCTCTTCAGCGTCCGCTGCGGGGGCTTCACCGTTTTCCGTCTCCTCCGGCAGCGTCTCCTCGCCGCCCTCGGCAAGGTCTGCATTGTTTCCGGCGCCGCCGATCACTTCGCCGTCCATATCGTCATAGCCGCCGTCGTCATAGTAGCTGTCGCTGCTCACGGAGCTGGGGTCGTAGGCGATGGTATCACTCTCGGACAGGCCGCTGGTCACCTGCGTATAGTTGTCGTCGCTGACACCGGTCTTGACCTTGACATACACATAGCCCTCCGGTGCGCTCATGGAATCATCGGCGTTCACGGCGCTGGGAGAATCCTGCCGCACCAGCACATAACCGCCCCGCACAATGGCGGCATTGGGCACGGTGAGCGCATTTTTCGCCTGCGCCACCACGATCTCGGCGTTGGCATTCATGCCCGGGCGCAGACCATCGGTCTCGTCAATGCGCACGGTCACCGGGTAGGTGGTGGTACCGCCGCTGGTATCACCCTTCATGGACACACGGGTGACCAAGCCCTCGTAGGTCTTATCCTTCACGGCATCTGCGGTCACCTGTACGGACTGCCCCACCTTCAGGCTGCTGACCTGCAGCTCGTCCACGTTGATGGTCATTTCCAGATAACTCAGGTCGTAGATGGTGCACAGGTCACTGCCGGTGCTCAGGGCATCGCCCACCTTGGCATTTTTCTCGATGATGGTGCCGCTGATGGGCGAGGTGATGGTGTAGTTATCCATGGCGTCCTGCATATTTTGCATGGACAGTTCCGCGCCGCGCAGGGTCTCGGAGGCAGACTGGATGGACTCTGTCAGTTCCTCACCGCTGAGGGTCAGGATGATATCGTCCTTGTTCACGCTGCCGCCCTCCCGCACATTGATGGCGGTGACGGTACCGGAAGCCAGCGCAGTCAGGGTACGCTCGGCCTGATACTGGAAGTTGGCTGCTGCAATGGAGCTCACCCCGTTGATAGTAGCCGTTGCAGCCTGTGCCGTGGTCAGACCACCCGCATTGGACACCGAGAGGGTCACAGTGCGGGTGAGCAGGTTGCCCGTGCTCAGGGCATCGGTGCCGGTCACAGCGGTAATAGTGCCGGGCAGCACCTCAAAAGTACCGTCCAGCGTCACCTGGGCGGTCTGCCCCGCCGAGAAGTTAGCAGCATCCGCAGCCGGGAACTCCAGCACCAGATTCATCTTGGAGCTGTCCCGCACCACGGCCACCTCCTGACCGCTCTTTACCTCATCGCCCTTGTTCACCTTCAGGCTGCTGACGACGCCCGCCACCTCGGCACGCACATACTGATGGTCGGCGGTCTTGTCGTAGCTGCGCTGCGCCTGCTGCAGGGTGATGGCTGCCTGCTCCACCTTGGTGGTTGCATCGGAGGAATCCACCGTGTAGAGCACAGTGCCCTCCTCCACGATATCGCCCTCCTCAAAGCCGCCGGTCAGCACCTTGCCGGGCACCAGCGATTTGACGCTGTAAGTATTGGCAGGCTTCAGCGTACCAGTGCCGCTGAGCGTGTTGGAGACATCCCGGGTCTCCGGCACTGCTTCTGTATAGGAAGTATCCACGTTGGCGGGCTTTGCACCCTTGGGCTTCAGCAGCCACCAGCCGCCTGCCAGCACCACGATGGCCACCGGCACCAGCCACTTCCAGTTCTTTTGGGCAAAGGCTGCTGCACCGCCTTTTTTGGGTGCAGCCGCTGCGTCCTGCTGCGGGTCGGCGGGCTGTTTAGACTTGTTCCAGATCATTCTTGCCGTTCCTCCTAGGTTCTTTTATGACAAGGTGCTTTTTGCAAAAGCACCCGTCAGAAACTCTTATTTGTAGTGTATCGCATTTTGCCCCGATAAACAAGCGTCCAATTTTCGTTTCACGGCATTTCCACAAAGTTTCAGACTTTTTTAACAAAGAATGGCTTTCTTTGTGCGCCGCTGAGCAGTTGCTTATCTTTATATAATACGATTCAAACTGCCTCTCCTCTGCTCTCCTTCCTGTGAAAAAGGGTTCTGAAAAGCCCGCAGGCTTTTCAGAATCTCAGATGGGGGAGATTCTCTGCAACTATCGGCTCACGCCAAAAAGCTCCCCCTTCGGGGGAGTTGGCATCGCACAGCGATGCCTGAGAGGGTTCTTTTGCCGTTTTTCCCTCAAAAAGAAAATCAGCCGGACCCGAAGGCCCGGCTGATTTATTCTTTTTTACCCTGCGTCTGTGATGGGCTCTACCACCACATACACCCCTGCGGGCACACAGGCGGCCCATGCGCCGTCCTTGTCCAGCCAGCCGAATTGCTCACAGACATGGTCCGGGCACTGACTGTCCAAAAACGCGATGGCACCATCCTTCACCTGCAGATGCACGATGTAGTCCCCTACCTCGTACAGGTAATCATGATCCTGCGCAAGGGGCAGGGTCTCGGTAACGCCGTCACCGAAATCCACAACGGCCTGTAAGCCGCTGCCCTTGGCGGGGTGCTGCGCCCGCACCGCAAGAAAAATACCTGCGGCCAGTGCCAGCACCACCAGTGCAAAGATCACATTTTTCTTCCACGCGCTGCCCTTGGGGGCGGCGGTGTCAGAATTTTTTTGCTTTATGCTCATGCAGCGTACTTGCTGGCAGCTGCACCGGCAATGCGGCCAAAGACGGTAAAGTCGGCCACAGCGTTGCCGCCCAGACGGTTTGCACCGTGCACGCCGCCGGTCACCTCACCTGCTGCGAACAGGCCGGGGATCACAGAGCCGTCAGCCTTCAGCACCTCGGTGTTGGTGTTGATCTTCAGGCCGCCCATGGTGTGGTGCACACCTGCGGTGACCTTGATAGCATAGTAGGGAGCAGTATCCAGAGCCTTTGCAAAGCTGGTGCGGCCAAAGTCGGGGTCGTTCTTGGCGGCAACGTAGCCGTTCCAAGTCTTCATGGTCTCGGCAAAAGCAGCCTCGTCCACGCCCATAGCCTTTGCCAGTTCCTCGTAGGTCTGGCCGGTCACGGTGTAGCCCTTCTTGATGTAGCCCTGAATGACGCTGGAGGCATCGACCATAGCCTGATCCACCACCAGCCAGCTGTAGCTGCCGGTCTGAGCGATCTCGGCAGCAGAAACCACGTCACGGGTGCCCACTTCATCGATGAAGCGCTTGCCCTCGGCGTTGATCAGCACAGCGCCGTCGCCGCGCAGACCCTCGGTGATCAGAGCAGCGGTGTTAGCCTCCACGGTGGGGTGGATCTGGATCTGATCCATGTCCACAGTGTCAGCGCCCACAGCGGTAGCCATCTCAATGCCCTGACCCTGTGCGCCTGCGGCATTGGTGGTCATAAAGCCCTTCAGCTCGGGCTTGTACTCGGTGACCATGTCCAGATTTGCGCCGAAGCCGCCGGTGGTCAGCACCACAGCCTTGGCATTCACGGTGATGGTCTCGCCGGTGGAACCGGTAGCCTTCACGCCCACAACAGCGCCGTTTGCATCGGTCAGCAGCTCGGTAGCGGTGGTGTTCAGCAGGGTCTGCACGCCGGCCTTGTCGCAGTTCTCCTGCAGCAGGGGGATCATGTAAGAGCCCACAGAAAGGGTCTTGCCCTCAGCATCCACGGGGCGATGGATACGCTTGACGGATGCGCCGCCGAAGCTGGAAACGCTGTGCAGAGTGATGCCGTGCTCGTCCAGCCAGTCGATGGCGTCAGCGCTGTTAGAGCACAGAGTCTCCACCAGAGCGGGGTCGTTGATGCCCTTGCCGCCGATCATGGTGTCCAGCTCCATCAGCTCCACAGAGTCGAAGTAGCCCTTGGGGTCTGCCTGATAAGCTGCCCACTGCTCAGAGACGGTCTTTGCCAAAGCGGTGATGGTGGCGTTGTCGGCGTACTTTTCAGCAGCGGTCTTCAGGGTCTTTTCCACGCCTGCGGACTCGCCGAACTCGTTCTCATCCTGATACACGGTCTTGCCGGCGTTCATGCCGCCGGTAGCGCGCACGGAGTTGCCGCCCACCATGGGCTGGCTTTCCAGAATGACCACGCTCTTGCCCTCGGCAGCAGCAGTGATGGCAGCAGTCATGCCTGCACCGCCTGCACCCACGATGGCAATGTCTGCATCAATGGTGGAGTCCTCGGCCTTGTTTTCCTCGGCCTTGACCTCGGTCTTGTAGTCATCAGCGTTCAGGCCGGCTGCGACCAGAGCGGCAGCAGCAGCCTCCTTGATGGCGTCGGAGGTGATGGTTGCGGTGGCCACGCCGTCCACGGCAATGCTGCCGCTCTCGGCAATGGCGCCGGGCAGCTGCTCCAGAGCCATGGTGCCGATGCCGGGGGTCTCATCCTTGCCCTCGGCGGTGCAGCCGGTGATCTTGCCGTCGGTCAGGGTCAGGGTGACGGTAACATCGCCGCCCATGCCCTTGGCTGTACCGGTGAACTCGCCGGACACGCCTGCGGTGGAGGAGGCAGACTTGCTGCCGCAGCCGTAGCCCAACAGGCTGACGCTTACAACAGCCGCCATGGCCAGCGCAGCCACGCTCTTGCGGATCTGATTCTTTTTCATTGTTTCATCCTTCTTGTTTTGGGTTGCTTGTGTTCGGATATCTATCAGCAAAAAAGGGGAAGCTGCTCATTCGGAAAGCAGCTCCCCCTCGCTGAAACTTAGGAAAGACTTAGGCGTTGGCCTGAGCTGCAGCAACAGCGCAGGCAACGGTGGCGCCGACCATGGGGTTGTTGCCCATGCCGATTAGACCCATCATCTCAACGTGTGCGGGCACAGAAGAGGAGCCTGCGAACTGAGCATCACCGTGCACGCGGCCCAGAGAGTCGGTCAGGCCGTAGCTTGCGGGGCCTGCAGCCACGTTATCGGGGTGCAGGGTACGGCCGGTGCCGCCGCCGGAAGCGACGGAGAAGTACTTCTTGCCGTTCTCGATAGCCCACTTCTTGTAGGTGCCGGCAACCAGATGCTGGAAGCGGACGGGGTTGGTGGAGTTGCCGGTGATGGAGCACTGAACGTCCTCCTTCTTCATAATGGCAACGCCTTCCATAACGTCGTTAGCGCCGTAGCACTTGACAGCAGCGCGCTCACCCTCGGAGAAGGGGATCTCCTTGACGACGGTCAGGGTCTGGGTGGGGATATCGTACTCGGTCTGCACATAGGTGAAGCCGTTGATACGGGAAATGATGTAAGCTGCGTCCTTGCCCAGGCCGTTCAGGATGACGCGCAGAGGGGTCTTGCGGACCTTGTTTGCGGTGCGGGCGATGCCGATAGCACCCTCAGCAGCAGCAAAGGACTCGTGGCCTGCCAGGAAAGCGAAGCAGGTGGTGTCCTCGCTCAGCAGACGAGCGCCCAGGTTGCCGTGGCCCAGACCGACCTGACGCTGCTCAGCGACAGAACCGGGGATGGTGAAAGCTTCCAGGCCTTCGCCGATGGCAGCTGCGCACTCGGCAGCGTCGGTCAGGCCGCGCTTCACAGCGATGGCGGTGCCCAGGGTATAAGCCCAGACAGCGTTATCAAAGCAGATGGGCTGCACGCCGCGCACGATCTTGTCGCAGTCGATGCCCTTGGCGAGGAGCATCTCGTTGCAAGCGTCCAGAGACTCCAGGCCGTTAGCCTTCAGGCATGCCTCGATCTTCGGCATGCGGCGATCCATAGATTCAAAAGTTGCCATGAGTTGTTCCTCCTCTCTTATTCCTCACGCGGGTCGATGTACTTGACAGCGCCTGCTTCCTTGCTGAAGCGGCCGTAAGTACCCACGTTCTTCTCGTAAGCCTCGTTGGGGGTCTTGCCGTGACGGATATCCTCCATCATCTTGCCCAGCTTGACGAACTGATAGCCGATGACCTCATCGTTGGCATCCAGAGCCAGCTTGTTGATGTAGCCCTCGGTCAGCTCCAGATAACGGACGCCCTTCTCCTTGGTGGAGAAGATGGTGCCGGTCATGGAGCGCAGGCCCTTGCCCAGGTCGTCCAGACCTGCGCCGATGGGCAGACCGTCCTCAGAGAAAGCGGTCTGGCTGCGGCCGTAGACGATCTGCAGGAACAGCTCACGCATAGCCACGTTGATGGCATCGCACACCAGGTCGGTGTTCAGAGCTTCCAGAATGGTCTTGCCGGGCAGGATCTCGCCTGCCATAGCAGCAGAGTGGGTCATGCCGGAGCAGCCGATGGTCTCCACCAGAGCCTCCTCGATGACACCGTTCTTGATGTTCAGAGACAGCTTGCAGGTGCCCTGCTGGGGTGCACACCAGCCCACACCATGGGTGTAGCCGCTGATGTCCTTGATCTCATAGGCCTTGACCCATGCGCCCTCTTCGGGGATGGGAGCCGGACCATGCTTAGGACCTTTGGTGATCGGGCACATATTCTGTACTTGCTGCGAATAGGTCATAATCATACTCTCCTTTTGACAAATGTCGCTTTGGCAGCACAAAACCGCCGCCGCGCCCTGCCGGCACAGCTGCTGCTCCATACTGCTTGCATCCGAACCGGGTGCGCTGCTCTCTTTCAGCGCCTGCACCGGTACTACCACGCATGATTTTATTATAGAGAAAACGGACGAATTTTGCAAGTCATTTCCTGCAAAAAGTACAGTCGGCTTTTACGGTCATGCAGAGCTAACTGGCATTTCCACCGCTTTACACAAATCAGTCGTCAAGTTTTTGTCAATTCTGCCGTAAGCACCGGCAAACTTTTTGCACCCTTTTCTTTTTGCGCGTTTCAGCGCGGGTCTTTCTGCACCGGATGCAGCGCCCAGATGGCTGCAAAACCCGCCGCCGCACCGGCCATGGCAAGCAGGTGCCGCCCGTTCTCCAGCGCCAGCAAGTTGGCTGCAAAGGGGAACGCAAGACTGCCCACGCTCTGCCCCAGCGCCAGAAAGCCGTAGTTCACCCCCGCGTGGGGCAGGCCGAACAGGTCGGTGGAAAGGGCGGGCAGCACCGCAGCCAGCGCCGAGTAGCAGAAGGTGAGCCCAGCGTAGCACACCACCACCCACCAGCCCCGCGCCGCCCAGAACGCCGCCGACAGCCCAAGCGAAGCCGCAAACAGCCCAAGGTCGGTGGCGCGGCGGCCGATGTGGTCGCTGAGCATGGGCATCAGCATCCGTCCCGCAGCGCTGCCCACGCTGCCCAGTACGATGCTCCACAGCGCAGCAGTCTCGTCCAGCCCGCGTTCCATGCCCAGCTTTAAGATGATGGGACTGAACAGCAGCACCGCCGGAGTGGAAAAGCATACCGCGCCCGCACACAACCAGTACTGCTTTGTGCGCAGCATCTGCCCCGGAGAAAGGTCGAGGGTGTTTTTGCCGCTTGGCTGCTGTTTTTTCTGCGGCGGGTCGCTGAGCACCGCGCTGCCCGCAAGGCACACCGGCAAAGTAAGCGCACCCAGTGCCCAAAAGGCGCCCCGGATGCCCTGTACCGGGCCAAATCCCCGCAGCGCCGCCCGAACGAACAGGGTAAGGAACGCGCCGGAAAGTCCCACCGCTCCGCCGATGACCCCGGTCGCCAGCCCCTTGCGCCCCGCGTACCACTTTTGGGCGCAGGACTGGATAGAGGGGTACAAAAAGGCTGTGCCCAGCCCCGCCGGGATGCTGAAGGCCAGAAAGAACCCCCACCCTGCCCAGCCCGGCAGAAAGGCCGCTGCAAAAAAACCGCCGCAGAGCAGGGCTGTGCCCCACAATGCTGCGCAGCGCGGGCCCTTTTTATCCTGTAAAAAACCGCCCAGCACACACCCCACCCCAAAGGCGGCAATAAGCAGGGCAAAGGCGTAACCCGCCCCCTGCTCCGAAAGGCCGTATTCCTCCATGACCGGCTGCTGAAAAACGCCCCAAGCCGCCGGTAAGCCGGTAAGCACCTGAATGGCTGCCCCCGCAGCCAGAATGGTCCACGGATGTTTTGCTGCAAACTGCTGCTTCATACTTTCACCTCAAAGATTTGTGCAATTTGCGATAGTGTGCCCATTTGGATTGACAATCCGGCATTATCCTTTATAATGGTAAAGTACTGAGTTAAAAAACGCTCCCGCCCCTTTTCAGGCATCGAGGGCGGGTACAATTTACAGATAGAGAGGAATTACTATTATGAAAACACAGGCTTTGAAGGGTATGCGGGACCTGCTGCCCGCCGAACAGACCCTGCGCGATTACATTCAGGGCAAGATTCTGGAGACCTACCGCTCTGCCGGTTTTGAGCGGATCTCCACCCCCATGCTGGAGGATATGGAAAATCTGGACAAATCCGAGGGCGGCGACAACCTGAACCTGATCTTCAAGGTGCTCAAGCGCGGTGATAAGCTGACCGCTGCCCTGAACACCGGCGACCCCAAGCAGCTGTCCGACATGGGTCTGCGCTACGACCTCACCCTGCCGCTGAGCCGCTACTACGCCGCCAACAAGGACAAGCTGCCCAACCCCTTCAAGGTGATCCAGACCGACCGGGTGTTCCGCGCTGAGCGCCCGCAGAAGGGCCGTCTGCGGGAGTTCGTGCAGTGCGATATCGACATTCTGGGCGACGCTTCCCCCAACGCCGAGGTGGAGCTGATCGACGTGACCACCCGCGCTTTGCTGAACATCGGCTTTACCGGCTTTACCGTCAACATCAACGACCGCCGCATCCTGCGCGGGATGCTGGAGAGCATGGGCTTTGCTGCCGACACGCTGGATTCCGTCTGCATCACCTTTGACAAGATGGACAAGATCGGTGCCGAGGGCGTGAAGGCTGAGCTGACCGAGAAGCAGCTGCCGGAAAGCGCCATCCAAGCACTGGCCGACTTCATCGCCGCCGGGGACGTGACGCTGGACGCCGTAGCCGCCCGCTGCGCCGACCCCGCCATTGCCGATGACCTGAAGTATGTTCTGGCTACCGCCAACACGCTGGCTGCCGGCCGCTATCAGGTGGCCTACTGCCCCAGTCTGGTGCGCGGTCAGGGCTACTACACCGGCATGGTGTTCGAGGTGACCTGCCCGCAGTTCAGCGGTGCTGTGGCCGGCGGCGGCCGCTACGACAACATGGTGGGCAAGTTCCTTGGCGTACAGGTGCCCGCCGTGGGCTTCTCCATCGGCTTTGAGCGGGTGTGCGGCATTCTGCTGGAGCAGGGCTACCAGATCCCCGGTGCAAAGCAGAAGATCGCCCTGCTGTACGGCAAGGACACCGACTTCCCTGCCGTGCTGAGCAAGGCCGCTGCGCTGCGCGAGCAGTACAACGTCACCGTGCTGCCGCAGGGCAAAAAGCTGGGCAAGCAGCTGGGTCAGCTGGAAGCCGCAGGCTTCGCGGGTGCCGCCTTTATGGACAAGGACGAGGTAAAGATCTTTGCCCAGCAGTAACCCGCCCGCCTGACGATTTTAGAGTTTTGTGGGTCAGAAACGTCTGCGGACGTTTCTGACCCACTTTTTTCAGCCGTCACGACACTAAAAAAGCAGCCCTGCCGGTGCTCCGGCGGGGCTGCTTTTGCGTAACAGTGTATTTTTTAGAACTCGATCTTGCTCTCGATGTAGCTCTTCAGCTCGCTGATGGGCATACGCACCTGCTCCATGGTGTCGCGGTCACGGACGGTGACGCAGTTGTCGGCAGCAATGCCCTTGGCCTCGTCGCCCACGGTGTCAAAGTCCACGGTGATGCAGTACGGGGTGCCGATCTCATCCTCACGGCGGTAACGCTTGCCGATGGAACCGGTATCGTCGTAGTCCACCATGAAGTACTTGCTCAGCTCGTTGCGGATCTCCATGGCCTTGTCGCCCAGCTTCTTGCTCAGGGGCAGCACAGCGCACTTGTAGGGAGCCAGAGCCGGATGCAGATGCAGCACGGTGCGGATATCCTCCTTGCCCTTGCTGTCGGTCAGGTGCTCCTCGTCGTAGGCCTCGCACAGGAAGGCCAGCGCCACACGGTCGCAGCCCAGAGAGGGCTCGATGACGTAGGGGATGTAGTGCTCGTTGGTCTCGCTGTCGAAGTACTCCAGGCTCTTGCCGGAAGCTTCCTGATGGCGGGTCAGGTCGTAGTTGGTACGGTCTGCAATGCCCCACAGCTCGCCCCAGTCGGTGAACGGGAAGGCATACTCGATGTCGGTGGTGGCGCGGCTATAGAAGGCCAGCTCTGCGGGCTCGTGGTCACGCAGGCGCAGGTGCTCCTTCTTGATGCCCAGGCTCAGCAGCCAGTTCTCGCAGTAGTCCTTCCAGTAAGCAAACCAGTCCAGATCGGTGCCGGGCTTGCAGAAGAACTCGCACTCCATCTGCTCGAACTCACGGGTGCGGAAGGTGAAGTTGCCCGGGGTGATCTCGTTGCGGAAGGCCTTGCCCACCTGGCACACGCCGAAGGGCAGCTTGCGGCGGGTGGTGCGCTGGATGTTGGCAAAGTTGACAAAGATGCCCTGTGCAGTCTCGGGACGCAGATAGCAGGTGGAGGAGCTATCCTCAGTCACGCCGATGGCAGTCTTGAACATCAGGTTGAACTTGCGGATGGGGGTAAAATCGTGCTTGCCGCACACGGGGCAGACGATATCCTCGTGCTCTGCGATGAAAGCGTCCATCTCGTCAAAGCTCATGGCATCCACATTCACCTCGGGGTGCTCCTCGCCGATGAGCTTATCGGCGCGGTGGCGTGCCTTGCAGGCGCGGCAGTCCAGCAGGGGGTCCGAGAAGCTGGACACATGGCCGGTAGTCACCCAGGTCTGCGGGTTCATGATGATGGCAGCATCCAAACCCACGTTATAGGGGCTTTCCTGCACAAACTTTTTCAGCCATGCCTTTTTGACGTTGTTCTTGAACTCCACGCCAAGGGGGCCGTAGTCCCAGCTGTTGGCCAGACCGCCGTAGATCTCGGAACCGGGGAACACATAACCACGGTTCTTGCAGAGATTGACGATCATATCAAGGGTCTTTTCGCTCTGTTCCATTGTAGTACATCCTTTCCGTCCGCGGCTGGTTTGCCGTGTCGTATCGTGTTGTGTGCCGACGGCTTTCCCACCGCCGGGCGTGCTTGCGGCTTGCACAAGCACAGTATATTTACTGTACCATGTTTTGCCCCGCTTGTAAAGCCCGGCAAAGAGTTCAGCTGCGCTCTGTCAGGTATTTTACCAGCAGGCGGTACAGGGTATCCGGGTCGATGGGCTTTGACAGATGCTCGTTCATACCGGCCTGCAGCGCTTTCAGGCGGTCCTCCGCAAAGGCGTTTGCCGTCATGGCAAAGATGGGGATGCTCTTTGCGTCCGGGCGGTCCATGGCGCGGATGGCGCGGGTGGCCTCGTGGCCGTCCCGCACCGGCATCATCACGTCCATCAGGATGGCGTCAAAGCCGCCCACCGGCGAGGCTGCAAAGGCCTCCACCGCCTGCTGTCCGTCGGCGGCTTTTGTCACCTTTATGCCCACATCGTTCAGCAAAAACTCTATGATCTCCATGTTCAGGGCGTTGTCCTCGGCCAGCAGCACCTGCCGCCCACGCAGCACAGTAAGGTCTGTCTGCTGCCGCTCCGGCTCTTCGGTTGCAGTATTGTCGATAGCAAAGGGCAGGGTGATGGTGTAGGTGGTGCCTACGCCCTGCTTGCTTTCCACCCCGATGGTACCGCCCATCTTATCCACAAGGCTTTTGGTGATGGACATGCCAAGGCCGGTGCCGCCGTATACCGAGCGCGCCCCGGCGTTTTCCTGCGTAAAGGGCTCGAACATCCGCTGCTGGAACTCCTCGCTCATGCCGATGCCGGTATCCGCGCAGACAAAGCAGATCTGCACCTTGTCCCCGGTACAGCTCAGTTCAAAGCAGTCCAGCATCACGCGCCCCTTCTCCCGGTTATACTTGATGGCATTGCTGAGCACATTCATCAGCAGCCGCTTGACGTGCAGCGGGCTGCCCACCAGCCGGGGATGCGGCAGCCTGCCGTATTCCCGGTGCAGCACAATACCGCGCTCTTCCGCCTGTTTTTCCAGCACATCCGTGATCTCGTGTATCAGCTCGGGCAGATCAAAGGGCACATTTTCCAGCACCACCTCGCCGGACTCCAGCTTGCCCATATCCAGCACCTCGTTCACCAGTTCCAGCAGCAGGGTGGAGGCCTCCCAGATCTTTTTGCGGCAATCGGCCTGCCGCGCCATATCCTCCGGGCAGCGGTCGCCGATCTCCACCATACCCCGGATGCCGTTGATGGGGGTGCGGATATCGTGGCTCATGCGCTGCAAAAACTCGGTCTTGGCAAGGTTTGCGCTCTCTGCCTTCAGCGCAGCCGCCTTGAGGGTCTTCTGGTACTCCTGCTCCCGGCGCAGCTGCTGCTCCCGGTAGCGCCGGGCAGTCTTGCCGCGCAGCAATTGCAAAAGGAACAGCACGACCATGTAAGCAAAGGCCGCCATGCTCACATTGCGCATGGTAGAGGCATACACCTCCTGCTCCGGGCGGTAAACATAGATATAAAAGCTGCGTCCCTGCCCCACAATACCGTAGGCGTACTGCTGCCCGGTGGTGCTGTGCACATGGATCATGCCGCCGTCTGTGCTGCGCGCTTTTAAGGCAGAAAGGGTGGGGTTTTCGTCCACAGTGGTATCCAGCAAAGAGGTATCGTTGCTGGCCACGATGCGGTCGCCCCGGGTCACCACGATAATGCCGTCCACAGCGGGGTTATAGCCCTGTACGCAGTTCTGATAGGACAGACTGTAATTGCGCACATATTCTGCCGTGGTGCGGTAGTACACCACGAGCACCCCGTCCCCATCTTTCCGGGCACAGGCTGCGGTGTCCACATAGGAGCTGTCCTCCTTTTCCGTCCGCCCGGCATAGACCTGCTGGGGGTGGTCGGCCACCTTCAGCACGATAGAACCGGCCAGTTCCTTTTCCATCTGTTCCCGGACCTGCGGGTCAGCCACCCGGCCATCCTGTGAGGCACCGCACAAAATTTTGCCCTCTGCCGAAAGCACAAGGATGCCGCTGAGGGTATAATCCTGCAAATATTCTTCCATAGCGGCATCGTCCAGCACCCGCCCGGGGTTCTCCTGCTGGTCCCGGGCGATCTCGCTGCACAGATGCTGCGCGTTTTCCATCACCCGCATCAGGCTTTTGGCCTCGGTGGCAAGGTTCAGGTTATCGTAGCTGGTGCACTGCTCCTTAACATAGCTGATGGTATCCTCAAACTGCTTTTCTGCATTTTGCAGGTCGCTGTGGGCCGAAAGCCCCAGCACACCGCCCAGTATCAGCAACCCAGCAAGCGCACAGATCAGAATGTGCTGCTTCCGGCTGATAACCAGTGACCCTTTTTCCATTCCGTCATGCATGGGCGCTGTCCTCCAGTCCATCCAGATAGTGCCCGGGGTCGTCCAGATAGCGGCTCACGATCTGCCGGACGGTGCCATCTGCCAGCATCTCCCGAAAAACCTCCGTCAGCTGCTGCGGCAGGTCATCGCCGCGCTCTTTGGCAAAGGCAACGCCCAGCCGCGCCGTCATCAGCGGCTCGTCCAGAATGCGGTATTCAACGCTGTAATCCTTCATGAACTGCCGGATGGCGCTTTCGTGGGCGGCTAAGGCGTCCGCGTAGCCTTTGAGCAGGGTGGTGTAGAGCAGATCCCGATTCTGCAGGGAATACAGCCTGCGCAGCCGGGGCAGACCGTTCTGCTCCGCATTCAAAAACAGTTCCTCCGGCTTTGTGGTGGACTGCACCGCCACCACCTTACCGGCCAGATCCTGCAGAGTGCGAATGTCGCTATCGGAGCGCACCGCCACCACCTGACGGCTGTACAGATAAGGCCCTGCCCATTGGTATTCTTCCTCGCGGCCATCCATGGAAAAGCTGCCCCAGATGCAGTCGATGGTGTCGTTTTCCACCAGTTCCTTCTTCTTTTCCCAGTCGATGGTCACAAATTTCACCCGGTAGCCCAGCCGCCCGAACGCCTCAGTGGCCAGTTCCACGTCAATGCCGGTGGGTGCGCCGTCTGTGCCCATATAGTTGAAGGGCGGGTAGTTATCGCTGCCCACCACGATGACCGGCATCGCTGCCGTATAGCTGTCGGCTTTTCCGGGATGCAGGCAGCTGCAAAGCAGCACCGCACACGTTGCCAGTGCCAGCAGGCAGGCCGCCAGCCGCAGTCCTCTTCTGTATTTTTTCATGGTTCTTCCATCCTGTATTTTTTGCTGTATTTTACAGCAGATCGCTCCATGTTATCAGTATAATAAAATCTGTTCCAAAAGAAAAGCCAAAAATCACTTTTCCGGCAGTTTTTACGCTTTTCTGTAAAAAGAGCTCCCGGAGCGTTCGCAGACGTTCCGGGAGCCAAAATAAAACTTTTTACTTGTGGTACTTCATGCCCGCATTGATAGTGCAGGCGCGGTAGATCTGCTCGGTGAGCACCAGCCGTGCCAGCTGATGGGGCATGGTGATGCGCCCCATGCTGAACTTGAGGGCTGCAGCCTTTTTCACCTCATCGGACAGGCCGTGGGACGAGCCGATGACAAAGGCCACATCCCCTGCCCCGCTGCCGGCGCGCTGTGCCAGAAACTGCGCCAGTTCATCGGAAGAGATCTGCTTGCCCTCGATGCACATAGCCACGATAGCAGCACCCTTGCGCACACTGGAAAGGATGGCTTTTCCCTCTTTATCCAGCGCCTTTTTCACCACAGCGTCCGAGGCGTTTTTCTCCTCGATCTTTTCCTCCGGCAGCTCAAGGATGCGGAAAGCGGCAAAAGCCGCCAGACGCTTCTGGTACTCTGCCACGCCCTCGGCAAAATATTTGGCGTTCAGCTTGCCCACACAGATCAGGTCGATATTTTGCATGACTGCTTCCTCTTTTCAGGATAAACGATTTAAAATTGTCTCCGCTTCGCTCTGACAATAACAGCGGAAAATTTTTTATAATTTGTAACTCCGAAACGACTGCGGTCGTTTCGGAGTTACTTTTTCACGGGAGGGGACTTTTCGGAAAGGCGGCGGGGAGTTTCCTGAGCAAATTCCGGCGAAGTGGGGCCCCGGTGCGCAGCACTGGGGCGGAACAGGGGGTTCCGGACTCATTTGCGAAGGAAAGTTCTCCGCCGCCTGCCATCACAGCAGGCTCATCTGCTCGCCCTCGTCCTCGGCGCGGATCAGCGCACCGGTGGCGGGCAGGCTGCGCACGCGATAGCGGTGTGGGTTGGCCAGCTCTAAAGTGTCGGCCGGTACCACCGAGGCGATGGTCTGGTTCTTTTTCAGGGTGACCACCGCCACACCCTGACTGTCGCGGGTGGTCTTGGCGGCGATCTGCGCCGTACCCACCAGCAGCATCCGGCTGGCACTGGTGCGGATGGCAAGCTCGGTCTCCTCCGGCTGGTAAAGCATCATGGCAAGCGGTTCCTTATCGCTGTACGCCTTCAGCAGTTTGCGACGGTTCTGCTTGGTGGCGTAGGAGCTGAGGGGGATCTTTGCGCACTTGCCGCTGGCAAAGAAGAACAGCATAAAGCCGCTGTAATCGCCGGTAATGACCATGCTCAACACGTTTTCGCCCTCGTCCATGCCCAGCCGTCCCGGGATGAAGATGCCCATCTGGGCCACCTTGCCGTCCTCCAGCTCTGCCAGACGCACCTTGTACACCTGCTGCTTGTCGGTAAAGAACAGCGCCTCCACGTTGTTGCGGGTCTCCAGCTGCTGGATGATCTCGTCCCCCTCCTTCAGCTTGTGCGCACCGGCGGTGCGCAGGCTCTGGGGCGGGATCTTTTTAAAGTAGCCCTCCCGGGTAAAGAACACGGTCACCGGGTAGTCCGGCACAGCTTCTTCCTCGGCGGCGGCGTCCTCCTCGGGCAGATCGTACAGGATCTCGCTGCAGCGGGGCTTGCCGTATTTTTTCGCTACATCGTTCAGTTCGTTGATGATGATGCGGCGGATGCGGGCGGGCTTTGCCAGCACATCGTTCAGGTCGGCAATGTCCTTTTCCAGCTGCTCGATCTCGCCGGTGCGCTTGAGGATGTATTCCCGGTTCAGGTGTCGCAGCTTGATCTCTGCCACATAGTCGGCCTGCACCTCGTCAATGCCAAAGCCGATCATCAGGTTGGGCACCACCTCGGTCTCCTCCTCAGTAGTGCGGATGATACGGATCGCCTTGTCGATATCCAGCAGGATGGCGGCAAGACCCTGCAACAGGTGCAGCCGCTTTTCCTTGCCGTGCAGGTCGTAGTAGGTGCGGCGGCGCACACACTCAATGCGGAATGCCGTCCACTCCTTTAAAATCTCCCGCACACCCATGACCCGGGGCTGACCGGACACCAGAATGTTGAAGTTGCAGCTGAAGCTGTCCTCCAGCGGGGTGGCCTTGAACAGTTTTGCCATCAGCTTGTCGGCATCCACGCCGCGCTTGAGGTCCAGCGTCAGCTTCAGACCGTTCAGGTCGGTCTCGTCACGCATATCGCTGATCTCCTTGACCTTGCCGGTCTTGACCAGTTCCGCGATCTTGTCCATGATGGCCTCCACCGTGGTGGTGGGCGGGATCTGGGTGACCTCGATCATATTTTCGCCGGGCACTGCATTGTAGCGGGCGCGCACCTTTACGCTGCCGCGGCCGTTCTCGTAAATTTCACGCATCTGCGCTTCATCATACAGAATTTGACCGCCGCCCACAAAGTCCGGGGCGGGCATGGTGGTGCCGATATCGTGGTGCTCGTCCTTCATCAGCGCCACGGTGGTGGCGCACAGCTCCGCCAGATTGAAGGAGCAGATGTTGCAGGCCATGCCCACCGCGATGCCCAGCGTGTTGTTTGCCAGAATGGTGGGGAAGGTAACCGGCAGCAGGGTGGGCTCGGTGGTGGTGCTGTCGTAGTTGGGCACAAAGTCCACGGTCTCCTTGTCGATATCCCGGAACAGCTCCTCGCACACGCCTTCCAGCTTTGCCTCGGTGTAACGGGCAGCAGCGCAGGACATATCGCGGCTGTACGCCTTGCCAAAGTTGCCCTTGCTGTCCACAAAGGGCACCAGCAGGCTTTCGTTGCCGCGGCCCATGCGCACCATGGTGTCGTAGATGGCGGCGTCGCCGTGGGGGTTCAGGTGCATGGTGCTGCCCACGATGTTGGCCGATTTGGTGCGGGCACCTTTCAGCAGGCCCATCTCGTACATGGTGTACAGCAGCTTGCGGTGGGCGGGCTTGAAGCCGTCGATCTCCGGCAGCGCACGGCTGACGATGACGCTCATGGCGTAGGGCATATAGTTGGTTTCCAACGTGCGGGTAATGGGGTCCTCCAGCACGCTGCCTGCGTTTAAGATTTCAACGCCGTCGCCCAGCTGCGGGCGCACCGGCTTTAAGGTTTTCTTGGTCGATTTTTTTGCCATTGTGTTTCCTCATACTGTCCAGAGGCCGTGTTTCGGGCTTTTGGGGAGCATTGCTGCCGCCCGCGCCCTCATCCGGCTCGTAAACTCGCCACCTTCCCCCGGCCGGGGGAAGGCTTTGGCACGGTATCGTTCTGCTTATCAGGACACGTCCAGATCATCCAGATACTCTGCGCCATGCTGGGCGATATGCTCCTTGCGGCCTGCCAGATTGTCGCCCAGCAGGATATCAAACACCTGCGCGGTCTGCACCACATCGGTGGGCATTACTTTGATCAGGCGGCGGCTTTCCGGGTTCATAGTGGTCAGCCACATCATCTCAGGGTCGTTCTCACCCAAGCCTTTGGAGCGCTGGATGGTGTATTTTTTGTCCCCGATCTTTTCCAGAAAAGCGGCCTTTTCCGACTCGGTATAGGCGAAATAAGTGCGATCCTTCGTGGTGATCTCGTACAAGGGCGACTCCGCGATATACACATAGCCCTTGTTGATCAGGGTGGGGGTAAGCCGGTAGAGCATGGTCAGCACAAGGGTGCGGATCTGGTAGCCGTCCACGTCGGCATCGGTACAGATGACGATTTTATTGAACCGCAGGTTTTCGAGGTTAAAGGTAGCCAGCTCCTTGTTGTGCTTGCCGCCCAGCTCCACACCGCAGCCCATCACCTTGATGAGGTCCACGATGACGTCCGACTTGAAGATGCGGGCATAATCCGCCTTCAGGCAGTTCAGGATCTTGCCGCGGATGGGCATGATGGCCTGATATTCACTGTCGCGGCTCTGCTTGACCGCGCCCATAGCGGAATCGCCCTCCACGATGTAGAGTTCCCGGCGGGAAGCATCCTTGGTGCGGCAGTCCACGAACTTCTGCACCCGGTTGGCCAGATCGATCTGGGTGGAGAGTGTCTTTTTGATGCTCTGGCGGGTCTTTTCTGCGTGCTCGCGGCTCTGCTTGTTCACCAGCACCTGCTGGCAGATCTTCTGGGCCTCCTCCGGCTTTTCCAGAAAATACACTTCCAGATAATGCTTGAGGAAGTCGGTCATAGCCTGCGAGACAAATTTATTGGTGATGGCCTTTTTGGTCTGGTTTTCGTAGCTGGTGCGGGTGGAAAAGCTGGAGGACACATACACCAGACAGTCCTGCACGTCCTGAAAGCTGATGGTGCTCTCGCCCTTTTTGTACAGGTTCTTTTCCTTCAGGTACTTGTTGATCTGGTAGACAAAGGCGGTGCGCACTGCGTGCTCCGGGCTGCCGCCGTGCTCCAGCCACGAGGAGTTGTGGTAGTATTCCAGCAGCTGTACCTTATTAGAGAAACAAAAAGCCGCACTCATGCGCACCTTGTAGTCCGGCTGGTCCTCGCGGTCCCGGCCCACGGCCTCGCTCTCGCAGCTGAACACCGGGGTCAGGGTGTCCTCCCCTGCTACTTCTGCCACATAGTCCGCGATGCCGTTCTGGTAGCACCAGCTCTCGTGCCACGGCTTGCCGGTGGCGGGGTCCTTTTCCTTTTCATCGGTAAAGTTGAGGGTAAGCCCCGCGTTGACCACAGCCTGACGGCGCAGCACGTCCTTATAGTAGCTGCCGGGCACATCAATATCGGTAAACACCTCATCGTCCGGCTTCCAGTGGATAATACTGCCGGTGCGGCGTCCCTTGTAGGGCTCCTTTTGCAGGCCGCCCACGTTCTCGCCCTTTTTAAAGTCCAGATGGTAGTGGTAACCGTCGCGGTAGATATCAGCGGTCATCCATGCCGAGGCGTACTGGGTGGCGCACAGACCCAGACCGTTCAGGCCAAGGCTGAACTCGTAGTTATCCTCGCCCTCGCCGTACTTGCCGCCCGCGTACATCTCGCAGAACAGCAGCTCCCAGTTGAAGCGCCCCTCGCCGTTGTTCCAGTCCACGGGCATACCGCGGCCAAAGTCCTCCACAATGACGCTGCCGTCCTTGCAGCGGGTCACGTTGATGGTATCGCCGTGGCCGTCGCGGGCTTCATCGATAGAGTTGGACACGATCTCAAAGATCGAGTGGGCACAGCCCTCCACACCGTCTGAGCCAAAGATGACTGCCGGGCGCTTGCGCACACGGTCGGCACCCTTTAACGAGGTAATGCTCTCGTTGCCATATTCCTGTTTTTTTGCCATGCTGCTCCTCCCGGCCCATCGCAGCTGTGCCGCGCAGGCCGTCCTGTAATCAAAGCAGACGCCCGCCCTTTCTATTATATAAGAAATATAACAGCATCTCTGCGGGCATAAGCGCCTGTGTTCTTTTCTTTTATTAAACCATAGGTTGTAAAACTTGTCAAATATTCTTTCTCTCTTTTCCCGTACTGCCTCCGGCACGAAAACCGCGAAAAAAAGTCGTTCTTATTTTGCACGCAGAGACGCCGAAAAGCAAAAACTTTTCAATTTTTTCAAAAAAGTTTGCATTTACCCCTTTACAAAATCGAAATTTCAGGTATAATAATCATCGTCCGGTGCGCCTCTGTAGCTCAGTCGGTAGAGCAGGGGACTGAAAATCCCCGTGTCATTGGTT